>Ga0334884_1002738_pt1 | contig 21636 bp, 15 predicted proteins | sample GraSluR1_MG_7_FD_207215 | JGI IMG/M metagenome (GOLD analysis project Ga0334884, IMG submission 207215) | Sludge microbial communities from methane-producing bioreactor in Wageningen University, Netherlands - Granular Sludge_12_05 R1 | ecosystem: Engineered > Bioreactor > Anaerobic >...
GATTTTGGCCGGGTGAAGGTCACCGGTTCGACGGGCACCGACACGAAGCACGTGGTCGCCGCGCTGGACTACGTCTTGCAAACCGTGGGCACGTGGATCGACGTATAGGATGCCCGATCATTGCGTTTCGGGCGCGGGCTTCGAGGCGGGCAGGTTGATCTTGGGCCCCCAGCAATCGGGGCCGCGCGCGACGAGGATGGCCGCGAGGCGGCCGGCCGGGTCGAAGGCGGCCACTTCGCCGGGGGACGGCGCGGCGAGCCGCCTGGAGATCGTCTGCCCGGCGCCGATGCGGGCGATTTCGGCGGCCGAGAGCTCGGCCCGCGGCAGGCCTTCCACGGCGCGGCAAAGCGGGAGCAGGTGTTCGGTCCAGCTTTCCCGGTCGAGGGCGTCCGGGGGCGTGGCCTCCTCGATTCGGAAGGGCCCGACCGCCGTGCGCACGAGCCCCGACATCACCGCGGCGGTGCCCAGCGACTCGGCCAGGTCGCGGCCCAGCGAGCGCACGTAGGTGCCCGAGCTGCACTCGATCTCCAGTTGCAGCTCGGGGTAGTCGTACGCGACCACTTCGAGGCGGTACACCGCGATCGGGCGGGGCGCGAGGCGCACCTCCCGCCCCTGGCGGGCCAGCGCATAGGCCCTTTGCCCTTGAACCTTGAGGGCGGAGAAGGCGGGCGGGCGCTGCTCAATCGGCCCGGTGAACGATTGGGCCGCCCGGACAAGCTGCTCGAGCGTCGGGATCGGCGGGTCGTCCAGCCGAGTGACCTCGCCCTCGACGTCCTCCGTCGTGCTGCGGCGACCGAGCAGGAAACGGCCCCGGTAGCGTTTGGGCATCGGGCGGACGTATTCGATCAGGCGCGTGGCCCCCCCAACGCCCACGACCAACACGCCGGAGGCCAGCGGATCGAGCGTGCCGGCGTGCCCCACCTTGGCGCGCCGCGCCAGGCGCTGGATCGGGTCGATCGCCTTCCGCGACGTCAGGCCCGACGGCTTGTGCAGGTTGAGGAATCCTTGATCCATCGCGGCGGCGCCCCCCATGACGGTCAGCCTTTCTTCGCGGTTCCAGGGGCCATTCTACGAAACGAGCCGCCCCGCGCCATCCGCCCTTCGGACGGATCGCTGGCGGCCCCGGCGCCGGACGGATAGGATGGAACATAGCGCCAGCGCGGAGGAACGAAACCATGCCACCAGAACGCCTCGGACCCTACCGAATCGTGGGCACGCTGGGCTACGGCGGCATGGGGGCGGTCTACGAGGGCATCAACGAAGAGACCGGCGAGCGGGCAGCCCTCAAGATCCTCGCCGCCGCCCTGTCGAAGCACGAGAACTTCCGCGACCGGTTCAAGAGCGAGGTCGACGCCCTACGCAAGCTGCGCCATCCGAACATCGTCCGGCTGTTCGGGTTCGGCGAGCAGCAGGGGACGCTCTTCTACGCCATGGAGCTCGTCGAGGGAAGCAGCCTCGAGCAGGAGATTCAGCAGGGTACGATCTTCGGCTGGAAACGGGTGGCCCGCATCGGGGTCGAAACCTGCAAGGCCCTGCGCCATGCCCACGATCGCGGGGTGATCCACCGCGACATCAAGCCGGCCAACCTGCTCCAGGGGCGGGACGGCCGGGTCAAGCTCTCCGACTTCGGCATCGCCCGGCTTTTCGGCAACACGGGCCTGACGGGTACGGGCAACGTGCTGGGCACGGTCGAGTACATGGCTCCCGAGCAGGCGAACGCCCGGTCGGTCGATCCGCGAACCGACCTTTACAGCCTGGGCGGGGTGATGTTCGCGCTGCTCGCCGGGCGCCCCCCGTTTCGAGGGGCAACGCCGTTGAAGGTTCTCGAAAAGCAGCGGTCGGCGCCCGCCGAGCCCGTGCGCCGCTACGCGCCGGGCACGCCGCCCGAATTCGAGGCGATGATCGCCCAACTGCTCGAAAAGGACCCCGACAAGCGAATCGCCAACGCGACCCTGCTTCAGCGGCGGCTCGAGGCCATGCTGCACGCCCTGGCCGACGTGCCCGACTCGGCCGAGTTGCCCGCCGATCACACGGTCGCCGACGAAGACCTTGCGCCGGGCGCGACGCCGGGGTCGCAAGAGGTCTCGGGATTGCCCGCCATGCCCCCGACCCGACCGGTCGGCGCGGGGAGCGTCACTCCGCCCCACGACGCGGCGCCGGCGGAGGACGAGCTTCCCGAAACCCGGGTGACCTCGGCATTTCGGGCCTACGCGCGCGACGACGACGGCTCGGGCGCGCCGACCAGGCCGGCCGACCCCGTCGTCTCCGACGAGCAGCAGCCCGGGCAAGCGACCGGCGAACACTTCGTTTCGATCGCCGAGGACGACCTCGATCGGGTCGAAGACGCCAAGGAGCCTCACCACGCCTTGATCTCCTTGCAGACCTGGCTCTTGGCCGGCTGTCTGATTGCCGCGGGGGCGACCACCTGGTATTTGCTCCAGCCGCCGTCGGCCGACGATTTGTACGGGCGAATCGCGTCGACCACGGCCGACGGCACGCTCGCCTCGTACCGCGAGGCCGAGAGCGACCTGGCGCGGTTTCTCCGGCTTTATCCCAACGATTTGCGCCGGCCCGAGGTGCAAGCGAAGCTCCAGGAGATCGAGCTGGACCGGCTGGAAAAGCGATTCGTGCTTCAGGCGAAAGGATGGGCCGACACGGGCAAGCTGCTCCCGGTGCAACGGGCCTATCTCGAGGCGCTCCGCTATGCCGAACTCGATCCCGACTTGGGAATCCCCAAGCTGCGGGCCCTGCTTCGCCTCTATCCCGACGCAATGTCGGGGCCCACCGGCGATTGCCTGCAACTGGCCAGGCGCCGACTCGAGCTCCTCGAGCGCCAGCGGGAGCAGGTGAGCAAAGTCGACGCGCCCTGGCTGCAGGGGCGACTCGACCGCGCCGACAGCAACGAGACCGATCCCGACACCGCCCGCGCCATTCGCGAAGCCGCGATCGAACTCTACGGCGACAACCCCGCCATGGCCGAGCCCGTCGAGCGGGCAAGAAACGCCCTGGCCGAGCCGGAGGACGGGTAGGCACGCGGAAAACGAACCCCCGGCGTCGTGGGATCAGAAGTTGACGATTCCGCTGCCGGGCAGAAACCACTTCACGAGGAAGTAACCCACGGTCAATCCGACGATGGCCGAGACCACGAAGCCGATCAGGTTGATCAGCCATCGGGCCAGCGCGCGTTCGTCGGTCTCGTCCTCTTCGTCAAGCGGCTGAAACGCGGGTTTTGGCGACGGGGCGGCGCCGGTGGCCTGCGCTTGGCCGGCTCGATCATGAGGCCCAGCTTGGGGCGACGGGGGAGCCGGTGCACGCTGCGCCGACGCTATGGCGGGGGGGCTTTCGGTCGGCCCACGTCCTGCCGGAGTCGGCGCGGAGGAAGAAAGGGCCGGCCCAGACCCGCTATGGCGCGACGACAGACGACTCGGCGCCGCGATGGGCCTCGGGACGGGCCGTGCCGCGGAATCGGGCGGGGCGTCTCGGGGCGGCTCGCGGCGCGCCAGATCCCCCTCCAGGTCGCCGGCAAGATCCGGCCCTCCGAGCACGTCGGCCACCAGTTCCTCGAAGGCGTCGAATCCCGCCGCGTCGGCCACGGGCTGGCTCCACCGCGAGATGCCTTCCTCCGAAAGCCCCACGTCGCGCTGGATTTCGAGCGCCACCTCGCGGTCGGTCCCGGGCACCAGGGCGTGCACGTTCAGCCGGCCGTTTGTGCCGTACTCGAATGTGACCTCGATGGGCCAGCCTTGGGGCAATCCGTCGGGCAAGCCCGCGATCGCGGTGCGCCCGATCGCCGTGCATTCGCCGGGCAGCGTGCTTTCGCCCTCGAGCACCTGGACGACGATCGACGTCTGGCCGGCCCGCTTGGTGACGAATTTCTCGGTGCATCGGGCGGGGAGCGGCGTGTTCCGCGGGATGAGCACCGCGTTGATCTTGCGACCGGTGCTCGTATCGATGCCCTCGACTCCCAGGCTGTGGGAGTTGACGTTGACCACCTCGAAGCCGGCGCCGGCGCCCTCCCGCTCGGCCAAGAGGAATCGGGCATAGAGGGCGGCGCCGCGGGCAACCGCCTCGTCGGGGTGGACGGTGTGGTCGGGGCCCAGGCCGGTCATTTCGCGGAGCATGCGCGCCACCATGGGCATGCGCGTCGAGCCTCCCACCAGCAGCACGCGCGACACCCGCGACCAGTCGAGCTTCGCCGCCGCCACGAGCTGGCGCGTGGTGTAGGCCGTGCGCTCGAGCAAGTCGGCCGTGAGGTCCTCGAACTCGTCCCGGGTGATCTGGGTCTGCCAGGCGTGGCCCGCGTGATTGAAGCGCACGGCCGCCCGGCGGCGGGCGCTCAGGGCGTGCTTGGCGTCGAGCGTCTCGTTGTAGAGCCGTTTCAGGGCGTGCGCATCGTCGCGCGGATCGAGGCCGTGCTCGTGCAGGAAGCGATCGGCCAGATGGTTCAGCAGGCGCATGTCCCAGTCGTGGCCGCCGAGTTGCACGTCGCCGTCGGTGGCCAGGGTGCGGATCTCGCCGGGGCGAAGCCGCAGCAGGGTCGCGTCGAAGGTGCCGCCGCCCAGGTCGTACACGAGCACGGTCATCTCGTCGTTGGCCCCGCCGCTGGGCGCGAGATAGCCGTGCACCTCGCCGAAGGCCAGGGCGGCCGCCGTGGGCTCGTTGACCACGTCCAACACGTCGAGCCCGGCCATCTCGCCCGCGTCGGCCGTCGCCTTGCGCCGCGGCTCGTCGAAGTACGCCGGCACCGTGATGACCACGGCCACGTCGGGCCCGAGCGTCTCGACCAGATCGGCGCGGAGCTTGCGGAGAATGCACCCCTGGATGACTTCCGGCGGCAGGTACTCGCCGCGGATCGGGTGACTGTAGACCGGGGCCCCCATGTCGCGCTTGACCCATTCGGCCACCTGGTCGGGATGGACCGTGGTCGCGCTTCGCGCGTCCTTCCCCACGACCACCTCGGCGTCGCTGAACAGCACGACGCTGGGGGTCAACAACTCGCCCTCCGCGTTCGTGACCATGGCGGTGTGCCCCGAGGGATCGATCCACGCAACGGCCGAGAACGTGGTTCCCAGGTCGATGCCGACGGCTTGACGCTGACGCATGGGTTCGAGTCCGGATTGGGGTCGGTTCCACACCGCGCGGGTGAAGACGCGCACAAAGCCGAAACGACGGCCGGGCGGGGCGCCGCGCACCGTTCCGGTGGCAGCTTCGCTCCGCCACTTTCGACTCTACCACCAAAACGGGTTGTGCTCAAGCCATTTCGCCGCACGGTGGACCGCCGAACCGCGGCATGTTACAACGTCTTCGCTCGAAACCTTGCTCGATCGTCGACAGAGGAGCGTACCATGCCAAGCGGCCGTGGAAGTGTCGAGCTCGTCTGGATCGCGACCGTCGCCCTGCTCGGCGCGCAGGCCGGCGCGGCAGAGCCGGCGCTGCGAATCGCTTCCTCGGCGCCCCGCGTCGGCAGATACGAGAAGATCGAGTGGTCGATCGATCTGGAGACGCCGTACCAGAACCCCTTCGCGACCGCGCGGCTTCGCGAAGCCTCGGCCACCGTCGCGGAGGCCGGGGTTCGCGCGATCGGCCTGCAAGGCCGAGATTGCGCGTATCTGTGGCTCTTTGACCGCGAGGCGGCATGGGTCGGCCGCGGCGTCGAAGGGGTGAAACCTTCTGAAATCCGCGGCGCCACGGTGCGGATCGAAAACCTCGCTCCCGGTCGATACCGCGTCGAGTGGTTCGACACGCATGAGGGCAGAATCACGGGCCGCGAGACCGTGGAGGCCGATGCGACGGGCATGGTGCTGCATCTGCCCGACTTCGCGCGCGACGTGGCCTGTAAGGTCGTGGCGGCCGACGGTCGCCAGGCCGCCGCGGCACCGGGCCGGCGGGACCGCTGAGCCGAGCGCCCCCTTCTTGCACCGCGTCGAGCATCGCGTAGAATCGCAGCCGGAATCGGCCCCGTGTTCTCTTCCAGGCGAGGGTTTCATGTCCGTCACGCTCAGCGAGTTTGCCCGGAATCTGACCGTCGAGACGGCCTTCCACGTGTTGGCGCGGGCCAGGGAGCTGGCGGCGGGCGGGAAAGACGTCATCGAACTGGAAATCGGCGACAGCCCCTTCGCCACGACCGCGTCGGCCAAGCGGGCGGGCCTCGAAGCGATTCGCGGCGATCAGTCGCACTACTGCCCGTCGGCCGGGCTGCCCGCGCTGCGCCGGGCCGCCTCGGAGTTCGTCAATCGCGAGTACGGCCTCGAGACGACGGCCGACAACGTCGTGGTGGGGCCCGGCGCGAAGGTCTTCGAGCTGTTCTTCTGCGAGGCTTTTCTCGACCCGGGCGACGGCGTGCTGGTGTTCAGCCCGTACTTCCCCACGTACATGCCCAACATTGCGCGGCGGGGAGCCCGCGCGTGGATCTCCGACTTGAAGCAGGACCGGGAGTTCCGGCCCAGCCTCGACGACGTCGAGCGGTTCTTGTCGGAGGATCCGCGTCCGCGGGCGATCTTTCTGAACAGCCCCCACAATCCGACCGGCGGCGTGGCCACCGAGGACGATCTGCGGGGGCTGGCCGACTTGATCCGCGGGCGCGACGTGGCCCTGTTGAGCGACGAGCCCTACGACCGGATGGTGTGGCGAGGCCGGCATCACACGATCCTGGCCTGCCCGGGCATGATCGACCAGTGCGTGGGGGCCTACACGTTCAGCAAGTCGTACAGCATGAGCGGGTGGCGCCTGGGCTACGCCGTGACCAGCCCCGAGATGGCCGTCGTGCTGGGCAACTTGATCAACTCGTCGCTCTCCTGCACACCCCCGCTGGTGCAGCTTGCCGGCGTCGCCGCGCTGGAGCACGACGACGACGAGAGCCGGCGCGCGATGGCCCGGTTCCGCGAGAAGGTCGAGATTCTCGTCGACGGCTTGAACCGCATCGAGGGTGTGAAGTGCCTCGACCCGGGCGGGACCTTCTACGTCTTCCCCTCGGTGACTTCGGTCTGCAACCGCCTGGGCATCACGTCCCACGGATTGGCCATGTATCTGCTCGAGGGGGCCGATCCTCGGGTGGGCGTGGCCTGCCTCGGCGGCGAATGCTTCGGCGAGGCGGGAGCGGGCTTTTTGCGGTTCAGTTGCGCCGAGCCGAACGAGCGGCTCCGCCAGGCCATTGCGTTTCTGCCGGCGGCCTTCTCGCGCCGCGAGCGGGTCGAGGCGTACCTCGACGTCCACCCAAGGTTTCGCCTCGATGCGGCTTACGCGTGAGGGCGCCGGGCCGGGCCTACTGCCGGGTGGTCTTCGGCTCGGCCGGCGTCGGCTGCTCGCGCTCGGCCGTGCGAACCGCCTCGCGTCGCGCGTCGGAGCTCTCGTCGCGGGAGATCATCGACTCTTGCGGCCGGCCGTCTCTTCCGTAAAAGCGCGTCGTCTGCTCGCTTACCAGGCGCAAATCGAGCGGCTTGCAGTGCACTTCGACGCGGCATATGTGGCTGCCCGACCGGCCGGCCTTGGCGCGGATCTGAAGCGTCACGTCCTGCCCGGCGGGGATCGAGGGAATCGCGTCGAACAGCACCTGCCCGGGGGCAATCCGATATTGTCCCCCCTCGACGCTCGTTGGCTCCACGCCCTCGGAGAAATAGACGACCACCTCGACCTGTTCGGCGCTCTTGCTGCCACGATTCCTCACGCGAATCTCGTACGCGGCCTCGGTATCGAGCGCGATCGGACCGGTGGGATCGACCACGGTGAGATCGAGGTCGGCAATCGTTTCGACCCGGGTCGTCGCGTCCTGGAAGGCCGTCAGATTGCCGGCCGCCGACGAGGCAAGCTCGATCCGGCTGAACCCCGCGCGATTCAGAACGCAGTCGAGCGCGAGGACCTCCTCGGTTCCCGGTTCGATCGCATCGAGGCGCCAGACCACCTCGCTCCGGTCGTCGGACGGCTTGCCGTCGCCGGTGTGCGCGACGTACTCGGCCTCGCTCGGGAGCTTGGCGGTGACGCTCACGTCGCGCGCCGGGGCCGTGCCGGGGTTGCTCACCACGACGTGATAGGTGCCCCGATTGCCCACGTATTGGATGCCCGGCCCCTCGACGCGCAGCGCCAGCGCGGGACGGTAGACGGCGATCTGCTCGGTCAGGCGGGCCTGGGCGCCGCTGTCGCTTCGGGCCTCGATCTCGACCGTCAAGGTTCCGGTCTGCCGGGCCGTGAACTCGACCTCGACGATCTTCTTCTCGCCCGACGGCAGCGTCCCCAGTTGGTGCACCGCGGGCGCGCTCTGGCCGGCTCCGACCGAGGCGACTTGGATCTGCACTTGTTCGGCGTCGCCGGTGCCCGGGTTCGACAGCACGAGCCGGTACACCTCGTTCTCGCCGTAGAGCACCTCGCGGGGGCCTTCAAGCCGCAATTCGAGCTTGGGCTCCTGCACCTCGATCATCGCCTGCGAGATGACCGGGGTGTAGTCCCACTTGACCGCCAGGTCGAAGGGGCGGCTCTCGCGCGGGATGAGGCGAAGCGTCAGCGTTTCTTGTCCGGGGCCATCGAGCCGGCCGACCTGCCAACGCAGGCCTCCCGCCTCGTCCTTCGCGGCCGCCGCCGTCCCCCGGGTCGCCCGGGCGCTACGCACTTCGGCCCACGCGGGGATCGCCACCGCGACGACGAGCTGCTCGGCGGCCACCGCCCCCGCGTTGCGGATGATTACCTCGTAGGTCGACTCCTTGCCGACGGTGATCCGCCGGGGACCCAGCGTTTCGACGCTCAACACGGGACTCTTTCGAGAGATCAGCACCCGGTCGTCGGCCCGCGCCGAGGGCTCGCTCGCCTGTCGGGCCACTTCGGGCATCGCAACGGGCTCGGGAGTCGGCTCGGCCTGGGACGGAGCCGACGGCAGCGTATCGGAACGCCGCGAAGGCCAGGGGTTTCGCGGAGGCTTCGGCTCGGCAAGCATCGTCTTGGGTTCGTCATCCGACAGCAGCACCTCGCCGGCGTCGGCCTGATGCCCCAGCGGGGCAGAGGCCGCTGCCCTCTGCGGCGCCACGGTCGGCGTGGACGAATCCGCCACGCTGTTCCGCGGCGTGGCTACCGTCGGTGTCGGCTCCTGCCCCGCCGGTTTGGGGGGCTCTGCAACCGTCGGCGAGGTCGACTGGGACATGGCCTCGCCCGCCGACGAGGCGGACGGCGTGGGCGGTTTCTGGGCCACGCGATCCGAGAACGCCGATTGTCGGAAATACTGGAGGCGCTCGTGCAACCGCTGGGTCTCGAGACTGGAGGAGGGGGCCGCCGACGCCGTGCTTGGCGGCGACGTGCGGTTGATCGGCATCTGTGGCGACACCATCGCCGCTGAACTCGTGGCGCCGGGCGCGGCAACGCTCCGTCGCGTGCCCAGAGGCGATTGCGCGGCCGGGGTCGTGCTCGGCCGAACGACCGCCTGGCGCGAGTTCGACCACGCCGAGGGGGCACCGGTCGAGGTGCCCGTCGACGCGGGTTCGCGAGGGGCCTGCTGCCGCACCGTCTGCTGCAACCCCGGCTGCGGTACCTGGGCGGGCGGATCGCCGAACACGCCGCCGAAGAGCCTCTTGCCGAACTGATCGAGCCGGCCCACCAGGGTGCTGTCGTTGCTCCTTGCGGCGGAAGTCTGAGTCTGGGCGATCGTCGGCGCGGCGCTCAGGACGCCAGCCAACCCCACGGCAGCCAGGAAGAGCAGTTTTCGATGCATGACAGGCCCCTGGGCAAACAGGTCCGAAAATGAGGTCTCGACTTCCCGTATCGGCCGACCGGTTTGCGTGGGTTTAACCGAGCTGTCAGGATTTCACGATAGCCCGTTTGAAAGCGATTGAGGCGCGCAGGAAATCCAGAAAGCATGGGCAAGATGCGAATCTTGGTCCCGTCCGGTTTTACACTCTTCCGGCGATCGGCCGAAACCCATCGCGGTTTTCGGGTTCCAGGCGGTCCGTCGGCGTCTCGAGCGGGTGAGTCACTCCGGTCGGCCATTCCACCGCTTGAGCCGACGCTGAAGCGTGCGGACGGAGATGCCGAGCGATCGTGCCGCCTGGGTCCGATTTCCCTGGCACCGATCGAGCGTCTGGTAGATCATTGCCCTCTCGACGTCTTCCAAGGTCAGCCCCTCGGGGAAGTCGAGCCGGACCGGATCGCGACGACCGTCTCGGCAGATCATCGCCGGCAGATCGTCCATGGTGAGGGCGTGCGAGTCGGAGAGTATGAACATGCTTTCCACGCAGTTGCGCAGTTGGCGAACGTTGCCGGGCCAATCGTAGGATTGAAGGAACTCCATGAGTTCGCGGTCGGGCTCGGGCCGCGGCCTCGCGTAGGCGGCCGAGAGCTCGTCGAGAAAGTGATCGACAAGACATTCGATGTCCTCGGGCCGATCCCGCAACGGTGGCAAAGCGATCGTCACCACGTTGAGGCGATAGTACAGCTCCTCGCGAAACCGGCCCTCGCGGACCATCTGCTCCAGGTTGCGGTTGGTGGCCGCAATCACGCGGACATCGGGACTCTTGTCGTCGTTGCTGCCCACCGGCGTCACGCAATGATTCTCGAGCACGCGGAGCAGCTTGGCCTGGCATTCCAACGCCAGATCGCCGATCTCGTCGATGAACAGCGTTCCCTCGTGGGCGGCCTCGAAGCGTCCCACGCGCGTCGCCGTCGAACCGGTGAAGGCGCCGGCCACGTGGCCGAACAGCTCGCTCTCGATCAGGTTCTCGGGGACGGCGGCCATGTTGACGATCACGAAGGGGCCGTCCCGGCGCGGGCTGTTGACGTGGATGGCCTCGGCGATGAGTTCCTTGCCCGAACCCGACTCGCCGGTGATCAACACCGTGGCGTCGGCCTCCGCGGCGCGCCGCGTTTGGTCGAACACGGGAAGCATCCGTTCCGAGCAGGTGATGATTCTCTCGAACCTCGTCCCGCGGGATCGCGTCGCGTCGAGTGTCGGCATGGCTCTCTTCCTGGGCAATGAAGGCGGGAATTCGTTCCTTCTCAGAAGACCCGCCTCCCCTCCATCGCATCGATCGAGTTCCGTTCTTCGGCCAGGGCAATCACCAGACCGACGGCGTCCAGGAGCCGCTCCAACCGAACCGGCTTCTGATAGCAGTTGCTGCGCGGCACGCCGACCCGATCGGCGAGCACGCTCCTCGGCGCAGCGCCCACCACCAGCACGGCGGGGACCGTCGCCAGATCCCTCCGCTCTTTTGTAAGGGCGATCACACCGTCACCGCCGCCCCAGGGCATGTCGAGATCGACGATCAGGACGTCGGGCTCGACTTCCCGGAGCTTCGCCAGGCATTCCAGCCCGCTCGCGGCGGTCTCCACCTTGAATCCGCACTGCGCGAAAAAATTCCGGCACCGCCCGCACGACTCGGCGTCGCCGTCGGCGATCAACAAGGTGGCTTCCAAGGGCACCGCGGTTTCTCCCTGAAGCTCTCGGCCACGATTTAGCATTGGATCCATTCTCCATTCTACGAAGGGGGTCGGTTGCGAGAAGCTGTATTCTCCCCCCCTCACGCGCGGCGCCCATCCGCAGTTTCCTTGGTCTGGATGTGGAGGAATCCACCACCCGCGCTAGAGGGGAGAGCGGCCTTTCCGGTGCGACGGAGCCGGTTTCGCATGCCGTGCGATCGCCTCGCTCGATCGCGATCGTGCACTTCGGTGGAGAAGGGAGCCTCCCGGCGGCGCGCCCGGTACGAAGCCCGAGCATCGTTCTGGACACTTCTTTTTCGATGCTGGCGGCATGCGTTTTTCGCAAGAATCGCGTATGACGGATCGGGCCCCCGCGCAGAGCGAAACGCGCCGGCGGGCGGTCCGCGACGCCCGGGGGCACCGACGCGAAAGGGCTCGCTCGCCAACCCGTGCGACCCCTCCCTGCGGTGCAGGACGATTGCCCGTCTTTTGGCGCGTACGACCCATCGCACGACGCGGGAGCCGGCGCGGTGCCGCGGCGATCGACCGATCAACCGGCGTTGCGGTCGTGCGCCGAGGCCGACTCCGATTCGCGAGCGCCCCGCGACCGGCGGGAGCCGTCGCCGCCCTTCCAGCCGACGTGGGCCGGATCGAGCTTCTCGAGGTCCTCGGCCAGCACGTCGATCGTGCGGCGGATGTCGTCTTCGCGGTGCATGGCGTTGATGAAGAACCGCAGCCGGGCCGCGCTCTCCTCGACGGCCGGGTAGAGGATCGGCTGCACGTTGATGCCCCGATCGTACAGGGTCTTCGAGATCTGGAGGCTGTGCACCGAATTGCCGAGGATCACCGGCACCACGGGTGTGCCGCGGCTGAACCCGGTGTTCATGCCCCGCTCGCGCGCCAGGTCGAGGAACAGCGCCGCGCGCCGCCGCAACTGCTCGACCCGCTCGGGCTCGGCCTCGATGCCCCGGATCGAAGCGAGCGAGGCCGCGCACACCGGCGGCGGAACGGCCGCCCCGAACACGAAGGCCGGCGCCGTGTAGCGCAGGTACTCGATCAGCTCGGCCTTGCCCGCAATGTATCCCCCGCAGCTTCCGAACGCCTTGCTGAGCGTTCCCATCCACACGTCGACGGCCGACGCTTCAATGCCGTAGTGCTCGGTGATGCCGTGGCCCCGGGCGCCCAGGGTGCCGATCGAGTGGGCCTCGTCGATCATCAGCAGGGTCTTGTACCGGTTGCGCAGCTCGACGAAGCGCGGCGCGGCGGCAATATCGCCGTCCATGCTGTAAACGCCCTCGATGACGATCAGCACGCGGCGGTAGTGGTGGCGCAGGCGATCGAGCAACTGCTCGGCCGTGTCGGGGTCGTTGTGCTCGAAGGGGCGGCGCCGGGCGCCCGAGAGGATGGCCCCCTGGATAATGCTGTTGTGCGCCAAGGCGTCGTAGAGGATCAGGTCTTGCGGGCCCATCAGGTGACCGATGATCGACTCGTTGGTCGAGTGCCCCGACGACAAGGTCATGGCCCGCTCGGCGCCGAGGAAGCCCGCAATGGCGGCCTCGAGATCGCGGTGCAGCGGCGTTTCGCCCGACGCCAGGCGGCTGGCCGAGGCGCTCGTGCCGTACCGGTCGCAGGCGTCCTTGACGGCCTGGACGACGGCGGGGTGGTCGGCCATGCCCAAATAGTTGTAGCCGGTGAAGTTGATCATCTCGCGCCCGTCCATCCAGGTGCGCCCGCCCAGCGGACCTTCGTGGACGCGGAAGTACGGATTCGACAGCCCCATCGACTCGCCCATCGAAAGCGACCGCTTGAGCGACAGGTATTCGGGAAACTGCTCGATCCGGTAGCAGTCGGGCGCGATCTCCTCACCCGCTTGCCGGTAGGCGGCCCGCTCCTCGGCGCCCTCGCCCCGCGACCGGATCGCCTGCACGGCCTCGGCCACGTCGCGGCAGGTCTCGACGTCGAGCATCGTCTCTTCGGAAAAGCGGCAGCCGAAGCGGTCCTCGACCGAGGCCATGATCTCCATGCGCTCGATCGAGTCGAGCCCGATCTCCAGAAGCGACGAATCGATGGTCAACCCCGCGGCGCGGTCCTTGCCCACCTTGACGACTTCCTCGAGCACCTGCCGGGCGAGTTCCTCGGTCGATTCCGCCGCGCCGCGCGGACTTTGCCTTTGGGCTTTTTTTGGTAAAGTCGAATCGTGGGCGGGCTGGGTCGGCATCGGCGTTCCTTCCTTTGGATGGGATACGGGGGAATGGGGCGGGACGTCGTCGGCGCGCGGGGTCGCGGCGACCGGCGCCGCCTCGCGACCCGCCGGACCAGGCCGCCGGCGGTCCGAGGCGTGCCACGCGGCGACCGTGGCCAGCGAGCCCTCGAGGTAGGCGTCGCGGCAGGCGAATCGCTGGATTTTGCCGCTGGACGTCTTGGGAATGCGGTTGGCCCGCAACAGCACGATCGCATCGAGCGCCAGGCCGTGCTCGGCCGCCACGGCTCGGCGGATCGCCTCGAAGATCGCGGGGAAATCGGCCTGGGCGCGGCGCTCGATCTCCTGCACGGCCACGAGCCGCTGGCGCCCGTCGCCCTCGTCGACGGCAAAGACCGCTCCGCAGCCGCTGCGCAATTGGGGATGGCTTTTCTCGACGGTCCGCTCGACGTCGTGCGGGTGGTGGTTGACGCCGTGCACGATGAGCAGGTCCTTCATGCGTCCGGTAACGAACAACTCGCCGTCGGCGAAGAATCCCAGGTCGCCGGTCCGCAGAAAGGCCGCGTCGCCGCCGTCGGCTACCCGCGCTTGAAAGGTCTCGCAAGTGGCTTCGGGCTGTCTCCAATAGCCCCGGGCGACGCTGGGGCCTCGAACCCAAATCTCGCCGATGCGGTCCGGCGCGCATCGACGCCGCGTGCCGGGATCGACGATCAGAACCTCCTCGTCGGGCAACACGCCGCCGCAACCGACCAGCGCGCGGGAGCCCGCGTCTTGCCGATCGCTTGCGACGACCCGGCCCTCGGCCAGGGCCTCGCGGTCGAACGCCCGCACGACGGGCGCCTTCTTGACGTGCCCGCCCGAGACGATCAACGTCGACTCGGCCAGGCCGTAGCACGGGTAGAACGCCTCGCGGCGAAATCCGCACGGGGCGAAGGTCTCGGCAAAGCGATCGAGCGTCTCGGCGCGGATCGGCTCGGCCCCGTTGAAGGCCACGCGCCACGAGCTCAGATCGAGCGTCGCGCGCTGCTCGGGCGTGATCCGCCGGACGCACAACTCGTAGGCGAAGTTCGGCCCGCCGCTCGTCGTGGCCCGGTAGCGCGAAATCGCCCCGAGCCAGCGGTACGGTTTCTGCAAGACCGTGATGGGCGAGAGCATCACGTTCGGACGACCCACGTAAAGCGGCTGCAAAATGCCGCCCACCAGGCCCATGTCGTGGTAGGCGGGCAGCCAGAACACGCCCAGCGAGCTGCGCGTGTGCTCGAAGACGTGGGCAATCAGCGCCGAGTTGTGCAAAAGGTTGCCGTGGGTCAACATCACCCCTTTGGGTGATCCCGTGGAACCCGACGTGTATTGGAGGAAGGCCAGCGTGTCGATGGGCACGTCCTGACGCTCCCAGCGGTCCTCGATCCCGCGGGGCACGCGGCAGGTGGCCAGCCAGGTCACCTGCCGCAGCGCGGCCACGTCGCGGGCCACCGGCTCGACCCGGCGGATCACCTCCTCGGTCGTCAGCGCCGCCCGCGCGCCCGAGCACCGGGCAATCGCCTCGATGCGCGACAGCAACAGGTTGCGGCGCGGCGGGTACACGGGAACGGCCACCACCTTGGCGTACATGCAGCCGAAAAAGGCCGCGATGAACTCCAGGCTGGGGGGGTAGCACAAAAGCGCCCGCTGCCCCACCAGGTCGAGCGACTCGAGCCATGCCGCGATCGCGCGGGCCCGGCGATCCAGTTCCCCATAGCTGAGGCGCGTTTCCTCGGTCTCGCCGTCCAGCAACATGCAGAAGGCGGTCGCTTCGGGTTGGCATTCCGCCCGATGCCGCAGCAACTCGACGAGATTTGCCGGCCCGAAGAACCTCCCTGGCAACTTCCAGTCGTGCATGAGTGTGCGCAGTCTCCTTGCCCGTTTCGCCGCAACAACCTTATTTGTAAGCCTTCTCGGGCCGCAACACCAGTCCGGCACGGGCCAAGCGGCGACACCCTTCCACGGCAAGAGCGCCCGGCCGAGGCGGATCCCACGTCGCCGACGCCGGTATGGCACGCAAGCCGCGTCGACCTCCGCGACCCTCCCCCGGAATAGTGGGTGCTGTAGTGCGCCCATCGGCGCTCGATGAGGGGCCGCCGGACCACAGGCGCCGGCGGCATACCCGCACCACAAACCGGATCGGGCACAACACCGCCTTCACGTGGGGGGGCGAATATGGGCGGAGTCACGCAGCCGCCCCTTGGCGCCGCCTGGCTTTTGCCTGACCGGCACGCACGGGCCCCATCCCTCCTCGAAATCGAGTCGCTCTACCGGATCTTTCCACCAATCCCGCAGCATCTTGTTTCGCCAAGCGTGGCAGCACGGAACGCGCAACGTTGTTCTTCCACGGCTTCGCCTACCCGAGCCCGACCCGGCTGGACAAGCCAGCAGGGGCCCCAGATTCAGCCGCCCGAAGCCGTGCCACCCGCCTGATGTCCGTCTTCGCTGCCGCTGCTGCCGTTTCTCATTCGCTGAAACGTATCCGATCTCAAGAGGACGGCGATCGTAGCCCCACCGATCATCGTTCCCAAGGGAAAGCCCGTCAACAGAAGCACGCTGGCTACAAGAATGAGCCAATAGACCCAGCCGGAATAGACGCTTGCCGTCCTGGCAACGGCCCAATGCAAGAACACGCCGGCGGGCCAGAGCAAAACAAGAAGGGAACCGAGAATCGGATAACTCGCCAACAGGCCCGAGGTCACTGATCCCAGCATATAGCACATGAGAGGGATCAACACACACGTCGTCGCAAGCAATCGCAAAAAAGGGGCCACCACTGATTTGGTCCTACCTTACGAGGACGGCCCGGTCCACTGCCACTGCTCGGCCCGTTTCACGAGCCCGGCGCGCAACGCGTTGGCCTCGACGTAGCGGCAGAGCGTGAGAAAGCGCTCGTCCTCGGCGACGGGGAGACTCTTGAACCGGCCCTGGTAGAGATGGCCGCCGCCGCGCGTATGGTAGTGCTCGTGGTGCCGCCGGACGTGCGTCACTCCGACCCAGCCCATCCATTGTCCTAGCGCCTCGCCGGTCTTGGGCCGCACGACGAGGTGCCAATGATTCGGCATGAGGCAGTAGGTCAGCAGTTCGACCGGAAATCGCTCGCTCGCCTCCGCCAGCACCTTCTCGAACGCCTCGTAGTCGCCCGGCTTGTGAAACAGCCGCATCCCCCCGTTCCCACGGTTGAGAACGTGGTAGACCATGTTGGCTTCGACGGCTCGGGCGGTTCGTGGCATGGCGACACCTATGGCGACACGCTACCATCGCCCGAAAATGCCGTCAATATCAGTGATGTCCCCTTTTTGTCGGGATCTTGCCCGACGACTTCAGGAAGGCGATGACCTCGTCGGCCAGGGCCTCGGGCGTTTTCGTGCCCGCGTCGAGAACCAGTTCGGGCTTTTCGGGCGGTTCGTAGGGGTCGTCGATGCCCGTGAAGCCCTTCAGCTCCCCCGCCCGGGCCTTCTTGTATAGCCCCTTGGGATCTCGCGCCTCGCATACCTCGATCGGGGCATCGACGAAGATCTCGACGAAGTCGCCCTCGGCGAGCGAGGCGCGAACGCGGTTGCGGTCGGCGCGGTAAGGGCTGATGAAGGCCGTGATGGCAATGACCCCGGCGTCGCAGAACAGCTTGGCCACCGTGCCGATGCGGCGGATGTTCTCTTCGCGGTCTTGGGCCGAGAATCCCAGGCCGAAACGCTTGGCGAACTCGTCGCCATGCCGCTCGCGAAGCATGCCGGGCCCCGCGTTCAGGCCGTGGCGGATGTTGTCGCCGTCGAGCACGAAGCTGTGGATTCCCAACGAATGGAGCCGGTGGTCGACCAGGTTCGCCACGGTGCTCTTGCCGCAGGCGCTCAGGCCGGTGAACCACACGACGCAGCCACGGTGTCCGTTGAGTTGCTCGCGTTCCTGCCGGGTGACGGCGTGCTCGTGCCAGTGAACCTGAATTTGCGGGTCGTCGGTCATTTTTTCAACTTGCTCCTGTCGCTTCAGACGTTTTGGCCGGGGACGGAACCCTCCATCGTACCTACCGGCGGTCGCGGTCACAACGGCAACGAAGAGGCACCCCACCGCAGATGGGGCCCTGGAAGGGCGGCACCCCCCGCGATAGAATTCACGATTCGGAACATGACAGATAATGTGGTCACAGGTTTGCGCCGGTCGGCGAGTCGCCTGTGCCAGCCGAACCTGAGGAGTGAAACCCGATGATCGTCACGACGAAAGAGCTGTTCAAGCACGCCTACGGCAAGTACGCCCTCGGGGCCTACAACATCAACAATCTGGAGCAGACCGTGGGGCTGTTCCGCGGCAACCTGGGCAAACGGAAGTCGAACGACGACCCCACCGACCCGGCCACGGCCGCCCCGTTCATCCTGCAGATCTCGCGGGGAGCGCGCAGCTACACCGACAAGCGCTTTCTCGAAGCCATGATCCGCGCGGCCGACGAGATCTTCCCCGACGTGATCTTTGCCGTCCACCTCGACCACGGCACCGAAGAGGCGTGTTACGACTGCATCGACAGCGGCTTCTACAGCTCGGTGATGATCGACGCCTCCCACGAACCGTTCGACAAGAACGTCGAGATCACCAAGCGCGTCGTCGAGCGGGCCCATGCCAAGGGCGTGGTCGTCGAGGCCGAGCTCGGCCAGTTGGGCGGCGTCGAGGAAGACGTGGTCGGCAGCGTCTGCCTGACCGAGCCCGACCAGGCCGCCGAGTTCATCGAACGGAGCGGCTGCGACTCGCTGGCCGTGGCCATCGGCACCTCCCACGGGGCGTACAAGTTCGCCGGCGCCCAGGGCCTTCGGCTCGATCGGCTCGAAGAGATCCAGAAGGCCGTGCCCGACGGCTTCCCCCTCGTCATGCACGGCTCGAGCAGCGTGCCCAAGGAGTGGGTCCAGCGGATCAACAACGCGGGCGGTGCCATGAAAGACACCAGCGGCGTGCCCGAAGACCAGTACTTCCCCGCGGCGAAGCTGGGCGTGTGCAAGATCAACATCGACACCGACGGCCGGCTCGTATGGTGCGCGATCTACCGCGAGTCGTTCCGCGACCAGCCCGACGACTTCGACCCCCGCACGCCGGGCAAGAAGTTCATGCCCGCCTACGCCGAGTACATCATCCACAAGAACACGAAGCTCGGTTCGGCCGGCCAGCTCGAATCGGCCCGCCAGTCGCTCAAGGCGAAGTAAGGGGCCCCCTCGTTCCCAGGTCCCAGCAAAGCGGGGCCGCCCCCGCGGCCCCGCTCTCAGGTCGGCGCGCGAAGGCGCTTACCGCCGATACTGAATCAGCACCATGATGCCGGGCCAGTTGACTTCCATGCCGTGCACCGTCTGGCCGTTGTGTTTCGGCGTCGGGCCGGTGTGGAGGAGATTCTCTCCCGGCCTGAGGACGCTCAGATCCTCAAGCGGCACGCGATGGGCGTGGTAGGCGTAGCGCGGTCCCTCGCGGTCGAATACGCGGTGGCCGTTAACGTACAGGCCGTCCATGTAGCCCGGGCTCCAACTCACCCACACGATTCGGGCGGCCACGGCTTGGCGCAAGTCGCCGGTGACGCGGAACCGCTCGGCTTTCTCGCCGGATCGGGTTACCCATTTCTTCGGCACGTCGTAGGGCTTGCAGAGTTCCACCGACAGGCCGTCGCGTTTCAAGGTCAGCCCATCGGCCGCCGGGGTGAAGTAGGTCAGTCCCGTCTCGTCGGTGATCCGTGCCGCCAAACGCAGCGGCCGCGCCTGGTCGGGCACCCACGACGTATCCCAGGTCAGCTTCCAGGGAGCCGCGGCCACCGAACCCAGGTGGCCGGTCAGGGCCGCGCGCACGAAGTGGTAATGCCACTGGAAGTAAACGCCGTCGCCCTCCAGGTTCACGTCCTCGTATTCGCCCAGAAAATCGACCCGGCGAACGCGGCCGTTGGGGCTCGCGACCTCCGCTTCGAGCTCGACCTCGGTTCCCAGCACCGCGCCGGGCGCGGGCGAGAGCAGCCGGCCCGCCGGATGGGCCTTCTTGGCCGGGTCGTAATAGACGCGGATGTGGACGCCGTAGATCAAGTTCTGCGGCCAGTTCCACGGATGCTCGTTGCCCACCTTCAGCCGGAATTGGTTTCCCCCGCCAGCCCGCAAGTGGTCGAGCGGCACCGGCACGACGGGATAAACGTGGTGCTGATAATCCCAAGGCGGTTCCGGAATGCCCGGCGCTTCGGGCACGTCGATCCAGGCGTTCTCGTTAAGCGAGATCGCCAGGCCGCGCGTACCGTCGTGGCACAGCAGCTTCTCGACGACGACCTCCGCGCGAATCGCGGCGGCGAGGTCCAATTCCCGCGGCAGCGTGATGGGTCCGCCGCCGTAGTCGATGCGGCCACCCACGCGCAGCGCGCCCCCGGCGTCGCCGTCCGTGTTGGTCCACGGGTACTCGCGGAACACGTCGCCGGGACGCGGTTGCGCCAGAGCGCTCGGCGCGACCACCAAGACCAACGCCGCCGCCAACGCCGTTATCGTTCCAAGACGTTTCATCTCGTTCCCGCCCGCACGCTGCCGGACTTGCGTCTCCATCCGGACGCCGAGTATACGGCACGGGGGAGCGAACGCCAATCCTGAGGCTTTCACCGCTATTCGCCAATTGCTAAACTAACAGCGAGCCCACCTACCGCGACCTCTGGCTCCGCATCCGCGACGAATTGCCCAAGAAGGGCCGCAAGGCCGGCGACGAGGCCCAGGAGCCGAGTCTTCCCGTCGAACTCGAAGGCGCCATCCAGAGCCTCTACTCGAATTACCAGGAATACTTCGACGGCTGGCGGAAGAACGAGCAGGCCCGGGCCGACGGCCTGACGCCGCCCGTGTTCATCGTCGTGTGCAACAACACGAACGTCTCGAAGATGGTGTTCGACTACATGGCCGGCTGGGAGAAGACGCTCCCCGACGGCTCCACGATCGCCGTACCCGGCCGGCTCGAGCTGTTCAGCAACGTCGAGCGGGGGCCGGACGGCCAGAACCGTTTCACCGCCTGGCCCAACACGATCCTCGTCGATTCCGAGCAGCTCGAATCGGGCGAGGCCATGTCGGCCGATTTCAAAAAGATCGCCGCCCGCGAGATCGACGAGTTCAAGGCCGAGTACCGCGCCCGCTTTCCGGGGCGCGACGTCGAGAGCCTCACCGACGAGGACTTGCTGCGCGAGGTGATGAACACCGTCGGCAAGCACGGCAAACTGGGCGAGCACGTCCGTTGCGTCGTCTCCGTGTCGATGCTTACCGAGGGGTGGGACACGAACACGGCCAAATGATCATCGAGAACCTGCGCAAGGCGGGCGTGCAGAACACGAAGAAGAAAGAGCGTCTGAAGTTCGACGCGCTCGAACCCTATCCGGGCGAGTGGATCCACGCCGAGGGGCACTACACCGAGAACGACGGCACGGCGAAACGGGCAGCCGTGTGCATCGGCCCCGAGTACGGCACGGTCGGCCCGGAGCTGGTCAAGGAGGCCGCCAAGGAGGCGGTGCAGGGCGTGGGATTCGACCTGCTTATCGTCTGCGGATTCGCCTTCGATCCGCACGTCTCGCTGGAGGCCACTCGCTACGGCCGGCTGACCGTGCTCCCCTGCCGAATGAACCCCGATCTGGCGATGGGCGACGAGCTTCTGAAGAAGACCGGCGCCGGCAACCTGTTCATGGTCTTCGGCGAGCCCGACCTCGACGTGACCGAAACAAGCGACGGGCAACTCGTCGTCGAGATTCGCGGCGTCGACGTCTACGATCCGACCACCGGCGAGATTCGCTGTGCCGCCCGGCCGACGGATCGCAGGTGAGGAGACTCTTCGAGTGTCCGCAGAAACCGGCGGAGTGGCTGACGTTCAGGCTTTCGCGCGAGAGGCGTCAAAGCTCGGCGGACGATTTGGGGCCTTATGTGCGGCGGCCGGGAAGTCGGCTACCGGCGCACGGCGAGCGATTCGCGGCCGATGCCTGTGCCGCGAGTTCCCCGAGTCGGCGCCCGGTTTGCCGCGCTTCGGGGCGGCAACGGGCGATCAGCACGCACAATGCCGTCAGC
>Ga0334884_1002741_pt1 | contig 21617 bp, 10 predicted proteins | sample GraSluR1_MG_7_FD_207215 | JGI IMG/M metagenome (GOLD analysis project Ga0334884, IMG submission 207215) | Sludge microbial communities from methane-producing bioreactor in Wageningen University, Netherlands - Granular Sludge_12_05 R1 | ecosystem: Engineered > Bioreactor > Anaerobic >...
CTTGTACTGGTATTCACCAGCTTCCAGTTCGAAGGTGATGGTCCAGATCATAGTTTCGCCCACCTGGGTCATGGTCTGATCCTCGGGAAGTGTTCCGGGTTCTGCCCATCCTAGCATCGAACCGGTGATGTAAACCACATCCTCTTCGGGGTCGAAGTCAGCGTTGGTCATATCAACGTTGAAGGTAACGGTGAAGGTTACGTACTCCTCGAAGTTGGCGGTGAGGGTAACGTCCTCAGCAGGCATGGTGAAAGCAAAGTTTGCTAGATCACTTACCTCTTCTTCGTCCTCATCGGTCCAGTTCACAAACCTGTAGCCCTCGTTGGCTGTAGCAGTTATGTTAACCACAGCACCCTCTAGGTAATCACCGGCACCGGTAACGGTTCCAGCGTCTTCGGGCTCAACAGCAAGGGTTAAGGTGTAGGTTGGTAGCGCTTCGAAGTTGGCCGTTAGGGTAACATCAGCAGCAGGCATGGTGTAAACAAAGCTTGCGTTGGTGCTAACCACTGCCTCGTCTTCATCGGTCCAGTCCACGAATACATAACCAGCGGCTGGGGTTGCGTTAACCGGTACTTGAGTACCTTCTTCATAGCTTCCACCACCGGTAACGGTACCACCAGCAGTTGGATCAGCAACAAGGGTCAGGGTGTAGTATACAGGAGGTACGTACTCACCAACGTATACATCATCGATGTACCAGTAGTTGATGTTGTAGCTGTTGCCGTTGAATACGAATGCCAGCATGAATACCTCACCCTGGTAGTCACTCAGGTCGATCTCCATGAGGTTAGCAGCAATGTCATCCTCCACGTCGATTTCCCAAAGGATGTCCCAGGTAGAGCCATCGATGGTAGCTTGAACGCTGAGGTTGTAATCCCCGCTGTAGTCGTTAACCATATGCTTGAATACCAGGTATAGGTTTTCGTCAAGATCACCATCGATGAAAGGAGTATGCAGCCTGAACTCGTCAGTTGCAGATGGTGACCAGTTAAACCTCATTTCAGGAGCAACACCGCCTGCGTTGTTAGTGGCAACTACACCCCAGTTGGTATGGGTTCTTGCCCAATCAACAGGAATAGTACCAACTCCCAGATCAGTGAAATCTTCAGCAAATGGTAATGGGTAAACTATTTGATCGCCAATAGTGAATTCCACGGTATAGGTAAGGGTGGTTTCGCCATCCTCGGCTGTAACCAGTACCTCGGTAATACCAGGTAATTCTGCTGCTGGTGTAACAACAACATCAGCATTGGGATCGGTAGGTGTACCAACAACCGTTGGAACAACGGTAGTTCCGTATGGAAGTTCAACCTCGTAATCCAATACATCAGGATCGAATCCTTCAACGGTTACGCCATCAATAGTAAGATTTGACAGAGTAGCGTCGGTATTTGGAGGACCAATGGTGAACTCAACAGAGTAGGTTAGCGTAGCAATACCATCCTCAGCGGTTACGATCACTTCTGTAATACCCGGAAGTTCTTCTGCATCTAATACTTCGTAGCTGGCGTTAGGATCGGTAGTTGTAGCCGCCACCACTGGAGGAACAGTAGTTCCGTATGGTAACTCTACAGTGTACTCGTAAACACCAGTTTCGAATTCGTCAACAGATACTCCTGCAACGGTTAGGTCGGATAGCGAAGCATCCCAGTTAAGGGCGTAAGCTGTCCATACTTTTACAGCGCCGCTCTGTGCGGTTACTGTATAGCTGAATGGTGCCGAAAGGTCAACTTCCACACCACTTTCTGGTAGGATAGTTGCATTTTCAGATACCTCAATGGTTGGAGTAAGCTCTGTACGATCGGTTCCTACAGCAACCTTGATAAGAACTGTTAGATCCTCGTCATCTATCACGGCGGGTTCTACCTCCTCAGCAAGGGTGAAGGAAACGATATCGGCAGCGGTATTGGGTGATTCGTAAATGGTTACCACCCAATCGGTAACTGTAACACCATCGGCAGCGGTTACAGTATAGGTAACTGGAACCTCAAAGTCGGTGAAGTCACCAAACCCTGGTATGGGGTTAATGCTTGCTCCGAAGGAGATGGTAACCGTAGGTGTTTGCTCGGCAATGTTGGTGCCAAACACAACGTAAACATCAATGGTTGATAGATCATAATCGATCTCCACATCGTCAACAATGGCTCCATCCACGAAGGTGAAGGAGAGGATTCGGGTTGCCGTTTCGTCGGCAATCTCAACGGTAACAGTCCACTCTCTTACAACCTCATCGGTTCCATCGAAGCCGGTTACGGTGTAAACCACAGGCTCAGTGAAATCCAGTGTTACATCACTCTCTGGGTCAATGGTTGCACCGGGGGATACTCCAATGGTTGGCGTTAATGCAGCAAGATTAGCCTCGAAGTTAACCATAACCAGTATGGTTCCCTCTTCCCAGTCGATCTCGGCGGGGTAAACCTGCTCGGGAATCTCGAAGCTGAGAATTTCAGCGGCCGGGATAAGATCGATTATAACGCTAACATTGCCATGCTCAACGGTAACAGCATCAGCAAATGGAGAATAACCAGCAAACATCACGCTGTAATCGTACTCGCCATTGAGAACTGTAAACGATACCTGACCAAGCTCATCGAGATCGAATGGCTCGCCATCAAACTCAAACTCAGCATCGGCAAGTGGAGCACCTGTGTAGAAATCGGTAATGGTGAAGGTTACGTTGTAGAACTTGTTGAGAACAACGGTTTCGGCAACTGCTGCATCAACAACTGCAAACTCAACAATGGTCTCTTGGTAACCCACAGCCTCAACGGTCCAGCTGTACTCACCTGCAAGAAGGTTGAACAGAATCTCACCATCGGCATTGGTCTCGTAATCCACACCATCCAATGTAACAGTGGTCTCGGCCAATGGATTGTTTTCGGGTGTATCGTCAACAAAGGTTAGGGTTACCGGGAAGGTTTGTACCAGTGCTAGGTTGGTAACAAACAGGTCGTTATCGGCATTGCTCACGGTACTCTCACCGTAGAAGCCCAACTTAACGATACCCGATGCTCCCATTAGTGGAATGGTAACATGTTCTCCAGTATGTGAAATTGCGTTGAAAACATATTCCGAATCATCGTTATCCCACATCCTTAATACGTTGGCATCCGACCAGCTTTGTCCTCCATCCCACGAGATCACCACGGCAAACTTATCGTCATCACCATTCATATCGGGTGGGTTTGTTTGGTTCCATTTTGTCAATGCCAAATCAAAATCGATTAGGAAATCTCCTGCCTCGTCACCAAGGTAAATTGGAGGAGTAATCAGCCAATCCTTTCTTGTTGTACCATATATGTTAATCTTAGCTGAGTTTAGCACAGTACCCACGTTGCCAAATTGATCATGTATCCAAGTTGTGGAAGTTGTAAGTGTTACCACTTCCTGCAGTAGACCATTGCGTCTGATCCAGTGCTCCGGTGGGAAAGGAGTAACGGTGAAATCCTCGGCCATTGGGGCGGTTAATGCCCAACCGGTACCGGTAATGTCAACAACGGTTTCTACCTCCTCGGAGTCAACAATGGTAATGGTTGCATTGAACTCACCTAATGCCTCGGGGGCAAATGTAATGGTTAGCGTGGCAGTTTGACTTGTATTGAGCTCAATGGCAGCAGCCACTGGAGTAAGTGTAAACTCCTCATCGCCTTCCAGAACGATATCCTCGGGCTCAATGGTTAGCAACCCAGTTCCCACGTTCTTGAGGGTAAAGGTCTTGTTTAGTGTATTATACACCGGAACATTACCAAACTCCATGGGGTCGGGGGTTACGGTTAGGATTGGAGGAGCCACTGGAAGCACAATGGTTGGAACAGCTAGATCTGCACCATCCACCTCAAAATCACCTTCCACAGCGTAGTATCCTTCCTTGTAGGCGGTAAATTCGAATAATCCATCGGTAAGACCAACTGTTGCTTCGCCCGATGCATTTGTGGTTAATGAGCCGCTAAGCTCAACAAGTCCATCGTAACCTTCTCCCATGCCATCGTAGGTAATGGTTGCACCATTAATGGCAGCTGCTAGCTCATCGTTAACGGTAAAGGTAACATTGTATAAGCCAATGAGAGCCTGCTCTACTTCAACATCTTCGCCATCAACAAGCAATATCCCATTATAGGTTAGGTAGCCAGTTGCAGCAATTGAGAAAGCAAATTCACCATTGGGTAAAACCATGGAGGCTTCGCCAAACTCATCGGTGAGCACTGAACCTATACCCGTAACTGTGATGTTGGCATTCTCAATGGGATCGGTGCCATCGGTAATGGTGAAATCAGCATTGTAGAAGGTGCCAAGCATTACATTATCGAAAATTACGTAGTAATCGCCTGTTATCCACTGGCCATCCAGCCTTGCAATAACATATTCAGCATCAGCATAGGCTGACATGTCAACCTCAACCAAAGCGAAGTCTGTTGATGCTACATGGTTGTCTGCATTAATTACAAGAACATTCTCAAAAGTTTCACCAAAATCGGTTGACACTTTAAATGTTAATGTAAAGCTAGAACCTGGTGTTGCTCCACCACCACTGTAGTTAATGACCTTGTACATAAAGCTGAAGTAAAGGTCATCACCAGCTATGGTTATTGGGGTTTGCCAGAAACCAGTTGGTGCAGAACTCCATAAGTTGCGCCTAAAAGCACGGGTACCGTTAACACCTACACCCGCTGTGTTAGTAAAATTACTTGTCCAATTTGCGGGTACTGTGGTTATGGCATCAAAGGTTTCGTAAATGTAATTAGCAACATACTTAACAACCACGTTTATCTGAGCCACAAAATCATTGGGGTTTGCTGGAGTACCATCAACCAGAACTATTTCACCTTCCAAGGCATAGGTGCCAGGGGCTGCAGGATTATATGTTCCTTCATCCCAGATAATATCCAGCATGGTGGTTGTGCCGTTGTTCAGCTCAACTTCAATCTGCTCAGGAAGATCAAGTTCTTCGAATGGAACACCCATTAGAACAGTGATAGGATCGAAACTTTCAACATCAACAATGGTAAGTACATTGGGTACAATGGTGAAAACTGATACGTCATCCGTGTCGAAGGTGATGGTCAATTCCAAATCATCATCCTCTGCACCGGTTAGCATTGTGCTTATGTAGCTGTCGAGGAACGTTAGGGAAGAGGAGTATTCGTCATTAACAGCAATAGTGTAATGGGTATCCTCCACCAGATCCATGGTTCCATCGTTTATGGATACAATACCTGTTGCTGATAACCAGTATACAGTGGTTGAAATGTCATCTGGTAAATCAATTATGTAATCGGCCTCCTCGGGGAAAACAATGGGTACATCCGATCCGTACATGGCAAAGCTGGTGGAATTAGCACCAACAACACCAATTGATCCGAGCGTATTCCAATCGTTGCCAATGCCGAATAATCCAGCAAGGTCTCTTAGCATTGCCTCACCCTCTGTAAGCCTACTCCAGGTGTACCAGTTCCAGCGGGTTGACGCTAATGCTGTTCCTCCTGGATAATTGCCAGCAACGGTAAGCCAGTAATGCCCTGCCTCAAGGATAAGGGGTTCGGCAAAGGTTAACACGGGTGCAGTAACGCTGGTGGCAGCAATAATCTCCTGATGTACAATGTCACCAGGTGCTCCTTCGTCATCAGCATAAATGATAACCAAAAATTGGGTTGGGTCGGCTGTACCACTAGATTTGAAACCAGCAGCATTGATCTGGGTAACACACCATACCCCATCGGGTACAATAAAGTCGTCGGCAGTTTCAACCAAACCGGGGGTTAATCCTCCCAGATTTGTTGATACGATACCGCTTGTACTTCCGGTATAATCGATGTTTTTACCCCACATGAGGTTATCGATAACCGTAACAACCATTGAAACCTCATCGTTGTCGGGGTTCTGATCGCCTGCTAGCTGAGTTTGCAGTGTAACAGTATAGGTACCGGCAGCAGCGGGAACCCAATCGGCAAAGGTCACGGGAGTAACCTCAGCGGGATCAAGGGTAACCTCATCGGTATCGGAATAAACAACCACTTCGTCTCCATCGGTAATGGTTATTTCCACCTCGAAGGTATTGGCAGCCTCACCATTGTTCTTAACAGTTCCCATTACCTCAGCGGCAAAATCGGTACCGGTGTAGGGGTACATACCAATGGATACTGCCATAGCATCATCATCAACTATTATTGTCTCGCTTATGCTAATCTCATCAATCCACCAGTTATGAGCATCGCTTCCTTGATATACAAAAGCAATGTACACAGTATTCCCTGCATATGGAGTAAGATCTATTTCTTTTAGCGTATATGAAGCGAGAGCAGCACCGGATTCGTAAAGTTCTACAAAATCGGCATGACCTGCTTCACTACTTCCTGTAGAAATCAAAACGCCCGAGTAATCATAATATGTTGGTACAAATTGATTCCTTTCATAAAAAGTTAGATTATAATTATTGCCCGCACCAAGTACAATTGCAGGTGTAACAATCCATGAGTTTGGGTTTACCGAAGAAGCTGAATAGGCATGCTGCATTGCTCCTGCAGTGCTATTGTAAGTACCAGTGGTAACCCTGGCCCAGGTTGTTGTACCTGTTCCCAGCTGTGTGCTTACCCAATCGGTTGGGGGGAAAGTGGCATCGTTAAAGCCTTCGGAAAAAATAACACCTTTAGCATTGGATAAGCTTGGGATTTGAATCCCCTTTACATCCTGGTTTACCTCGGTTAGGTGGTTTTCTTCACTTTTATCCTTGCGAATGCGTTCTTGAGCAAAGGATATTCCCGAAAGGATTATTAATGTTAGTAATAATGTTAATGTTTTTCTCATAATTAGTTTGTTTAGGTTAATATTTTAAAAGTAAAGAGAAAAAAATACCGCCTAAGAACCTGGTTCCAAAGGCGAGCGTTATAAAAAATAAAGGGTTATCTCATAGGCACTTGAATTTTTTTTAGGTTAATAAATTAGGTTTATGGTAACGGGTTTTTTATAGAGCAAACGAATGCGAAATATATATTTTTTTTCGATGAAAAGCAAAATTTTTCGGGTATTTTGGGTTAAATCGTCCAATGATAAGCGTAACGAATTGAACCACAAACGAACAAAAAAACAGGATGAGTTGAAAGTACAAAAGTCGGAAAGTCTGAAAGTCTGAAAGTCGGGAAGTCGGAAAGTCGGAAAGTCGGAAAGTCGGGAAGTCGGGAAGTCGAAAGTCTGAAAGTCGAAAGTCGGGAAGTCGGAAGTCGGGAAGTCGAAAGTCGGGAAGTCTCAGAGTCGGAAAGTCGGATAGTCGGAAAGTCGGAAAGTCGGATAGTCGGATAGTCGAAAATCTGAAGACTGTGGACTGTAGACTGTGGACTGAGAACTGAGAGGGTGAGAGGGTAAGAAGGTGAGAGGGAGAGAGGGTGGGAGATGAGAGTGTGAGAGTGTGAGAGTGTGAGAATGTGAGATGAGGGCAAAGGGCAGAGGGCAGAGGGCAAAGGGCGAAGGGCAGAGGGCAGAGGGCAAAGGGCAAAGGGCAAAGGGCAGAGGGCAGAGGGCAGAGGGCAGAGGGCAGAGGGCAGAGGGCAGATTACTCAATCAATCAAATGTCACCCTGAGCCCCGATGCTTCGGGGGTCGAAGGGCAATCATCAAAACCTAAGCGTCATTGCGAAGAATGCTTTTTGTTCTGAAGCAACCGAAGCGGAGCTCGGCGTAGCCAACCGAAGCGAAGCGGAGCTCGGCGTAGCCAATCTTTTTTTGGGAAAGACAGATCGCTTCACCCTACGGTCTCGCGATGACGATTCACTTTAGGACTGGGTTCCGAAGTTTCGGGATGGGAACTGAGTCCCGAAGTTTCGGGATGAAGACTGAGAACTGAGAGGGTGGGAGATGAGAGCGAAGGGCAAAGGGCGAAGGGCAGAGGGCAAAGGGCGAAGGGCAGAGGGCAAAGGGCGAAGGGCAGAGGGCAAAGGGCAAAGGGCAAAGGGCGAAGGGCGAAGGGCAAAGGGCCATAGTACTCAATCAGTTAATTGTCACCCTGAGCCCCGATGCTTCGGGGGTCGAAGGGCAATCATCAAAACCTAAGCGTCATTGCGAAGAATGCTTTTTGTTCTGAAGCAACCGAAGCGAAGCGTAGCTCGGCGTAGCCAACCGAAGCGAAGCGGAGCTCGGCGTAGCCAATCTTTTTTTGAGAAAGAACAGATCGCTTCGCCCTACGGTCTCGCGATGACGATTTCCTTGTGGACTGTAGACTGTAGACTATGAACCCAAAGTGTTGAAAAAAAAATCCTATTTTTGCTTTAAATAAAACCTATGAAAGGCATCCTAAACCGGTTGGCCAACAACGAGCAGGCAAACAGCTTAGCCGACAGGCTGAGGAAAAGACGCTTTGCCCTGTTCCGTTCGCTTATCACCGATTTGCCTCGCCCCCTTAAGATTATTGACGTGGGAGGCACGGAGAACTACTGGGAGAAGATGGGGTTCCTCACCGAAAAGGATGTGAGCATAAGCCTCGTTAACCTTTCGGCGAGAAAAGTTAAGCACAAAAACCTGCAAAGCTATGCGGGCGATGCCCGAAACCTAAGACAGTTTGATGACCAATCGTTCCACATAGCATTTTCCAATTCTGTGATTGAGCACGTTGGCAATTTTCACGACCAACAAAGCATGGTAAGGGAAATGCGCAGGGTGGCACCAAGGATCTACCTGCAAACCCCCAATCGCTACTTTCCGTTGGAACCACATTTCCTCTTCCCGTTCTTCCAGTTTTTGCCCCTCAGGGCAAGGGTGTGGCTGCTAATGAATTTTCAGCTGGGCTGGTATCCCCGTTTTACCGATACGCGGGAAGCCATTAAAACCGCAAAAAGTATAAGATTGTTATCGCACAACGAGTTGCGCATACTATTCCCCATGGCACGCATTTACCGCGAAAAGTTCTTGGGATTCACAAAATCGTTTGTGGTTGTGGAGGGTTTTTAGGACAAGCAGATCGCTTCGTCAGCACAGTATGCCTTCTCGCGATGACGAAAAAAAGAAAACCCGTCATTGCGAGAGCAGCGAAGCGGAACGAAGCAATCTCATGAGTGGTAACCGTTGAATAGATCGCTTTGTTATTCGCTTCGCTCATGAAACCGCTTCGCTAAGTTTGCAGAGAACGCTCGCGATGATGGTTCACTTTAGGACTGGGTCCCGAAATTTCGGGATGGGAACTGAGAACTGGGTCCCGAAGTTTCGGGATGAGAAGATGAGAGTGTGAGTCCCGAAGTTTCGGGATGAGACGGTGAGACGGTGAGAGATGAGAGCGAAGAGCGAAGGGCTAAGAGCGAAGGGCGAAGGGCGAAGGGCGAAGGGAAAAGAGCACAGAAGATTGCAGACTGGGAACTTTGAACTGGGAACTGTGAACTGAAGACTGATCTTAGTATGCTGTTTCCTGGCCTTTAAGAATAACCCAGATGGTGAGGAGGATAATCTTGATGTCCATGTTGAACGTCCAACTCTCGATGTAGTTGGCATCGAGTTTTACCCGTTTAATGATATCGTGCGGTTTCTTGATCTCGCCCCTGTACCCGTTTACCTGTGCCAGACCAGTGATTCCGGGCTTAACAGTGTGCCTAAGCATAAATCGTTTAACAATTTTTTGGTACTCCTCGGTATGCTTAAGCATGTGGGGTCGGGGTCCTACGATTGACATTTCGCCTTTGAGCACATTCATAAACTGGGGTAGCTCATCGAGGCTCCACTTACGCAGGAATCGTCCAACGCGAGTAATCCTGCTGTCGTTGAGGGTTGCCTGTAGGGTATCGCACTCATCGTTTTTCTGCATGGAGCGGAACTTGTAACAGGTAAAAACCTTCCCGTCGATACAGGTGCGTTTCTGGTTGAAAAAAATGCCTTGCCTGTAAATAATAAGGTCAATGATATAGATTATCAGCGAAAGCCATGAAAGGAATCCGATAATAATAATAAGGGAAAGGGCGATATCGAAGGATCTTTTTAAGAGGCGGTTATACCAGTAGCTGAGTGGACCCGGGTGAATCTGAAGTACAGGCACCATTCCGTAGTTAACCAGTTCGGCACTTTTGTAGGCAAAGTTGTCCAGATCTGGGAGTATCCTGATCTTAATGGGGTAATCGGCAAGCAGGTTGGTAACATTTGCCAGCACACTACGTGGAATGGTATCCCAGGAGATGTAAACCTGATTGATATCGTTGTCCTCGATAAAACTTTTCAGATCGTCCCAAGTGCCCACAATTTGCTGCTTTTCATTCTTCTCCTTATCGATAAAACCGAGGAAGCGATAGCCATGCCAGGGGTTGGTGAGGAAATACTTCGACAACTCCTTGGCCTTTTGTCCATACCCCAAGATAATGACGTTCCTGTAATTGTAACCAAACTTTCGGTAGAAGTAGAAGGCATAGTAGAGCACAAATTTCCATAAGATCAACACCGCAAAAAAGATTGCGAACAGGTACTTGAGGTGATGACGGGGGTAGAACTGGAGAGGAACTGCCTGAAAGTACATCAGGAAAAAGAAAAAGAAGAAAACAATGATCTTGACATAGGTGAAGAAGATCGACCTCTTTCGGGTATTTCGGTCAACATTATTTGCCCCAAAAACGAAGAAAAGAATAAACCAGCATGCATTCAGGTAAAGGTAAAAAAGCACGTGTTTATCAGTAAGATGCTGTGCGTAAGGGTGCAAGACAATGAACCCAACAACAAACAGAAGGTTAAGGACAAAAAAATCCCCAATAAGAGATATGATTGGTATATACTTGGAGTACTTCACCGGTTAAATCGTACAGGTTGCTGCAAAGGTATCTTAATTTTTATTAATCGCTAATCCTGATATTTAAGTTTTAGTAATGCTTTAAAACACTCAAAGTATGAATTTATTATATTATCCCATCGATATTTTTCCTCGATTCGCTTAAGATTCCCTTGAATGAAAACATCCCTTTTCTCCAGAAAAAGTCTCCTTTTAATGGTATCAGTTACTTCGTTTTCACCCGAAAAGTAAAGAGCGTTTTCCTTTAAAACCGATAGGTTAAAAGGATTAAGATGTGCACAAATGAATGCCGAGGCTGCCATGGCTTCGAGAAGCGAAGGGTTTGTGCCCCCCGCAGAATGACCATGAAAGTAACAGGCACAATGGAAGCGTAGCTGGTTAAGCAGCATTTCGTCGTAGATAGAACCAATAAACCTAATCCTTAGGTCGGAGTATCGTTTCTTTAGGTATTTACCATGACCATTCTGAGTATTTCCAATAATAATTAACGGGTAATCCGTTGCTGAATTAATAACCCCTTTAATAATCTCCTCAACATGGTTGTCGGGTTGCATTCTTGCTATTAGCAAGAAGTACCGGAAGGGTTCAAGTTTCAGATTTTTAAGTGTTTCGGATCTTTTTTCGGTAAATATTTTGGCACCATAGGGGATATACTCCGCATCCACAGCAAAGGCATCTCTCAGGTACTCCTGTATGGCTTCCGAATCGGCAATCAGCAAATCGGAGCTCTTTACGGCGAGCCTTTCGGCATGCTTTAAAAAGTGCTTTATTGGGGTGCTGTACTTGCTACGCTTCCACTCCAACCCATCCATATTGGTTACAATAAGCGATTTTGAGGGCATTAGCCAATGCCAAATGGTGCTGGACGTGTATCCCAGCTGCAGTATGATATCGAAGTTGCGCTTACGGCTATCGAGAATGCAATTTAAATCGTAAATAAACTGACCACTTGCACCAATGGCATACTCGGGATCGAAACAGTGGATGATGTTTACCCCATTCCATTTTTCCCCTTTATGGGGATGATCATGCGAATTATATACCCATACCTCAACGCCGAATTCGGCAAGCCCCTGCGAAAGGTATTGAGCAAACTGCTCAAAACCACCATATTGGTTTGGTATTCCTCGCGTTCCCAGAATGGCTATCTTCATTGTAAGGCTATGTTTATTAGAGCAAACTGCGATTGGGTTTGGGTGTTGATCAGCAAAAATAGTACAAAAAATGCCAAAAAAAATAGCAAAAACATTTTGATTTGATATATCAGAGGTTGTCGCAAATGAAATAGAAAAGGGATACAAGCGATGTATCCATAATAATGAATCCAAGGCAACCTTTTTAAAGCAAAATTCTTATTTTTGAACCACTAAATGCATCCAATTTTTAGTGTTCAATAGTTTTTTTGATAAATCAATTCAAGTAATCAACACCCTATAACCATGAGCAGACAGCAAAGAAAACGCGAAACACAGAAACAGCAGAATATTAAATCAACACGAAATTATCCCTTTTACATATTCACAATCTTTATTGTGCTGTTACTTCCTGTGATATACTATCAGGCCACTCTGGATCTTACCACGATGCCCAGAGTGTTTACCCTTAGCTTATTCCTTTTGGTTTTTCCATTCCTTTTCTTTTTCTCAAAATGGTATAAACCAGAAATGCTAAGCGTTTTAAAGCATAGGATTTTTCTGATTTTTGGACTTTGGGTTGTAATTTCAGTAATAACTCTAGCACTTTCATCCAATCCCATCGAAGGTCTATACGATATTTTTAAAGTCTTATTTACTATTACCATAGCATTGTTTGGTGCAATGCTCTTCTCAGACAAGGAGGATTGGCTGGATAACCTTGTAAAGATTGTTGTCTTCTCGGCAATAGTTTGCTCGATCGTTGGATTTGTGCAGTACTACCTTTGGGTGTTCAAAGCTACAGAGCCATTACTGCCCGATGGCAGAAGAATAATTTATCGGGTGGTTGGTGTTATGGCACACAAAAACCTGTATTCCCTTTCGCTTTTCATGATGATTCCCTTTGTAGTTTATGGGGTGGCTACATTTAAGAGACACTGGAGAATTATATCCATAGTAGCGTTAACCTTTCTGTTGATTTTAATCTTAATGCTTCAAGCCCGTGCAACCTGGGTTGGTACAATGGTGGCTTCCGCGATAATCGTTCTGGTGCTAATTGTTTTTAGCCGAAAATTTAACATTTCAAACCGATGGCGATTGGCTTTAATTGCCGCTGCCATAATTGGTGCATCTGTGGTTGGGGGAACTCTTTTTCTTCTGAGGACAACCAGCCAGAATCAGTATGTTAAGCAGTTGCAGTCCATTACAGACCCAAAATCTCCTCAGAATGTTCATCGAGTCAATATTTGGAAAACAACAGTGGAGATGATTCAGGATCGCCCGGTGTTTGGTTTTGGACCTAGCAACTGGAAGTTACATGTTGGTTACTATTTCAAAGGGCGATTCTTTCTAGAGGATCAGATTAACTGGCAGCGACCTCACAACGATTTTTTATGGGTTTTTGCCGAAAAAGGGATTTTTGGCTTTTTGCTCTACCTGGCCATATTTGGACTGGCATTTTTCTACCTATTTAGGGTGATCGCAGCAGATACTAAGCCAACAAACAGATTAATGGCTCTTCTTTTTGTCTTTGGTCTGGTTGGTTACCTGGTTGCATCGGCATTCGACTTTCCCTACGAAAGGATATTCCATCAGGCGTTCTTAGGGTTAATTTTTGCCTGTTCGGTTGCGCTTTACCACAGCGTTCATCCATCGTCTGTCTTAAAATTGGGGAAATATTCTTTACTTATTCCCATTGTCATTGTTTTTGCCTTAGGAACATTTTATGGTTATCACGGTGTAAGGCAGGAGGTAAATTTAAAGAAAGCCAGAACTGAGTTAAGAATAATAAATCAGGGGATTCTTCCGCGTATTGAGTCGTTGCCTGCCAATCAGCAGAAGAATGCCGCTGCAATGCTCCAGAATAAGTGGAGAGAAGTGCTCAAGTATTCCAGAGATGCTAAGTTTAGCCTAAAAAATTTGGATCCACAAGCTAACCCAATTGACTATTACATAGGATTGGCATACCTCAATCTAAAGGATTATCAGAATGGACTGAAATACTGTTTAGCTGCACATAACCAGCATCCTGGAAGCATTAAAGCGTTAAACAGTTTGGGGGCAATTCACTATCATCTTAAACGATATGATGAGGCAGAGCAGTATCTGCTTAAATCTATGGCAATTTTCCCTTCGCACGATGCCTTACTGAACCTTTCTGCCACATACTTTATGCAAGAGGAGTATGAAAAGGCTTACGAGTTGCTTTCCAATGCTCCAAAGGATATCATGTCACCCAGGCTTGAGGATAATCTGAGGGCAGTGACTGTGATGATGAAAGAAAAAGCGAAAAAAGCCGAAGCGATTGGCACTAGTTCAGGAGAATGAAATCGTTAATCCGAAAGAATCTCAAAAGTACTTAGAGTGTGAGAGGACTGAGAAGATGAGAGGGTGAGAACTGAGAGGGTGAGAAGGTGAGAGATGAGGGCAAAGGGCAGAGGGCAGAGGGCAGAGGGCAGAGGGCAAAGGGCAAAGGGCAGACTACTCAATCAATTGTCACCCTGAGCTTGTCGAAGGGCAATCATTAAAACCTATGCGTCATTGCGAAGAACGCTTTTTGTTCTGAAGCAACCGAAGCGAAGCGTAGCTCGGTGTAGCCAATCTTTTTTTGGGAAAGAACAGATCGCTTCGTCTCGTCAAAAAAGATGACGAGACTCGCGATGACGATTCCCTTGAGGACTGTAGACTGTAGACTGTGGACTGCCGACTGAGAACTACCGACTGAACCCAATAATCCTTGTTTATTTACTCAATTTGCAATTTACCAGGTAAACCTATGGTCAGTGGTAATTGTTGGATTTGGTTTTCGGGGATCAAATTTACTGTCAACAAGCTTTAATCCAGCAGCAAAGTTGCTAATGGAAAACGCACGCTCATAAGCATGAGCCATAGTGCCATCAAGCTGACCCGCTTCGAATTCAAAAATTGTATCGGGTAAATTAAGTTCAAGAAGGGGTAAAAGTGCTTCTTTTCTCGAGTAGAACATGGAGCCAGCCACAAAAAACATATTTTCCAACTCATGTGTATCTACCCCAAGTTGACGGCAAAGATATCCTATGCCCTTAGCGTTGGCACCGTAGTATAGGTTCATGGGAACAATATGGCCAGCAGGCCCAAGGATTCCAATATTGGGATTACTGTTATAATAGCTAACAATTCGTTCCATTGCTTTTCCGGGTAGTAACGAATCAAAAATTTCCTTTCGCCATATGCTTCCGGTCATACGGTGGTCCGATTTCTTGGTGTGCAGCTTAAGGATTAGATTAAAACCTTGGTCTATGGCAATTCGAGAAGTTTTAAGGAAGGGCAAAACATCGCGTCCTCTGTTCTCCGTAACTAAAAATTCAGAGTTTATGGGATAATTCTTAAGAATTTCGCTGATTTCATGCACTTTTTCTTGAGGACTAGTTACAAAAAGTTTGCACGATATTTTTGAATGCGGAGAAAGATATTCAAGCATTTCTTTCAGAATTTCACCGTAAAAAGCATGCACTATAATAGCAATAGATTCAATGGGATTTTTGTTTACTTCTACAGGGGCAACCGGACTTTTTAAAAGTTTTTTATGTTCCACTAGTTTCGGCCAGTGCTCAGGGTAGTCAATGCCATTGTCGTTGTAAGTAATGCCTGAAAGCAACTTTGCTTCCTGCCAGCATCGATACATTTTTGTACTGCTGAAAAGAAACCCAAGTCTTGTGAAGACGAAGTCTTTAATATGCTTACGCCTTTCCCTCTTGATTGGCAAATGCCACCAAATATGCGTTGCTAAATGGGTGGCAAAGCCTTTTACCCAAATTAAGGGATTTCTTGACTTTTCTGTCATTTTGTAGTTTATGGGAATCCAATTTCACTACAAAAATAGAAATTGAAACAGAATAAGCATTTTTTTATGGATTTATATTATTGTTGATTCATAATGAGAAGGGAAATTAAGTTTAAATACGAATGATACGTAATAAAAAGTGTTAAAGAATTTGCCCTTTTCAATTTCATATTGTAACTTCGTTGCGATAATTATGAGTTTTTATTAACGATAATGATAAATTTAATTATAATCTGATACTTTAACCCATAAAATCTACATTTATGATAAGCGATCTGAATTCAATATTTTCAAACACGGCAAAGGGTATGAAGCGCTCGGCCATTCGCGAGCTGCTGAAGTTAACCCAGAGGAGCGATATTATCTCCTTTGCCGGGGGGCTTCCATCACCCGAAAGTTTCCCCATTGAGCAGCTAAAACAGATATCATGCGAGGTGTTGGATACCGAAGGCGCACAGGCCTTACAGTACGGTGCCACCGAAGGTGATAATCGTTTAAGAGAAATCCTGGTTGATCTTTACCGAAAGGATGGATTGAACATTAATATCAACAATTTGATCATTACCACAGCATCGCAGCAAGCCCTGGATTTACTTCCAAAAATCTTTATCAACCCGGGCGATAAGATAATCTGTGGCTTACCCTCTTACCTGGGAGGGCTCTCGGCTTTTAGCACCTATGGTGCTAAATTGGTGGGTATTAAGCTTGATGAGATGGGAATGCGATCCGATCTGCTGGAGAAGGAGCTGGCACAGATGAAGGCCAACGGCGAAAAGCCAAAGTTTATCTACGTAATCCCCGACTTTCAGAATCCGGCTGGAATAACCATGCCAGAATCGCGAAGGCTCGAAATCATAGAGTTAGCTCGTAAGTATGATGTTCTAATAGTTGAAGATAGTCCATACCGTGTACTCCGTTTCAACGGTGAGCCTCAGCGTACTATCTGTCAACTCGAGGGTACTGGTCAGGTTATCCTGTTAGGAACTATGTCCAAATTATTTGTACCCGGTTTCCGTATTGGGTGGGTTGTGGCGCATGAAGATATTATTGATAAAATTGTAATGGCTAAGCAATCGACCGACCTATGTACATCGGCCTTTGTGCAGAAAATTACTGCGAAGTACTTCGAGAAGGGGTATTTTGAAGAGAATCTTAAGTTTATTATCGATAGCTATCGTGAAAAAAGGGATGCCATGCTGGCTGCATTCCGAAAGTATATGCCCGAGGGAGTGAAATGGACTGAGCCAGAAGGAGGCCTTTTCCTGTTCCTGACTCTTCCAGAGCATATGAATGCAGAGGATCTTTTCAAAATAGCCATTGAGCGAAAGGTAGCCTTTGTGCTCGGCAATGTATTTCATTGCGATGGCAGCGGTCACAACACCATGCGTTTGAACTTCTCGTTCATGTCGAAGGAGCAAAACGAAGAAGGTGTTAAACGTCTTGCCGATGCCATTAAGCAGTTGATGTAAACCAATTTTATTGGCAGTACGCTGCCAATGCAATTCATGGTAACAATATCACCGCACCCATACCATTGGTTGCGGTTTTTTTCTACCTTTGTCGTGCTATGAAATTATCGGTTATCATTGTAAACTACAACGTAAAGTTCTTCCTGGAACAATGTCTTATATCTGTTCAGGGAGCTATGAGCGTCATTGAGGGAGAGGTGTTTGTGGTCGACAATGCCTCTGCCGATGGATCTTGCCCAATGGTTCGTCAACGCTTTCCTGAGGTTACGCTTATCGAGAACAAGAAGAACTTTGGGTTTTCCTACGCAAATAATCAGGCAATTCGTATGGCAAAGGGTGAGTATATCCTTTTACTTAACCCAGACACAGTGGTTGAGGAGGATACTTTCTCCAAATGCATTGCCTTTATGGATGAGCATACCAATGCAGGTAGCCTCTCAGTGAAAATGATAGATGGGAAGGGGAAATTTCTTCCTGAATCCAAAAGAGCACTGCCAACCCCTATGGTTTCATTCTTCAAAATTTTTGGTCTATCGCGTCTTTTCCCCCACTCAAGGGTGTTTGCACGGTATCACCTTGGCCACCTCGACAAGGATAAAACCAGTGAAATAGAAATACTTCCCGGGGCTTTCATGTTTATTAGGAAGGCAGCTTTGGATAAGGTTGGCTTACTCGACGAGACCTTTTTCATGTATGGCGAGGACATAGATCTCTCGTATCGTATCCTGAAAGGAGGGTACAAGAATTACTACTTCCCCGAAACCACAATCATTCACTACAAAGGGGAAAGCACTAAGAAGGGAAGCGTTAACTATGTAATGGTTTTTTACAGGGCCATGATGATCTTTGCCCGAAAGCATTTTAGCAGAAAAAACGCCTCTCTGTACATTGTCCTCATATACATGGCAATATACTTCAGGGCTTTTCTGAGTATTTGCAAACGTTTTTTTTATGCGGTTTGGTTACCCCTTGCCGATGCGGCAATAATGATCTTGGGGTTTGCAATTATTTTACCTTTTTGGGAGCGTTTCAAATTCCACAGTACAGATGTTTTCCCGGATAAAGTGGTTGTTATTCTTTCAACGGTTTATATTCTGATTTGGATTGTATCCAGTTGGCTGGCAGGATCGTACGATAAACCACGAAAGTTATTTTCTTCGGCCAAAGGCATTGGGTTTGGTACGCTGATTATTCTTGCAGTTTATGCGTTACTCCCGGTTTCCATGCGCTTTTCCAGGGCAATAATACTTCTAACAGCAATTTGGTCTATTATCCTTGTGCAGGCAAGTCATATTTTGTTGGGATTGTATAAAAAAGACCTATATCCTGCACTTCTTAAGAGGAAGCGTATTGCAATTGTTGGGGGACCCAGTGAAGTGCAAAGAGTGCTGGATATTTTGGCACAGGCAGGCATCGACTCCATCTTTTTGGGAGCCATTTCTCCAACTCATGAAATAGTCCATAAAGATCAGGTAGCCTCCATTGATCAGCTCCATGAATTTGCCAGGATAAGCAATGTGGATGAGATTATCTTTTGCTCTGGTGATATCTCCTCTCAGGAGATAATACGAAATATGCTGATGCTTGTACCTGCCGGAATTGACTATAAAATTGCTCCACCCGATAGTCTATCGATCATTGGTAGCAATTCAATAAACACCTCAGGCGACCTTTACACCATAGACTTTAGTGCCATTACCAAACCTTCCAACAAAAGGAGTAAGCGCATGTTTGATGTGGTAATGGCATCTTTCATAATTCTTTTTTCTCCAATCTTAGCTTTACTCTTACGAAGAGTTAAGTTTTTAATAGGGAAATCTTTTGGTGTATTATTCGGAAAATTCACATGGATTGGATATATCGATTCATCAGAAGTGAATATCTCGGGTATGCCACAGCTAAGAAAGGGCGTTTTTCCACCTTATTACAAACTACCTAAGACCGAAAATGATATTTCTGCACTGGAACGCATAAACATTCTTTACGCCAAGAACTATAGTGTTCTTACTGATTTATCGCTCTTCTGGAACAACATCAAAAAACTTTAAAATTCAAAAGATTAACCAGTTATAAAGGTTTTAATCCAACAAATAACCAAGTTTATCTTATCAACTCAACCTCAACCTCAACCTCAACCTCAACCTCAACCTCAACCTCAACCTTAATCAATAAAAGCAATCAACAATGAATAGATTCAATATCTTCCTAGTAATATCCTTACTTGTTGTTATAAGTTGTTCAGAACCTTCTCCACGAGAGTATAAACAGATAAGAGGATTTACACAGGGTAGCACCTTTAATATAATGTATTATGATTCGTTGAACAGGGATTTTTCAGAGTCGATAAACATCATTCTTGAAAAGATAGATAGTTCTATGTCATTGTACAGGGATAATTCGATTATAAATGCTTTCAACAATAGCTCTAATGGCATTGCCATTGACTCACTCCTTGCTGAGGTGGTAATGCACTCGCTTCGATATGCACAGGAAACCAATGGTGCCTTCGACATTACTGTTGGACCTCTGGTGAAGGCATGGGGCTTTCATGCCAAAAAAGGTGAAATGCCCGAAGATAAAACTATTAGAGATTTAATGAAATTCATTGGTTCAGAGATGATCGAATTGAACAATCTTTTCCTTGGGAAAAAACATCCTAAGGTAAAAATTGATGTGAATGCTATTGCACAGGGATTTACCGTCGATCAAATTGCTCAGAATTTCGAAAATGAAGGAATAGGCAATTACCTCATCGAAGTTGGTGGCGAAGTAAGAACTTTAGGTAAAAGTCCTCGAGGTGCCCATTGGCTAGTGGGAGTTGATAAGCCAGACGATAATGCCCTGTCGGGCGATAATTTGCAGGTAATCATTAAGCTATCGGGAGAATCGCTGGTTACTTCCGGAAATTATAGAAAATTCTTCGTCAAGGACGGAGTTAAGTATAGTCACACCATTGATGCTCAAACCGGTTATCCTGTAAGCCATTCGCTGCTTAGCGCAACTGTCCTTGACAGTACTGCCACCAGAGCCGATGCCCTTGCCACTGCCTTTATGGTTATGGGTAAGGAAAGGGTTATTGAGTGGTTGTTAAGCAATCCGGGCATTGAAGCCTACCTGGTATATTCCGATGAAAAGGGTGATTTTCAGGTTTGGATGTCGGAAGGAATGAGAGAAAGAATAGTTGAGTAGTATAATAGGTCGAATGTTTTGATATACGCTAATTCCAATTTTCTTTTATTAGTTGGACTATCAGAAATTATCCCCAATAAAATCTCAAACTAATCTTGAGTTGGTAAGCCACAAGCACCACTACCACAACCACATCCAAAGGAAGAAGAATTTGCATTGGAATCACAATTGCTCACATTCTTCTTTTTAGAAAGAGAAAAAGCAACGAAGAAAAAACCAGCAATTACAGCTAAAAAACCAACGGTTACAGCTATCAGCTTTAGAATATCCATCCAAAAATGTATTAAAAGCAAATATTTTTCAATATAACAAACAGGAAGGTAAAAAGTTTGTTCAGCTAATCACGGGCATGCTCATAGCAGGTTGCGCATTCGGGTTTGTCATCTTTTTTTGCCCAGCAGTTGATCTCCTCATGTCGGGGGCATTTAATGCCACGCTTTCGCATTTCCTTGTTATGACCAGTGGATGTTTCAGGGAAACGGTGTGTTTTATGGAAAAGAATTCTTACTGCCATTAATACAACGGCAAAAGCCAAAAAACCCAGAACAAATAGCAGTAGAGTAATGAAGTTCATCATTTTTTTTTGCAAAGTAAAAAAATTTTTGGTATTGTTTTTGCTTTTTTTGTTACCTTTGAAATATATACAATTAACCACTCACCAAATTAACCTTAAATGTATAGTGTTATGATTCGATTAGTATACTCCACCCTTTGCATGGTGGCTTTATCATATTATGGATTTGCCACTAACGATAATGAGATCAAACAGTGTTTAGCAAAAATAGCAAATGAATTAGAGGCAAAGCATCCTGGAAGCAATAGGATAAAGGTGGCCATTCTTGAGTTTCGAACAAGTGAAAACGAGTTAACCAATTTCAATCAGTTCATACAGGACGAGTTAAATGCCACTTATCGAAACAGCAAACGTTTTGAGGTAATCGATCAGAATGCTATTAATAGGTTAATTACAACTTATGGGTGGGATCTGAATAAAGGCAATAGCTTTCATGTCTATTCCGAGCTCAGTGAACTAATTTTTAAGACCATTGGTATGGTTCCCAATGCTTTTATTTATGGACAAGTTAACGATAATGATCAAACCATTACTATTACAGGATATTTAGTTCCCAACGGGATATCAAGCACAAATATTTACTCTAGACAAACAATTACATCCAGTGCATTAACGGATAAACTTCTGGGCAAACCTATTAGGAAAACTGAACCTAAGCCTGAGCCACAAGTAGTTATTGTAGAGAA
>Ga0334884_1002747_pt1 | contig 21555 bp, 18 predicted proteins | sample GraSluR1_MG_7_FD_207215 | JGI IMG/M metagenome (GOLD analysis project Ga0334884, IMG submission 207215) | Sludge microbial communities from methane-producing bioreactor in Wageningen University, Netherlands - Granular Sludge_12_05 R1 | ecosystem: Engineered > Bioreactor > Anaerobic >...
TATGGCCGTTGGGTTGATGGTTTCGACCTGGACGCAGGACCAGATCGTGGCGATTTTGGTGTCCTTTTTCCTCTGTTTCGGCCTCTTCATTCTGGACCGCTTGATGGGTCCACAAGCGGGCACGACGGCCTCGGTCTTGGAATACCTGAGCGCCAACTACCACTTCACGAACATCGCCCGTGGGGTCATCGATGTGCGCGATGTGGTCTATTATCTATCGGTCATTGTGGTTTGCTTGACCGCTGCACGGACGGCCCTCGCGGCCCGTCGCTGGTAGGAGGGCACGCCGATGAAATCGCAAAAACAACCCAAGAAGTGGATAGGTCGGGCCTTCCTCAGCGGCTTGGATGATCTGGCCTACCTGGCGGTGGTCGTGGTCATCGTGGTCTTTGCCAACGCGTTGTTGAAAGACGTGGGTCACCTGCGCTGGGATCTGACGGCAGAGAAGCTCTACACGTTGACCGATGCCAGTAAAGCCTTTGTGCGTGATCTGCCAGGGCCGGTGCAGGTGAAGGCCTTTTTCTCGGAGGGCTTGCAGGCGCCGGATCACAACTTGGCCCAGCGCGTCGAGGATTTGCTGAGCGAGTATGCGGCGTCTTCTGGGGGCAAGTTCAGCTACGAGATCGTCTTCCCCAAGGACGAAGACGATGAGGAGCAAGCTCGGGGCTTTGGCGTCGAGAAGGTCGCTGTAGGCCAACGGGATCGCGACCAGGTGGGACTGCGTCTGGTCTACAAGGGCATTGCGCTCTCTTATGGGGACAAGCTCGAGGTGATCAGCGAGGTGAGGGGGACGGACAACCTCGAGTACGCCTTGACCAAGGCGATGATGAACCTGGTGCACGAGCGTCCGCGCACCATAGGGGTGGTGCAGGGCTTCGGAGGGCCGGCCGATATGCCTCCGTTCATGGACAGCCTCAGGGAGGCTTTCCAGGAGATCTATGGCAAGTTGATCCAGGCCCGTGGGATCAACCTGGCAGAAGTCACGGAGATACCGGACGATGTGGACGCCTTGGTGGTCCTCAACGTGCAGGAGACGATGAGCGAGGCGGCGAAAGTGGCCTTGGACCAGTTTCTCATGCGGGGCAAGTCCGTCGGGGTTTTCCAGAGCCCGACCAAGCAGGAGCAACAGCTCGCGCAGATGCAGCTTCGGGTCACCACCGATCACGGGCTGCGCCCCCTTCTCGAACACTATGGGGTGCTGCTGCACAGCGATCTCCTGCTCGATAGGCAGAAGAACTTGGTCGGCCTGGAGGTGAGCGCGCGCGGCATGGCGCAGGTATCGATCCCCTCCTTGCCCATCCTCCCCGGGCTGAACAAAGAGAACATCATGACCAAGGACTTCGACGCGGTGGTCTTCCCCTTCAGCGGGACGGTAGGGGTGAGCGATGCATTGCTGCGCAGCGACGCGGTGATGGTGACGCTTCTCATCGAGAGCGCCGATACGGCCGTGACTCGCCCTGCCGTGGGTGACACCCGCTGGGAGACCCTGATGCGGCCTTCGGAAGATGAGCAGCCTGGCCCGCATATGGTCGCAGTGGCGGTGGATGGGCGCTTCACCAGTGCTTATGCCGAAACCTGGCCTGAGGACGTGGTCAAGCCGCAGTCCTATCGCGCCGCGTCAGAGGATGGTGCCAGGCTCTTGGTCGTTGCGAACGGCGAGTTCATGCTCGTCAATCCCCGCATTGGTTACGGGCCGGAATTTGCGCGTTTTGGCGTCCACTTCTTCCTGAATACCATGGACTGGTTGGTGCAAGACGAGGCCCTGATACGGATTCGCGGCAAGGGAATGCCGCGCATCCTCGAGCCAGTGGACAAAGAGACGCAACGCTGGCTGCAGTTTGCCAACATCGCAGGGGTGCCTCTGGGCATCGTGCTGCTGGGGATCGCCTGGTTTGGCGTGCGGTGGTGGCGGCGCAAGCGAATTGCGTTGTATTTCCAAGGGGCCGAGCGTGGTTGAGCCGCGGTTGGTGCGCCGCCGGGTGCAGTTTTCGCCTCGCGGGAGGCGTATGAGAGGGAGAGGATGAGCAAAAAGCTGGTGATTGCTATCGTCGTATTGTTGGCCGTCTTGCTGGTCTATACCTTCACCCGCAGAGAGGCAGTCCGGACCTTGGGAGAGGTGGGGTGGCAGGTGCCTGCGAGCCCTGGGATGGATGCCCTCGAGCTGCGCCATGGCGACAGGGCGGTGGTCTTTCGCAAAGAGGGCGAACTTTGGCAGCAGGCGGAGCCCAAGGTGGCCAAGGCTTCAGCGCTGCAACTGGGGAAGGCGGAGAAGCTCTTTGCCGCAGGGATCGTTGCCGACTTGGTGTCGTCGCCGGGGGCTGATTTCAAAGCGCTGGGCCTAATCGGTGACGAGGTTCTGCACATCAAGGCCTTTGCTGGGGGAGATGAGATCGCTTCCTTCGCCGTGGGCAACGAGATCACCATCGAGGGCACCTACGTGCGTCGGACCTGGGTGCTCCCCGAGGGCTCGGACGTGGCTTATCGGGTCTACGCGCAGAGCGAGGGGCTGGATCTGGGCGAGGTGCTCAAGCGCGACCTGCGCGATTGGCGTGAGCGGCGGATTGTGATGATGGACCGGGCGGCACTCGATAAGATCGAGGTCGTCCTTGGGGACCAGGCGACGGTGCTGGCGCGCGCTCCCGTGGCAGAGGGTGAAGATCCCGGGACGACGCAGGCTTGGCAGATGGTTCAGCCCGAGCTGCGCAAGGTCGACACCAACCGCACGCTGGCCATGGTCAACGCCCTGACGAACCTCAATGTCGAGGGCTTTGCCGATGATCTCACCGCGGAGAGCGCCGGTTTGGTGCCCCCGTACGGAACTTGTACGGCCCACGCTGGTGCAGAGTCGGTGCGGCTGCTTTTCGGTGCCGAAGCGCCGGCGGCGTTGGATGGGAGCTGGGAGGCAGGGGCCCGCTATGTCATGCTCGACGGGCAACCCCAGATCTACGTCCTGCGGCAAGCGAGCGTGGAGACCCTCCTGCCTTCGGTCTTGGCGCTGCAGGACCGAGCGCTGTTGCAGCTCGAGATCCCGCACCTGGTCCGCGTCGACTTGCCCGGTCTCACGCTGGAAGTGGCCGACGACGGCACGTGGCTGGCCACGGAAGAGGGAGAACGCTATCCCGCCAACCCGAACAAGGTCATGGGCCTGCTCAATGCGTTGGCGCGGCTGCGGGCCATTGACTTCGTCGATGTTGCGCCTGCCGAGGTCGCCGTGGTGGAGGACGTGGGCTACGTGGTGGGGATCCACCTGCGCGAGGGCGCCCAGCACCGCTTGTTCCTTGGGGCCACAGCGGCTGGCGAGGGCGATTACGTCTACGCGCGTCTCGACGATGGGCCCGTGGCCAAGATCAGTAGCTGGGCCGCTGCTCAGATCCGGCTCGAGCCCGGGGCGCTGCGGGCCGAGGCCGTCGTGACACCTTGAGGAGGGGGGGCGACGAGGGCGGTGCAGGATGCCTGATTGGAAGTCAGCAGCGTTGAAGGAGTGCCTGGGCTACCTCTTTGGCCGGGCCAAACGTCGCGGGGACGCTCGGGCGCTGGCCCACGCCAAGCCGAGCTCCCCCAGGCCGCTTCTCGTTCAGGATGGACAGGAGATCCTGCAAGTGGCCGTGGCCAATGGCCTCTTGCTGGCTCTGGCCGAGCGCGGGGGCAGCTCGGCGTCTGTGGCCGGCTTGGCCGGGATGCAGCGCAAGCTGTGGCGAAGCTTCGAGCCCAGTGAGCAGGCCTTTGTCGAAGAGGAAATCCTGCGAGTGCTCATCTGGCTGGAGGAGAGTCTGCGCGGCGAGCAGGTCGACGCGAGCCCGGAAGATGGGTGGCCGAGCTTCGTTTTGGGGTCGCGGCCGGCGCTGATCGCCTCGGCCATGGCCGACGAGAAGGACCTCTACTTGTCCTTTTTGGAGACCGCCATTGGCCGCTACCGCCAGGTCCGGGTACGGCCGGAGAGGCTGCTCGAGGCCGCGGCGGAGCCCACGGCTTTGGTGGCGCGGGAGTTGCCGCAGGGGACATGGCTCGAGGTGCCCCTGCGGCGGATTCGCTGGCTCATGGTGATTGCGCGGTGGGGCGATGTGCCGGCCGAGCGTCTGGCCGAGGTCTTGCCCTTTGCTGCGCCGAGGAAAGACTAGGCTGTTCAGATGGAGGCGTTGCGGCGCCACAGGAGGCGAAGCCCGATGAGGGTGAGGTGAGGCTCGACGTGGGCAATGGCTCTGCTCTCCTGGGCCATGAGCGGTGCCAAGCCCCCGGTGGCGATGCAGAGCGGTGTGAAGTCGACCTCGTTCCGCAGTCTGTCCACCAAGGTGTCGACCAGACCCGCGTAGCCGTAGATGAGCCCGGCCTGGATGCTGGTGACGGTGGAGCGGCCGAGGGCTTGGCCTGGCGCGGTGAGCTCGACGCGCGGGAGCTTGGCCGTGCGTTGGAAGAGGGCATCGGCGGCGATGCCGATCCCTGGGGCGATGGCGCCGCCCATATACTCACCGCGAGGGCTGACCACATCGAAGGTCGTGGCGGTGCCAAAGTCGACGATGATGAGGCCCTGCTGATAGCGCTCGAAGGCGGCGACGGCGTTGACGATGCGGTCCGCCCCGACCTCTTTGGGGTTGTGGTAGAGGATGGGCATGTGGGTGCGGGTGCCAGGCCCGATGACCAGGGTCTCTACGTGGAAGTAGGTGGTCATGGCCTCGCGCAAGGTCGCGACGACCGTAGGCACGACCGATGCGATGACCGCGGCCCGCACGGCGGTGTGGGCGTAGCCGTGGAGGGCGAAGAGGTTGCGCAAGGTCACGCCGATTTCGTCGGCGCATTGTCCTGCGCGTGTCTGCATGCGCCACTCGTGGACGAGGAGATCGCCGTCAAAGAGGCCAAAGACGGTGTTGGTGTTGCCGACGTCGATGGCGACCAAGTAGGCGAGCTCATGGCTTGTGGATTCTGAAGGAGAGCAGGACTTCGCGGAGGATGGGTTCGTAGGGGGCATAAATGTCCTCGGCGGCGCCAGCGAGGAGGAAGAAGGCGCCCTGTGGGGTGCGCACGAGGAGCGCCAAGAAGCGCCCCGGGCGTTGCGAGGGAAAAGGGGCGGCGAAGGACGCGAGTTCTGCGGGCCAGAGGGCGGGGCCGACGGTGATTTCGCTGGCGACGACCTCAGCCGCAGGGCTGAGCTGCTGAGTCAGGCGTGCGAGGGTCTCTTGGAGGGTCGGCGCGTCGTGCTGCTGGCCAAGGCAGATGAGGAAGACCGCGATGTCATAAGGGTTGGGTTCAGGGGCGAAGAGCACCGTGTTCGCCAGGACGGTGGCGTTCCACTTCTTGGGCGTTTGGAGGGCGAGCTGACCGCCTTGGCAGGCGGGCAGAGCCGCCGCGGTCCAAGGGCCCAGCTCCATGGCGAGGATGTGGGCGCCCACGCCTCCTGGGCGGTCGGCGTAGGGGTCGGCTTGGGCGTAGCCTGGCGTGGTTTGCCCGCAGAGGAGGCTTCCCAGCAGGAGCGTGAAGACCAGGGCGCCGTTGCAACGCGCGTGTGACTTAGACATGGCGCACAAGGGTGGGGTGGCCATGGGCATCCATCGCGGCCGAGGGCGGCTCAGAGGGGCGTCTCGTTGGCTTGTTCTTGCAGCTTCTTGAGCAGCATCTCGGTGGTTTTCTCGGTCTCGAAGATGATCTCGAGGATCTGCTTCATCCGTCGCTCGTAGCGTTCGACGGCGTTGGCGCTCGAGCCGAGCAGGTCACCGCGGCGGACGAGGATGAACTCATCGGCGAGGACGAAGGTGGGGGCGAAGCCGCGGGCCTGGACTTCGTAGATGAGCTTGGGCGGCAAGTCGCGTTGCGGTTCCTCTTCGGCGGCCCCTTTTTTCTTGGGGTCCGCTGGTGGGGGTGGTTCATCTGGGATATTGAGGTCGACCTTCATCTGTTTCCAGATGCGCTCTGCTTCTTCCTCGTCGAGGATGGGGCGCTTGATCTTGTAGATGCCTGCTGCTTCGACGCCATACTGGGTGCGGGTCCCTTGCTGGATATAGCCGAGGTAGAGGTCGGGGGCGAAGCGCACGCCGAAGAGCTCGCCGCCTTCGCCAGCCACATCCTGGAGGCGGGTAATTTCTTCCATGTCGGCGCGGGTTTCAGCGACGTGGGCCGAGAGGAGCTGGGTCAGGAGCATGGTGCCAGCGGCGAAGGCGCGGATTTCTCCGAGGGGATTGGCCGAGGCTTTTTGGCCGAGGATGATGGCTTCAGAGGGCACGTCCGAGGAGGGGTCGAGGGCGAAGCCGAAAGAGGCAAATTTAGCCAGGTGCTCAAAAATTCTCTCGTCGAACTTCAAGGGGTTGATTCCGGCGTCGGCCCGCTCTTTCATGGGCTTGACGAAGGCCTCGAAGCCCTCGACTTTGGGTTCGACGCGCTTGAGGACGTCCTGAGCCATGTTGATGCGGCGATTGACGCTGACGCGGTCTGTGGCGATGGCGTTGATGGCCCAGCCAGCGAAGAAGGCGCCGCCGCTGATAACCAAGAGGATGACGGCGATGGCCACGATACGCATGGGCGAGATGGGCTGCTTGATCGCCGGGTCGTACTGGTTGGGATCGAAATCGGGCGTCTCCGGCACGGGAGGCGGCTCGTAATCGTAGCTGTCATCTTCCGGCGGCGGTGCCGCGGCGGGTGCTGGGCTTGCTGCTGGCGCTTGGGCCTGGGGCGCGGCAAAAGGACTCGCGGGTTGGGCGAAGGGGCTGGGGGCAGGTGCCATCGGGCTGGGCGCCGGGCTGGGAATGCCAGCCGGGATGCCAGCCGGCACGCCAGCGGGTGGACTGCTCGGTGCCGCGGCGGGCGTCGTTGCGGCCGGTGCAGGCGTTCCTGCCGGCGCTTCCCCGTCTTCTTTCTGCTTGGTCAGACCAAGCCGGGCTTTGAGATCACTGATGTCCTTGATGCCTGGCTTTTTACTAGAAGATCCCAAGATCCCCTCCTTGCCGAGTGGAGCGAGCACAACGTGCGGTCGGACAAAGTATGGTGTGAAACAGATGACCCAGGTCTGAGTGACCTACGAATCTTGCAGAACGCTAACCTATTTGGTGAAAATGCGTCAAGCTGTGTACGCGCATCTTGCGGGCTAAGAAGTGGTGAAAGGGGACCGATGCGATTGCATCCGCTGGGGGGCGGACGTATGCTTCGTCGGGGTAGCTGTGTTGACTGGGGTCATTTTGGGGTGTGGTGAGGCGAGACACATGGCGAGGGTGGTGGCCGTCCTTTTCACTGGGTTGCTGATGCTAGGGCCATTCTGCGGGGTTGGATGGGCTGGCGGGGAGAGTGAGGACGGCGAGAGGCCGTCCCTCATTCAGGCCATTCAGAGTGAGGCCTTTGGCCCGTTGCGGGTGCCTGGCTTCTGGGAGGTCGAAGAGGAGGGCGGGCGACTGCAGGCGGTGGAGACGCGCCATGCGCAGCCGGCGGCGCTCAGCCTGATGATGGTGGACGTGGGCGACGCCGTCGAGCCGGCGGTGTGGTGGCGTGCCTTGGTGGTGGAGGCGCAGGCTGCGGCGCCGGGCCTGCGCGTGGTGTCCCATGAGGCGTTGCCGAAGCGGGGCGACGCCACCCTGTCTTATGCGGTGTTGGCAGCGGAGGAGGGCGGTTTTGCGCGTCGCTATGGGGTGCTGGTCGTTCACGGGAAGGCGCGCGTGCTTCTGGTGACTTTGGCGACGGTGGCGGATCGTTTCGCGTCGTTCGCGCCGCAGGCGCTGCTCCTCGAAGTCCTCGAGTCGATGCATGATTAGGCGATGGCCTGGCTGGGGCCTGGTGCTGGCCTTCCTTTTGGTGGCGTGTGGGGAGCGCACATGGACCCGCGTGGTTCCGACGGAAGAGATCCTGCGTCTCGAGGCGGAGGTGGTGGACCACCTGACGGTCGAGCGGAGCAAGCACGGTCTGTCGCGCCTGGTGGTCGATCCTCACCTGGCCGATGTGGCCCGCGGGCACAGCCAAGACATGGTGCAGGGTCGCTTTTTTGCCCATGAATCACCGCGTACGGGGGACGTGGGCGATAGGCTGGTGTGGTCGGGCTATGCCGCCAAAATCGCGCGGGAGAACCTGGCCTGGGCGGGTGATGTGGCCTCGGCCCACGCGGGTTGGATGAAGAGCCCTGGGCATCGACTCAATCTGTTGGCTGACGATGTGAGCCATGTCGGCGTGGGGATCGTGCGCGACGCCAAAGGCGCGTTGATGATCACCCAGGTCTTCGCGACCCCACTGCGCCACCCCGGGGTGGAGGAGATGGCCCAAGGGCTGCACCGGGACTTGGCGGCGCGTTCCGGGGGGCGGTTGGCGCGGGAGAGGGCGCTCGACGAGGCCGCGGCTGCGGTGGCGGAGCGTCTGCGCTGGCCCGTGCAGGACCGTGCCTTGGCCGACGCCGTGGCGCAGGTGCGCCGCGGAGATCTCGGCCAACGGGCGCTGCGGGTGCAGGTCTTTGGCGGTGAGAACTTGGAGCGCCTGGCGTTGCCAGACGACGCGGTGACCTCAGCGGACCGGTCCTATGGTCTGGCCGTGAGAGCCATCGAAGTGGGCAAGGCGCGCCGTGCTGCGCTGGCGGTCCTTTTGGTGGGAGATTGAAAGGGATGACCGAGGCAGGCCTGTGGCTTTGCCGGCATTGTGGGGCGCAGCACCGTGGGGCCGTCACGGAGCGCTGCCCGCGCTGTCTGCGGCGTGGCGCTTGGGTGGCGGCAGCGCCAAGAGCGCTGCGGTGGCGGTGGCTGCGGTGGGTGGCGGTGAGCGCGGCGCTGGTGGCGTTGTCGCTGTTGGGGCTGGGGTGGTGGCGTCTGGGGGGTGGGGACGCGACCGTAGCGAGGGACCTAGCGCGGTGGGCGGGTCCGGCGCCCTTGGCGGATCGGGAAGCGGCCGAGATGCAGGCTGTGTTACAACAAAGCGAGGCCGTGCTCGCCTTGGGTGAGCGCCTCTGTCCGGCGTGTCAGCCGCAGGCGGCGCTGCCCGTACTGAGCGAGTTTCTGCGCGCGCGGGTTGCGCAAGGGAGCCTGCGGGTGGTCGAAGAGGGCCAGCCATGGCGTCGGCCACCGCTTCACCCGACGCGTTTGGTCGACGGCACGGCCGAGGCGCTGTGGGCGGGCGAGGTGGTTTATCTCTATGCCTTGGAGGTGACGCAGTTGGCGTCATCGCTGCTGATCGCCTGGGGCGTGCGCCATGATTTCGTCCTCTTGCCGTTGGCTGAGCCGGTGTTGGAGCGGGTGCCTGCGGTTGCGGTGCGGGTGGAAGACGCGGCTGGCCTTCGGGTCCTGGACCCGCGCTCGGGGCGTTTGGTCGATGGGCGTCACCTGGCGGGTCTGGAGCCGACGGCGGTGTGGGCCCAGCACGAGGCCATGGGGGCACGGGTTTTCTTCAGGCGCGGCGATATCGAGGCGGCGCAGGCACGGGTCGCGCGGGCGCTGGCGCTGAATGCGGCGCCTTGGACGGTGCGCGCCACGGCAGCGGAGGTGGCTCTGGCCGTGGAGGATGTTGGGGCCGCGGCGGAGTGGGCGCGCGGGCTGGCGGTGGAGGGCGACCATCCCTGGGCGTGGTGGCTCGAGGCCCAAGTGGCGGCCCAGTCCGTGGCGCCCGGGGCGGCACGCCAGGCCTTGTTGGTCGAGCGATTGCGGTCGTTGTTGGTGGCGTTTCCAGCGGAGGCTCGGACGGCCGTGGCTTTAGGGGATGCGTTGACTGAAGCGGGGCGCTATCATGAGGCGTTGGAGGCCTACGGCGAGGCGCTGGCGCGTGATCCGCAGGTCTTGGGGGCGCACGTCGGCTTGGCGCGCCTGCTGCTCTTCGTCGCGCCGCAACGGGCGGCGCAACATGCGCGGCAAGAAATCGCCTTGCAGAGCGATCACCCTGAGGCTTTCGCCCTGCTGACCTTGGTGCAGCGCATGCGTTGCGCCGAGGGTGAGGGAGCGTGGGCGGAGCGCGCCGGTCGGGCCTTGCCCGAGGCCGACGGCTACCTGCGCCATGTTGCAGCTTGGGATGCCTTGTGGCAGCAAAGACGAGGGCCGTGCATTCCGTGAATCACCTTGTCTTGGAGAGCGTCGGCATCTGCGTTGGTTGAGGAGGTCTCATGGGTGAAGGCGAGAAGCGTAAAGTGTTGGTTTGGCTGCTGGCCTGGTGCTCGAGCGCTGTATTGGGGGCGTGGATCCCGACAATGAGTGCAGAGGAGGCGATCCCGGTTGGGGAGGAGGCTGCGGCGGCGGTGCTGGAGGAGGCCTTGCCCCTTTGCCAAGGGCGGGGCGAGCATTATCGCTGGACCCTGAGCTCGGCTGGGGAGGGCTGGGGCCTGGATGTGAGCGGCTTGGGGGCCTATCATGTGAATCTGCTTTTTCCCTGGCGTTATCGGAGCGAGGCTGGGGTGCGGGCCAGAGAGGCGTTTTCACTGGCGACGGAGCGGGCGCGATTGCTGTTGAGTGGCGATGAGTTGACGGGTGAGCTGCGCCTGAGCGTGTGCACGGCGAGCCGCTGTTTGGTCGAGACGGTGCAGGTGGCGTGCAGCCCCTGAGCCCTGAGGCGCGATGGGGGAAGAGGAAGGTGGCGATGACGGAGTTGTTTGAGCGTTTGCGTGCGACCTATGGCGATTCGGGGTGTGGGGAAGGCGCTGAGTTCAGCTTGACCTTCGGCGAGCTGGGGCAGGTGCGGGTGGTGGGCGAGCCTGAGGAGGTGGCCTTGTGGGTACCACCTGCGGCGGGCGGGCGCGCCTTTTTGCGGGCCCTCGTGGCGTGGTTGAACGAGCACGGGGTGGTGGCGGCGCTGGACGAGGAGCGGCGGCGGCTGAGCTGTGCTGGGGCGGGCGAAGGGCTAGCCCAAGTGGGCGGTGTGTTGTGGGTGCTCGAGGCGGTGGGCCGGGGCGTGGCGCCCTACGAGGCCCTGGGGCAGGTTTCGGTGGTGCTGGCCGAGGGCGAAGCGCCGCGCTGGGACTCCGCTACGGCGGTGCCTGCCGCAGCGGCGGTGGCCGCCGACTCGCCTGTGCTCTTGCCTGCAGTGACGGCCGCCGACTCGCCTGTGCTCTTGCCTGCAGTGACGGCCGCCGGAGAGGCGGAGGGGGCGGTGCCAGAGGCGGTCAATGAGGCGGACGCGGGGGGCGATGGGGTTATTAGGGGGTGTTTCAGGGTCGAGGCGCGCGCTCTGGACACGTGGGTGACGTGGCGATGGCCAGAGACGACGGTCGCTGCGCGTCGTGGTGCCTTGGGAGACGGCCTGGCGCAGACCCTGGCGTGGCGTTGCCAGGTGCATTGCCAGGTCGAGGAGTTGAGCGCCGAGCAGGTTCGGGTCCTGTGTCGCGGTGGCAGCAGCGATGTAGGAGAGCGCCTGCGCGTGTTGTTGCAGCGTTTTTGTGTGCTGCACGAGGCGGGGATGCCTTGGGAGCGGCTCTGGGGCGTGGTCGATCTGGGGTCAGAGGCGGCGTCGGCGGCGCCTCCTGGGGTGGCGCTCGGGGCGCTCGGGGGAGCGGCTGAGGCCGGGCCGCCTGCGCCGCGCTACGTGGAAGAGAGCTTGGCGCCGGGCCAAGCGTGCGACGTGCATTTGGTGGCGCGTGGATACAACGAGAGGCGCCTGACGCAGGTGATTTCCCTACTGCTGTCGGTGGATATCCTGCAGGCGGCAGAGTTCTGTGCGGCGGCGCCCTGTGTGCTGTTGCCCAATGTGTCGCAAGGACGCGGTCGGGAGATGGTGGCATTGGTGGGGCGTGCCGGCGGCAAGGCCCTGTTGACGGCGGTGGATCAGCCTTTGCGCTCGCGTGCTTAGACGACGCGTGCCCTGGATTGGGGGGTGGCTTGGTGAAGGACGAGCGAATTGGCGAGACCATCCATGCGCGCTTTGAGCAGTGTATGCAGAAGCATCCCGCGGCGGCGGCATGTATGCGCAAGCATCGCGATGAGTGGGAGGACATCTCGTGGCGGGATCTGCACCAGGCGGTGCGCTGTGCGGCGGCCGTGTTCAGTGGCTGGGGGGTAGGCCAGGGCACGGTGGTCGGTCTCTGTGCCCCCTCGCGTTATGAGTGGTTGGTCTGCGATCTGGCGGTGCTCGCCTGCGGTGGCGCCACGCTGGCTTTGCCAGCGGCCTTGCCCCAGGCGCGGGGCAAGGCGTGGTTGACGCGCTTGGGATTGAAGATCCTCATCGTCAACGATCCCGGTGGCCTGGCTCTGTGGCTCGAGGACGATGAGCCCCTGGCGCCTCTGGAGCGGCTGGTCTACTTCGACGCTCGGCAGGAGCGGCCGGGTTCGCCACCGTTGATGTTGGACGATGTCACGCGGTGGCCGCCGTCGCCGCGGGTGATGAGCTTGGATGAGGTGGTCGAGGAGGGTTCGTACAAGCTGGCGGGTCCCGCCGCTGGCAGTGTCGATCCGGAAGCATGTGCGGCCGTGGTTTTGAGTCAAGGTGTCGCAGGCGGTGAGCGGGCGATTCACCTGAGTCACACGGCGTTGCTCGGGATGGCCGAGTCTCTGTCGCAGTGGCTGGCGTTGGAGGCGTCAGAGGTTCAGCTCTTGGGTTTGCCCTTGTCGCATGTACTCGGGCGGTCTTTCTATCTGGCGACCTTGTTTCGCGGGAGCGCAACGGCGTTCCCATGCGGCGAGGCTGGCTTGTGTGAGCACCTGCGGACGCTGCGGCCGGCGGTGTTGGTGAGCACGGGGCCGCGCTTGCGGGCGCTGAGTGAGCGCTTGCTGGCGCCGGCCGATGCCACTTGGTTACAGCGCACGGCGCGGCGGCTGGCCCTGCGGCCGTCGGAGCGTGCCCGCGAGAAGGTCCGCGCGCAGGTGGTGGGCTGGGCGCAGGCGGCGGTCGTGGCGCCGGTGCGGCGCAGCCTGGGGGGGCGGCTGCGGATGGTGGTCAGCGCCGGCAGTGCCGCTGAGGGGAGCGTCTTTCGGGCGCTGGGGGTGGAGGTGGTCCAGGCCTACGGCTTGAGTGAAGCCGGGGGCGTGGTGGCCTGTCGCTCGGACCAGCGGCCGGCGACCTTGTTGGGCGGCGCCGAGTGGCGTCTCTCTCCCGAGGGGACGGCGCAGCTTTCCCTGCCCATGTCGCGCTTCACCCTGAGCGTCGACGAAGAGGACACTGGTCTGCACCGTTCCCATCTGCGCCCGAGCGATGGGTGGCTGGAGACGGCGGACCGGCTGGCCGAGGGCGCCTCGCTGCCGGACATTTGGGGCCGCAGCAGTGATTGGGTGCAATTGAGCAGCGGGCAGCAGGTGCACATTGGGGCGATCGAGCGGACCTTGATGGAGGAAGCGCTGGTGAGCTTGGCGGTGCTCGTCGGTGAAGGGCGCCCCTACTTGACGGCGCTGCTCTCTCTCGATCCCGAGGCGTTGCGGGCGTGGCAGCACAAGGGCGCTGGGTCGGTGACGCCCTATGCCGAGGCGACGCAAGACCCCAAGGTTTACCAGCACCTCAAGGCGCTGGTGGAGCGCTACAATCAGCAGGTCGCGCCGTACGCCCATGTGGTCAAGATCGCCATCGTGGACAAGCACTTGCTGGACGATACCCGGGTGATGACCGAGTTCGGCGCGTGCCGGCGGTGGGTGGTAGAGGGTCGTTACCAACGAAGCATCGCGTCGTTTTATCGTGAGTCTTTCTGATCTGTGGCTCGATGGGCCACCGTGTTGAGGAGTTGGCATGTCATTTTTCAAGCGCGTGGCGGAGCTGGAGGAGCGAGGTGAGGCCTTTGCCTTGTGCACCGTGGTGGATACGGGCGGACCGAGTCCGGGGCGTGTGGGCTTCCGGATGGTCGTTCTCGGCGCGGGCCACGCTTTTGGCACCGTCGGGGGTGGGGCCCTCGAACACCACACGATCCAGGCGGCGCAGGAGGTGCTGCGCAGCGGGGAGTCGCGGCTGTTGACCTACAAGCTGGCGAGCAAGGCCGATGATGGCATTGGCATGGCTTGTGGTGGCGTGGCCAAGGTCTACATCGAGGCCATCTTGCCGCGGCCGCACTTGGTGGTGGCTGGCGGTGGGCACATCGGGGGGCACCTGACGGCCATCGCCGCGCGCATGGGTTTCGCCGTGACCGTGGTGGACGACCGGCCGGACTTCGCGAGCCTCGAGCGGCATCCGCACGGGTCGGCCTCGATTTGCGCGCCTTACGCCGAGACTTTTGCGCAGCACCCTTTTCCTCTGGGTGCCTACTACGTCATCGTCACGCACAAGCACGCGGGCGATGAGGCGGTGCTGCGGGGTATTTTGGGGCGGCCTAAGCTTGCGCCGGCCTACGTGGGCTGCATTGGCTCCCATATCAAGCTGCGTGAGCTCTTCAAGCGCTTGTTGGCCGATGGGGTGGCGCGCGACGCGTTGCGCTCAGTCTATGCGCCCATCGGCATCGATCACGGCGGCCAGTCGGCTGAAGAGATCGCCTTGGCCATTGCTTGCGAAGTGGTCGCGGCGCGTCACGGCAAGGCGCTCCAAGATTCGATGTGTCGCCAGGTGGACCTGTGGCGCTATTTGGAGGAAGGCGGAGGTGAAGCATGAAGGGCGAAGTTCTGGTTCTCTTGGCGGAAGGCTTCGAGGAGATCGAGACGGCGACCATCGTGGATGTGTTGCGGCGCGGTGAGGTGCCCGTGACCCTGGCGGGCTTGGACGGCGTCGGGCCCTGTCGTGGCTCGCGTGGGATCGTCTTCGTCCCCGATGTCGCCTTCGACGCGGCGGAGGGGCCGTGGGCGTGGGTGGTGCTGCCCGGCGGCATGGGGGGGACGGAGCGCCTCGCGGCCGATGGCAGGGTGCGTGACTTGCTGCAACGCCAGCTCGCCGGTGAGGGGCATGTTGCGGCGATCTGCGCGGCGCCGATGGTGCTGGAAGGGGCCGGGCTGCTGCCGGACCACGCCTATACCTGCCATCCGGCGGTGGCGCAGCGTTTACGCACCCCGGGGCGCCAAGATGTGGCGGTGGTGGATAGCCCGCGGGTGGTGACCTCACAGTCGGCGGCGACGGCCATGGCCTTTGCCCTCCACCTGGTGGCGCGGGAGCGCGGGGCCGCGGTGCGCGCTCAGGTAGCGACGGGCTTGGGCTGTCCCGGGGCCTGACGCTGGTCACGGCGCATTTTTTTGCCACCGTCTTTTCTTTTGGGGGTGGCATGCTCACCTTTCATTAGGAGTGCACCCTATGGGGTGTGGTGGTGCTTGGCGCGATTTGTGCTATTGGCGCGGCGGCTGATGGCACGTGTCGTCCCGGTGGCCTGAATGGAGGCTGCCGCGAGCAGGGCGCGTAAGTACCAGGGAGGTAGGCGATGACGAGAGACCCAATGAGGGACAATGTGATCCCGTTGAAGGAGCGACGCGGCGCTGCCCCGGTAGCCACGTCGTCTTTGCGCATGCATAGTTTGTTACTGCGGGTGGTAGAGCCTGAGAAGCCCGCCGGCCGTCCGGCCGGGGTGCGCCTCTTTGATCGGATGCGCTTCTTTTCCTCGCGTCTGGTGCATTTTCCTCTCGCCGTGAATCCTGTATTGGACGATGGTTCGCGTTTGCCCGAGAGTGGGGCCAAGAACGACTGACCGGGCGAGTGACGAGAGGTGAGCTTGGGGCGCGCAGCCGCAAAATCGGAAGCTTTTCTCCGGGATTTCCTGCTGAGCTTGCTCAAAGGGGGCAGCGTCGATGTGGCTTTGCCCATGGATAGGGCGACCTACCGCGAATTGCAGATTGGCTTGGAGGGGATGAGCGGCCTGTGGCCGGAGGTGGCGCATGCCATCGAGTTGCGCGCCGAGACCCTCTTGCGCGGGGGCTCACTCTTTGCGTTGAACCAGGCCTTTTTGCGGCACGCCGTGGTGCTCTATCAGGTGCTCGTGGCTTTGCACGGTGCGGCAGAGCGCGGGGAGCTGGCACGTCGCCGCTTGCAGACGATCAACGTCGATGCTTTGCGTCTGTTGAGCGATGCCCTGCCCCAGGGGCGCGACGCCCTGGTCGCGCAACATGTGCTGTTGGACCCCGTCTTCAACTTGGTCCGAGAAGATGTGCGCGTCACTTTTCGCTGGGGGCCGCGCCTGCACTTCTACGGGGAGCCCGTGCGCTGGCGCAAGTGGCCATGGCGCACGCGGGCCGTGCTCGACGATGGGACGGGGGTCGACGTCGCCGTGGCGCTCTTTGAACGGGTGACCGCCCAGGCTTGGCACGCGTTGCTGCACTGCTCGCCCGTGACCTGTTTGGTGCGGGCCGATCGCCTGTTCGGGCGCTTGGATGCGTCGCGCCTGGCGCCGGTTTTTGCCGACGAGACCCTGTGCCGTTACGCAACCCACGCGATCTGCGAGCAGGGTTTCGTTGGCCACTTCGCGACCCTGAGCGATGCGGCGGTGGGGCTGCTGCGCGGCGCTGGGGGGGCGAGGGAGGGCCTCACCTATGTGCGCTTTCTGTTCAACTTGGCGCTCACCCATGCCTTTTGGTCTCCTGATGTGGCGGACGACGTGCTGCGCCAGGCGCGCTATCAGCCCCCGACGCGGCAATTGCGCGTCGAAGCGCCGGGCTCGAGCCACGGGACGGCTTCCGTGGTCCGTGAGGCCGGTGACGCGGCGCGCCGCGACGCCCAGGAGAGGGCGCGGGCGCTGCGTTTGGGGTGGGCCTTGCTGCAGGAAGTGATGGAGCGCTGCCCGCGGTTGGATTGGCCGCGGGGGGATGACGAGCTGGACGCCATGGCGGTGCTGCGCGGGCGGGCGCAGCGCCTCGCTGGCGGTGAGCCGCTGCGCCAAGAAGCGCGGACGCTGTTGGCCCAGGCGCGGCTGCTAGATCCTTAGGGACGACAGCAGGTGGCTAGCGCCAAGGAGCGGCCGTTGCTTTGGAAGCGGATCGAGCCGTAGATGTCGGTGCGCAGGGTGGAGATGCCCCGTTGGGTGGCGCGCCAGAGGGGGCCCGCATGGGGAAAGTCGAAGCGGTTGGGCACGCCCAGAGAGAGGATGAGGTGCTCGGGCTGCACCGTGTCGAGGAACAGGGCTGAGCTCGATGTGCTGGAGCCGTGGTGTCCGGCCTTGAGGACGTTGGCGGAGAGCGGGGCGCCGCGGGCGACCAAGGCGCGCTCGGCGGGCTCCTCGATGTCGCCGGTGAACAAGAAGGAGACCCGGTCATAGTCCAGGCGCAAGACGATGCTGCGGTTGTTGCGGTCTAGGTCTGCGGCGTCGGGCGGGGGCCAGAGCACCTGCAGGCTCACCTCGCCGATGCGCAGGTGCGGGTGGTGGTAGTCGATGCGCTTGACCTCGGCTCCGCTCGCGCTGATGGCCGCGGCGAGAGATTGGTAGGCCGCGTCGTGGGGGACGTCGCCGTTGAGCCAGATCTCGTCGACGGCGATGGCGTCGAGTACGGCCTCCATGCCGCCATAGTGATCATAGTGGGGATGGGTCAAGACCAACCAATCGAGCTTGTTGACGCCCCTGGCGCCGAGGTAGGGGACGATGAGGCGTTCGCCGACGTCGAAACGCGCACCGGGGACACCGCCCGCGTCGATGAGCATGTTGTGACCCGTAGGAAAGGCGATGAAGATGGCGTCTCCCAATCCCACGGCGAGGAAGGTGACCTCCAGGGGGGGCTGGCGCCAAGGAGGGTTGACGCATGCTTGGGCCAGCCAGAGACCCGCGCAGAGCCCAAGCGCCAAGAGCAGGGCCAGGACGCGCTTGGCGCGGCGCTGGGGACGCCGCAACGCGAAGAGGGCCAGGGCCGTGGTCGCGGCGATGAGCCACCCTGCCCGCGGTGTCGCGGTGTGAATCGCTGGCATCCAGGACACGAAGAGGTCGACGCTGGCTACCATCCACGTCTCGGCCCACCCCGCAGCCGCGGAGAGGTGTCGCCCGACCTCTGGCAGGAGGGGCTGGAAGAGCACGGCCAGGAGGGCCAGGGGCAACAAGACGAAGCTGACCGTGGGGATCACCCAGAGGTTGGCCACGATACCCACCAGGGGGATCTCGCCAAAGTGGGCGATGAGGGCTGGCGTGGTGGCGAGGGAGGCGCCTCCTGTGGCCACGGAGGACGAGAGCAGCCACTGCAGGGGGCGCCGCAGCCATGGCCGCTGGATTCGCTGCTGGAGGGCACAGCGCCACGGTGCTTCAAAGCTCCGCGAGGTCCAGATGAGGCCCAAGACTGCCGAGAAGGAGAGCTGAAAGCCTGGGCTGAAGAGCTCTGCCGGACGGTAAAGCAGGAGCATGATCGCCGCGAGGGCCAAGGACGTGGTGTTGAGAGGATCGCGCCGCAGGATCTGCGCGCCGAGCAAGCAGGACGCCATGATGAACGCCCGGCGTGCGCTGACGGGCGCCCCGACATAGATGACATAGAAGAGCAACAGGGGCAGGGTGACACAGGCCGCGGCGCGCTGCTTGCCCACGCGTCGACAGAGCCAGGTCCAGCGGCCGAGAAGTTGACTCGCAAGCCACAAGACCGCCATGGCCACCAGGCCGAAATGCAAACCACTGACGGCCAAGACGTGGGCCAGGCCGCTGCGGGCGAAGGAGGCGCGCACCTCCGGGTGGACGCTGCTCCCTTGCCCAAGGGCGATGGCCGGCAGGATCCCGTGGGGGCTGTGGCGCGACAACATGGCGAAGGCGGCCTGGCGGTGCTCGCTCGTGGCGTCGCGCCAAGCGGCCAGTGGGCTGGCCTCCTCTGCGGGGTGGAGGGGGATGAGGGCGCCCAGGGGGTGAAGGGTGAGCTGCAGGCCCCGCTGCGCCGCCCATGCCCGCGGGTCGAAGGCACCCGGCACGGCTGGTGGGCGTGGGTGGTTGAAGCGAAAGCGCCCGAGGTAATGCCGCCCGACATTGACCTCGCCGCCTTGGGGGAGATAGAGCCAGGCGCGGCGATGGTCGGGACGCAGGGCGCGGCGATCGGGGCCGCTGCGCACCACGATGGCGGCGACGCCGGGCCGCTCAGGGTCGGGGTGGCTCAGGCCGTCCACTTCGACCACGGCGACGCGCACCTCAGCGTCGTGTAGGCGTGTGGGGCCGCGGTGATCGGCGATCCAGATTGCGCAGCCGCCGCAGAAGGACAGCATGAGTAGGGAGGTGCGCCAGAAGATGGGGCGCCGGGTGCGGCAGGCGGCGAGCAAGGCGAGGGCTGCGGCGGCGGTGGCCATGGTGATGCAGGCGTCTGCGCCCGCCGCTGGCGAGGAGACGCTCGCAGCAGGGAGGGTGGATCCCAAGAGCACACCCGCGCCGAGGGCCCAGGCCACGAGAGTGAGCGCGGGCTGGCCGTGGCCGCCGTGATGGGCTTGGGCTAGGATGGGGTCGAGGAAGCGCGCCATGAGGCTACCTGCCGGCAGGGGAAGCGGGCTGGCTTCCCGGTGCGTGGGTTATCGGCAGGTCGCGTGGCGCGTTGCGGAAAAATCGCCCGTTTTTTTAGGTCGCTGGGACCAGAATGCGTGCGCTCAGCGGCTTGACCCCAATGGCGAGCTCGCCGTTGGCCGCCACGGTGAAGGTGTCCTCGGGGTTGAGGACGTCCACGAGGCGGGTGCCGCTGGGGAAGGCGGTCTGCATGCGTCCGCCGCCCTCTTCGTCAGGGGCTTGGGTGTGGCTCTCTTTGCCTTCGTGGGTGTTGATGACCACCACGACGCGCTGGCCCTGATAGGTGCGCTGGAAGGCCAAGATGCCGGCGTCGCGCTCGTTGCCGGCGCGGGTGCTGTGCCAGAGGAACTCGAAATTCCCGCGGCGCAGCGGCGCGTGGGCCTTGCGCAGGCCGATGAGTTTCTGGGTGTGGAGGAAGGTCGGGCTGTCCAGGTTCCACGGCGAATAGCGATAGCCGTTGTAGTCGTACTTGGCGAACCAGGAGGCGCTGGGCTCCCACATGTCCTCTCGGTTGGCGGGATCGTTGCCGCCATAGAAGGCCTGCTCCGTGCCGTAATAGATGCAGGGGATGCCGTGGGTGGTCAGGAGGTAGGTGAGGGCGTTCTTGAGGGAGGCGATGCCGTTGACGTCATCCCGGTCGTGGAGGTAGCGCGCGACATCGTGGTTGTCGAGGAAGGAGACGAGGAGCTGGTAAGGGGCGAGTCCGTTGCCTTCGCTGTCGGTGACGCCACCGGGCTGGGGGGTCCGGCTGTATTTGTCGAGGCGCGGGTTTTCGCCGCCCCAGCCATAGATGTCGCTGGTGCCGTTGGTGCGGCCTTGGCAGTAGGGGGCGGTGTTGCCAGGGGGGCACTTGAAGACGCTGTCGATGGCGTACTTCTGACTGAAGAAGAAGACCGAGTCGACTTGGTTGGGTCCGGTGTAGGCGGCGAGGAGGTCGTCGTTGCCGTCGAAGGCTTCGCCAAACATAAAGAAGTTGCGCTTGCCGCGGCTGAGGGCGTGCTGGCGCATGGCCGGGGCGAAGGCCTCCCAGAAGCTGTACTCGACGTGCTTGAGCGTGTCGATGCGGAAACCGTCGGCGTCAGTGACGTCGATCCAGTAAGTGAAGACCTGGATGAGGGCCTGGCGCACGGCCTCTTTCTCGGTGGCGATGTCTTTGAGGCCGCCGGGGAAATCGCCGAAGAGGGTCTGATCATTTTGGAAGTAGAGGCGCGCTTCGCCGTCGACGTAGCGGCCATCGATGCGGTGATGGTAGGGGCCGGTGCGCGGGGCATCCCAATCGATGACGCGTCCTTTGCGGTGGTACCAGTCGGGGTTGGCGAAGCCCAAAGTTTCGTCGCGGCCGCTGATGATGCCGTCGCCGTTGAGATCGATGTGGGTGGGTCCCGGGGCGAGGCGGTTGATTTCAGGCATGTAGAAGAAGATGACCGGTGCCGGCCCGGCGAGTCCGAGGCTGGTGAAGGAGCGAATGCCATCGGGATCCCAGTCGGGATCGTATTCGGTGATGCGGCTCAGGGGACGCTCTTCTCCGATGGGTCCTCCGGGCATGGGGGCGCCGCTGCCGGCGAGCCACTCGTCGGGGCGGCCGTTCATGTTGATGTCGTAGAAGAAGACCTGGCCGACGTGGTTGGTGACGATGTCGAGGATGAGCTTCATGTCGCGGGCGTGCAGCTCGTCGCTGAGCTTGCGCAGGGTGCGCAGATCGCCGAAGTGGGGGTTGTGCTTGAGAAAGTCCTGGGTCCAGTAGCCGTGATAGGAGGCGAAGCCCGCGTCCTCTTCGACGTTCTTGACGGTGGGCGAGATCCACAAGGTGGTGACGCCCAGGGCCTGGAGGTAATCCAGCTTGTCGATGATGCCTTGCCAGTCGCCGCCGTGGTAGCGGGCCATGGAGCGGCGATCGACGTTGAAGTTGTTGTTCGGGTCGCCGTCGTGAAAGCGATCGGTGATGACCTGGTAGATCACCTCATCGCGCCAGTCTTCCACGTGGGTGTCGAGCTTGACCCCGGATTGCCACGGGCCGGCAGGGATGGGCTCGGCGTCGACACAGCCCAAGAGGAGTCCAGTGGCCAGGGCGAAGGTCAAGTACAGGCCAGCCGCGCGGGAAACGCTGCGGGCGCCAGAGCGTGACAGGGGTCGGTTCTGCATCTTCGTTGCCGCTTGGTTCAGGGTGACGGGGCGACGTCGCCGGTGAAATGGCGCGTCACGATCCGACCCAACTGTAGCGGGAATCCACGCAGGGGGCCAGCGAGCGGCGGCGCGAAGCTGGCGAAGTGGCCAGCGCTCCGAGCTTCAGGGTGAGAGCTAGTCGATGAAATCAGGCGGCGGCGCGATTTTGGTCGGCTCAGGGGGCGAGGGCG
>Ga0334884_1002751_pt1 | contig 21528 bp, 13 predicted proteins | sample GraSluR1_MG_7_FD_207215 | JGI IMG/M metagenome (GOLD analysis project Ga0334884, IMG submission 207215) | Sludge microbial communities from methane-producing bioreactor in Wageningen University, Netherlands - Granular Sludge_12_05 R1 | ecosystem: Engineered > Bioreactor > Anaerobic >...
CAAACTCATCGTTGTTTCCTTGTGCAGAGCTGAAATCAGCTACTAACCAGTTGGTCCAGGTGGAGGGGTCAGTATCCTCCGATGAATAGCCAATCCATGCTTGCAGATCGGCTGTTGCTGTTCCTGAGCCCGTTATATTTTCAATGTAAACCTGACTATAAATATTAAACTCTTGCAGTGGTTCAATATTTCCCGAAGCCGGCCATTGCAGGTTAGCCCAGTTAATAAGCATTGAAGCCTCAGTCACCGTTACTGTCCAGATCTTTTCAGTATCATCTTCAGCGGTAACGGTATATTCCACAGGCGCAGAAAAATCCTGTGCAATGCCACTGGCCGGATCAATGGAAGCACCATCTGAAATGGTGATCGTCGGACTGAGGCTTGTTAACACTGAGCCATTTTCCACTTCAATGGCAACAGTAGCCTCAGCAGAATTAATCACGGCAGCACCAGTTTGTTCGGCAAATGTGAACGACAGTATTTCGGCATCGCTGCTGGCGGGTTCAGGAATGACAAAAGAAGCCGTGAAAGGCCCGTCCTCTGTTGTTCCCGGAACACCTGTTCCAGTGATGGAGAAGAATATTTTCAGGTTATAAGTTCCCGGATTCAGTCCGGCAACAGCATCAATCTCAGCACCGAAATCGACCCAGGTTTGATTACCGCCACCGTCATCAGACGACCAACTCACCTCACGTTCGGTATAAGTAGCTGGTTCAGCGGCACTGTTTTCCCATACTTTATAGCCGAAGCTAGCACCGGTTACATCACCATCACCATTCTTCCAGGTTTTGATATTGGCACCTTTCAGATAGAGTGCCGTCAACTCACCCAAGACTTTGCCATCAAATTCAGCACCTTTCTCCGTCAGATCAGCTGGTTGCTCGCTATACCAATAAGTTAGCGAAGGCAGATTTACACCATCATCGTCACGCAGACCAAAATTGGGAGCAGGAGGATCAGCCTCAGTCACCGTTACTGTCCAGATCTTTTCAGTATCATCTTCAGCGGTAACGGTATATTCCACAGGCGCAGAAAAATCCTGTGCAATGCCACTGGCCGGATCAATGGAAGCACGATCTGAAATGGTGATCGTCGGACTGAGGCTTGTTAACACTGAGCCATTTTCCACTTCAATGGCAACAGTAGCCTCAGCAGAATTAATCACGGCAGCACCAGTTTGTTCGGCAAATGTGAACGACAGTATTTCGGCATCGCTGCTCAGTCCGGCTATTGTATAGCTGTAATTACTGCCAATGTTGTTGTTAAGCTTGATAGTGTATAAGTCAAAATCTGCAGTAATTCCACTAACCGTAGAGCTAAAGGCATAATAACTTACCGTTTTTCCGGCATCTTGTCCGGGAATACTTGCTGTACCGCTGCTTCCAGTCATATTGAAAGTCAAAAGGCTGGAAGTGTTCCAGTTGTCGGTGGTATAAAGCAGGTAAAAAATCTCTTCAGCTGATGGGTTATCACTAACCGAAAGGGTAACTTCTGCAGCTTCATTTTGGACGATGTCAGTTGGAACACTTAAGTTGTTTAGCTCAACAGGTTCAGCAGAAGTTTCCATGAAAATAGCCCTTGTGTTTCCATAGCCGGAATCTTCAAAAATTATTGAATACCAATTTCCACTGCTGAGGCTGACACTGTTATTGCCATGATCGCCAAATTGGAAGTTGTTTAATGCATCCAGCGATACGACAGCATTTCCTGACCATTGGTTTCCCCAATCATTATCAAAACTGGTACTCACAAATTTGAATTCCTGCGCTCCTGATGTTCCAGTGAATTCAAAACTTGTCTGCCATCGGGCAGTTCCTGTGTTCACTTTGATAAGGTCGAACGGACCACCCATATTGAGGTTGTTATTCCAACCATTCCAATCTCCGGGCATTCGCAAACCATCCGGTTCATAAATCTGTCCAAAACCTTTTGGTGAGCCTAAAACCAAAATGAAAAGGATAAGTAAATTGACGGTAAAGAATTGCACGAAATACGGCATAGCTGCCGTTTTGAGTAATTTTTTTTTCATAGCTACAAGGTTGTGTTCCTGAAATTGGCAGGGGGGTTAGCTGCCTGCACAAAAAATTAAAGTTAACAAATATATATTATCAAACTGATAACAAAAAGTTTAGCCAACAAGATAACTGGTTTTTTTTTCGCAATCGGTTGTGGAAGTTATTTTTAAGCTTCTGTCAGGCTCAACTGAATGATAGCTTTCAAGACTACACAAAAAAGTGTACTTACAAAAGATTCTGCTGCAGATTTCCCAATGGGATATCTTTTGGAAAACAAAGGAAATATTTAGTCACAGGATGTGATAATACGCTGATGTTGAGCTGATCCGATGCCTCTGAAATATCTTTGATGCTGCCGTCTTTATATAAAATATTGATACGTGCCTGTTGCGGATGGTAAGCATGATTGGATGTTTTGCCTGTGATCAGCAGGTGTTTGGCTTCATTTGGAGCCATCCCATAGTGTTTGCAAATGTCCTTTTGCAACTGTTGAAGCTGATCTTCTTCAAAAGCCTGATCGGCCATCACCACCCTGAATAATTTGCGGTTGACAATACCATTACTCAAAAAGCTAAGTACCTTATCAGGATGGCGGCTCCATGATTTGAGTGCAGAAAACACATCAAAATCATCCAGAAGGCTATATTGATGTATGGTTTCGTCAAGTTCGGCAAAATCCGGTGGATTGTTTTGTTTAGGCAGAAAATAGTATAGCGGATCGGGTGTAGAGGCTTTCAGATTGTCGGCAATTTCGCGGGCACGCAAAAGGGCGTTCATCAACATATGCTCGGCACTCAAAACAGTTTTGTGTAAGTACACCTGCCAGTACATCAGCCTTCGGGCAACGATAAATTTCTCTACTGAATAAATTCCCTTGGCCTGAATAGCAAGTTCATCGTCCACCACCTCCAGCATGGCCAGCAGCCGGTCGGCATTGATATTGCCTTCGGTAACGCCCGTAAAAAAGCTGTCGCGCTTAAGGTAGTCCATCCGATCCATATCCAGCTGGCTCGAAACCAGCTTGCTTAAAAACTGTCGCGGATGGTTTCCTTCAAAAATTGCCAATGTCTCGTCCAATGCTCCTGCATGTTCCGTATTTAATTTCTGGATAAAAACACGCGACAACTTTTCATGGTTCACACTTTCGATAATTGTTTTTTCGAGTGTGTGTGAATAAGGTCCATGACCGATATCGTGCAGCAATATGGCTAGCGAAGCGGCTTGCCTTTCGCCCTTACTGATGGTATAACCCTTATTACGCAGCAATTGTATGGCCTGCTGCATCAGATGCATGGCTCCCAGGCTGTGATGAAAACGGGTATGCAAGGCTCCTGGATAAACCAGATGAGAGAGCCCAAGCTGTTTGATTCGTCTTAAACGTTGAAAATAAGGGTGTTCGATTAGGTCGAAATGCAATTCATCGGGTATGCTTACAAAACCATAAACCGGATCGTTAAATATTTTCTTTTTGTTGGCACTGTCAAAGGGCATAATTATTGTTAATTTTGTACTTATCGCGTCAGTCTTTACAATAAAAGCGACGTTTCTTGCATTTAACAACAAAAGTACACTTATCGTCAACATCTTTACCCACCTAAAATAATCAGACACTAAAAATTTATACTTATGGATAAAATTAAAATTTTATGGGCAGATGATGAAATTGACGTATTAAAACCACATATCCTGTTTCTCGAGCAAAAGGGTTATGATGTTATCGCCATCAATAACGGTGACGAAGCCTTGGATATCGTTCGGACGGAGCATCTCGACATTGTTTTTCTGGACGAAAATATGCCCGGGCTTTCCGGCATCGAAACCCTGGAAAAAATCAAAGCCGAGTATCCTAACCTTCCTGTGGTGATGATCACCAAAAGCGAAGAGGAATCGATTATGGAGGATGCGATCGGAAGCAATATAGCCGATTATCTGATTAAGCCCGTTAAGCCAAATCAGATTTTGTTAAGCCTGAAACGTAACCTGGAGAACAGAAAACTGGTTAGCGAAAAATCTACCATGACTTATCAACAGGAGTTTAGAAATATTGGCATGGACTTGAATAATCAACTTAGTTTTGAAGAGTGGGTAGATGTTTATAAACGTCTCATTCGATGGGAGTTGGAACTTGAAAAAGCTTCCGACCCGGGCATTATCGAAGTGCTTAATATGCAAAAGGATGAGGCCAATCTTCAGTTTTCGCGTTTCATTGAGAAGAACTATGTGAGCTGGTTGAATGATTCACCGGAGGGTAAGCCGGTTTTATCCCATACCCTGATGCGTGATAAGGTGTTTCCGCATCTGGTAAGGAGTCAGAATCCTTTGTTTATGATCCTGATAGATAATTTGCGCTACGATCAATGGAAAGCCATTCAGCCCATGATTGAAGAATTTTTCAGGGTAGAGAGCGATGAAGTGTATTGCAGCATTTTGCCTACCACCACACAATATGCCCGGAATGCAGTTTTTGCAGGACTGATGCCTAATGAAATCAGGAAAAAATATCCTCAATACTGGACCGACGAAGAAGATGAAGGCACCAAAAACCAGTATGAAGCAGAGCTGTTGCAGGAACAACTGAAACGATTTGGCAAGGATATACGATTTTCGTATCACAAAGTGCTTAACCTGAATGCAGGCAAAAAGCTGGCCGACAATATGTCGAACCTGATGAGTAACCAGCTGAATGTGATTGTTTACAATTTTGTGGATATGCTTTCGCATGCCCGGACAGAAATGGAGATGATACGCGAACTAGCTGAAGATGAGGCTGCTTATCGTTCGTTGATGAAATCCTGGTTTGAACATTCGAGCCTCTTTGATATCTTTAGATTTATTTCCCGCAAAGAATCGGAAGTGATATTGACAACCGATCATGGCTCGGTTTATGTGAAAGATCCGGTGAAAATTCTGGGCGACAGAAATGTGAATACCAATCTGCGGTATAAATTTGGTAAAAGTCTGAAATATAATTCAAAAGAAGTTTTTGAGGTCAGGAATCCCGAAGATGTTTTTTTGCCTCGCATCAACGTGAGTACTTCCTATGTGTTTGCAAGATCGGCCGACTTTTTTGCCTATCCCAACAATTACAATTACTATGTGAATTATTACCGCAATACCTTTCAACATGGTGGAATTTCTATTTACGAAATGCTGATACCGGTGATTCATCTCAAACCAAAAGTGCAAAGAATATGACCCCAAAGCTTTTCGTGGCAGCCAGGCCGGCTGATCTCACAGAGGTGGCCGCCTGGCTTTCCGAAATCAGAAAAGATTTTCCGGTGATGGCGTTTTATGGTCCGATGGGAGCCGGAAAAACTACGCTGATCAAGGCTTTTTGTCGATTCGAGAATATCACCGATGAGGTGAACAGCCCCACATTTTCACTTGTAAACGAATACCTTAGCCTGGAAGGGGAGTCTTTTTTTCATTTTGATTTCTATCGTATCGAAAAGCTGGAAGAGGCCTATGATATTGGCTATGAGAATTATTTTTACAGTGGTAATTGTTGTATGATCGAATGGCCCGAGAAGATTATGCAACTTTTACCGGAAAATCACGTAAAAATTGATATTCAACCTGATGAGCATAGCGGAGCGCGTACGATCAGCTGCCAACTCATCACAGCAGTTTAACCTATGTCGCAGGAAAACCAGTTTATTCGATTTGCGGGAAGTCACAGCCTGATGCCACAGGAAGAGAAGCTTGAAAAGGCATTTAAAAAAGACAGTTTGAAAATTGGAATCCCAGCCGAAAAACAAGCTGATGAACGCCGTATTGCCTTGATTCCGGATGGTGTTCGCTTGTTGACAGCGCATGGAAATCAGGTTTTCGTGCAGCGCGGAGCCGGTAAATATGCACAATACAGCGATCACGAATATGCCGAAGCAGGTGCTATTATGGTTGACAATGCCAGCGAAACTTACCAGGCCGATCTGATCCTGAAAGTAGCACCTCCTGATATCGAAGAGCTTACTTATACACACAGCGATCAGGCACTTTTTTCTGTTTTGCAGCAAAATGCACACAGCAGAGATTGGTTTGAGCTGGTGCTTCGGCAAAAGCTTGTGGCCCTGGCCTTCGAGCATATTCAGGATAAATCCGGAGCACTTCCGCTCTTGCGGTCGATGAGCGAAATAATTGGTAATATGTGTGTTGTGGTGGCTGCTGAGTATTTGTGTCACCCTGAATATGGTAAAGGACAGATGCTGGGTGGTTTTCCGGGTGTGGCACCCACCGAAGTGGTTATCATCGGTTCGGGTAATGTGGCTGAGTATGCCTCGCGCGGTTTCCTGGGGATGGGTTGTTTGGTCAAGGTTTTTGATAATTCTATGTATAAACTGAGAACCCTGCAAAATAACCTGGGTCAGCGAATTTATACCTCGGCACTTCAACCCGATCTGATAGGTGAAGCCTTGCAAACTGCTGATGTAGTGATCGGTGCCAAGCATACCAATGATGGTACTACTTCCTGCATGATCAGCGCAGCGATGATTAAAAAAATGAAAGCCGGCGCAGTGATCATTGATGTGAGCATTGATCAGGGTGGGTGCTTTGAGACAAGCAGACCTACAACGCATAAAAATCCTGTTTATCAGGAGTATGATATCACCCATTATGCGGTGCCTAATATGGCATCACGCGTGCCGCGAACGGCTTCTGTTGCGTTTAACAATTTCTTTATGCCACTGTTGTTGCAAATTGCCGAAGCAGGCGGGGTGCAGGCTTATCTGCAATCGGACAGGGCATTTGCGAAAGGGGTTTATGCTTTTAACGGGAAACTGACCAATCATTTTATCTCCCAGAAACATCGTTTACCGTTTCATCACCTGGAGTTGCTGCTGGCAGCTTTTTATTAGTAGCAAGGTTTTGAAGCTGATTTTTTTATTTCAAGTATATTTGCTCAAAGCAAAATGATGAATCCTTATACTGCAAGCCTATTTTTAAATCAGGATGCCCTGGCAGATTTCGAGAAGCAAATCCGTGTTTTCAAACAAAAAAGGCAAAAAGTATTTGTCTTGCTGGATGATCATACCAGGTATTTTTGTTGGCCGTTGATTCAAGCTTATTTCATTGAAATACAGAATGATACTATGTTCGTTGAAATTCCTCACGGGGAAGAAAACAAGAATTTGGATCAGCTTCAATCAATCTGGAAACAGCTTACCAAAGCAGGTGCTGGAAGGGATGCTGTGTTGATTAATCTGGGTGGAGGAGTGATCACCGATCTGGGTGGTTTTGCTGCTGCTAGCTACAAACGCGGGATTACCACGATTCATTTTCCGACCACTTTGCTGGCGATGGTTGATGCCGCCCTGGGTGGAAAAACCGGAATTGATTTTGAAGGATATAAAAACCATATTGGTGCATTTTATCAACCTCAAAAAGTTTACGTCCTGACGGATTTTTTGAAGACTCTCCCCGAAAGGCAATGGAAATCAGGCCTGGGCGAACTGATCAAATATGGTTTTTTAACAGCAAAAGGGATAAAACCCTTGGAGAATTTTTCTTTTTTGCAAAATCAACAACTGCAGGAAACTATAATCGAAGCCGCACAGTTTAAGCTGAATGTGGTTGCTGAAGATCCAACAGAAAACGGGATGAGAAAAATCCTGAATTTTGGTCATACCATCGGTCATGCCTTCGAAAGTTTTGCAATGAGTAAGCAACAGATGCTTATGCATGGCGAAGCGGTTGCCGCCGGAATAGTAGCTGAGTTGTATCTTTCTGTTAAGTTAAAAGGATTAAAAATTTACGTTTTAGAGGAATATATAAGCTTTTATCGTCTTCATTTTGAACCATTTAAAATTGTCGCTTCTGATGTTTCTAACCTTCTGGAAATTATCTCTCACGACAAAAAAAACAGAGGGGGAGAGTTGTTGTTGGTTTGTATCAATAGCAACGAAAAACCAGTTTTTGATGTACCGATTGAACCAGAACAGCTCAGGGAGTGTTTAATCTGGTATAGCGAGTTGTTTTGATATGGCAAATGCAAAAATTCTCACCCCAACACACACCCTGCTTATGGGCAGGATTCAGTTGAGTACCAGTAAAAGCGAAAGTAACAGAGCATTGATGATTCGCGCTTATGGTGGTTTTGATCGTTTGATTACACAGTTGAGCGATGCCGAAGATACACAGCTTTTAAAAACTAATCTGAAACAGATCAAAGATTGTTCGCAATCTGCTATTCCACTTGTTATCGATTGTGGAAATGCAGGAACGGTATTTCGTTTCCTGTTGACCTACCTGGCTACACTACCCGGAAAATGGATGCTCACTGGTTCGGGCAGGATGCAGGAACGGCCTGTTGGAGAGTTGGTTGAATCGCTTCGGAACTTAGGTGCCGATATTTCTTATACCAGTAAAGAAGACTTCGCACCTCTACGCATCCATGGAAAAATGCTTCATGGAGGACAGACTGCTGTGGATATTTCCAGAAGTAGTCAATTTGCTTCTTCATTGTTGCTGGCAGCACCGCAATGGGAAAATGGCCTGGCCTTGCAGCTTCGGGGAAGCCAGAGCTCGTTGCCCTATATTGAAATGACCATCGCATTGATGCGACATTTTGGAGCTGTTGTGAAACAGCAAAACGACAAGATTATCGTTGAACCTGTGCCGTATAAAAATGTTGGTCTTCGGATACATCCCGACTGGAGTGCTGCCTCTTACTGGTATGAGATGATGGCTCTGAGCAAGGGTGGTGAATTAGTCCTCGATCATTTAAGCCTGAATTCACTTCAGGGTGATAAGGTAATTGCACAGCTGTTTGAACAATTAGGCGTTCAATCGCATCAGGAACCTGATGGTGTGAGGATTTTTAAACAAGGCAAAACGGTAAAAGAATTTGAGTGCGATCTGCGGCATAACCCAGATTTGCTTCCAGCTTTGGCTGTTAGCTGTGCCGGATTGGGAGTTACAGCCAAATTTACCGGGCTCGATAATCTCGTTCACAAGGAATCGAACAGGTTGTTGGCTTTAAAGACCGAATTATTGAAACTGGAAGTTTTTTTTCAGGAAATCAAAAAAGGCTCTTACATCCTTAAGCCAAACAAAAAGCTGCCAGTTTTTAATGCTTCAAAACCGCTGCTAATCAATTGTTGGGCAGATCATCGCATTGCCATGGCTTTTGCACCGCTTGCACTTAAGGTGGGTGCGCTTCAGCTGAACGACCCCGATGTGGTTGCAAAATCTTATCCGGCATTTTGGTCGATGATGCGAACAACAGGTCTGTTCAACCAAAGCTAACATTTTGATTTGTTTTTGGATTGCTTGCTTTAATTGAAATGTGAAAAATTCATGTAATTTTGCCAAAAAAAGCCATGACAATAGATCTGTTCATACCCTGTTTTGTTGATCAGTTTTATCCGGAGACAGGAATGAATATGATAAAACTGCTCGAAAAGGCAGGCGTGAGCATCCACTACAATCCTGATCAAACTTGCTGCGGTCAAATGGCTTTTAACAGTGGATTTCTGGATGATGCCAAAAAATTGGGCAATAAATTTCTTAGCGATTTTCCGAACGATCGTCCGGTGGTTAGCCCTTCTGCCTCCTGTGCGGGTTATGTTCGAAATTATTATCACGAACTTTTTCATAATACTGCTAATCATCTGGAGTATAAACGATTGACAAGAAATATGTTTGAGCTTTCAGATTTTTTGGTTAATAAAATTCGGTTTACAGATTTTGGTGCCAGTTTTCCTCACAAAGTTACTTTTCACGATAGTTGTGCCGGCCTGCGCGAATACGGCCTTAAGGATGAGGCACGTTTGTTATTATCCAAAGTGAAAGGACTGGAACTGGCCGAAATGAAGGAGCATCATGTTTGCTGTGGATTTGGAGGGACTTTTAGCGTAAAGCATGAAGCCATTTCTACTGCTATGGCCGAGCAAAAAGTTCAACATGCCTTGGATACCAAGGCTGAGTTTATTGTTTCAACCGACCTTTCCTGCCTGATGCATCAGGAAGCCTACATCAACAAGCATAAACTACCTATCAAGACCATTCACCTGGCTGATGTTTTAGCATCAGGTTGGTAATCAATAACTTCTGTTGAGTGTTTCGGATACTGTAAAGGCATGATCGCCTACCTTCTCGCAGTAAACTACAATTTGCTGGTAAAAATTTCCTGAGTTAAAAGGGTAGGCACCGGCCTTGAGATCAGTGAGGTGGGTCTCGATGTACTCTTTAGACAGGTCATTTAATTGAATTTCAATTCGTTGAGCTACCGCTAAATCTGGTTTTTGAGGTTTTTCCAAATTAACTTTCATCTGATTCAGGCTTTCTTTCACAATTTCGAACATCAGATGAAGTCTGTCGCGCTGTGGCTGGTTAAACCAGGCTTTCTGGCTGTTTTTGAGTTCGATTATCCTCGCAAGCTTAAAGCAGATGTCGGCAATACTTTCGATATTATTCACAATGATCATGCTGCCATTGACAAGTTTTGAGCTTTCGGTGCTTAATTTACTTTCTGTGAGTCTGGCAAGATAGTTCATCAAAATTTGCTCTTGTTGATCAACCTCCTGCTCCATTGCTCTGATGTTATCGTTGAGCATTTGGTATTCTTCCTGATTTTTCTCCATCAGTAATTTTGGAACCAGATCAAACATTTTTTGACTGATTTTGGCCATCTTGCTGATTTCTTTAGCCAGATGAATTAATGAAAGTTCAGAAACAGACGTTACGAAATTATCGTGTAGGCTGAGGGTTCTTCCATTTTCTTCATTTTTTTTCTGAGGTATAATGGCATAACTCAATTGTTGAAGTGGTTTTACGAACCAAATCAGAATAAATGTATTGCTGAGGTTGAAAAGAGTGTGAAACAAACTTACTTTCAGAGGAGCAGCAAGCATGGCATCCTTGTCGCTCAACTGTAGTATTATTTCTTTGAGTTCCTCGATAAAGTGCATAACATATTGAAAAACAGGGATGATAAGCAGAGCGCCGGTAAGATTGAAAAGAGTATGGATAAGTGCTGTTCGTTTGGCGTTTCGGTTAGCTACGATGGCAGCGATATTTGCTGTGGCGGTTGTGCCAATATTTTCGCCAATGATTAGAGCAGCAGCTATTTCAAAGCTTACCATACCTTCACTCAATAAGACCATGGTGAGTGTGATGGTGGCTGTGGAGGATTGAATAAGCAAGGTGATGCCAATACCGATCAAAGTGGCAAAAAAGAGTGATAGAAAACTGTTTTCAGCTTTTGTCCGAAGGAATTCCAATATCCCTGCTTCGCGGTGAATATCAGGCAGTACGTCTCTTAAAAATTGAAGTCCGATGAATAAGATCGCAAAACCCAAAACAAATTCAGCCACTGATTTCCTTTTTGAGTTATTGCTGAAATACAAAGGAATTACAAGTGCTATCAAAGGCAAAATGATCACTCTGATATTGAATGAATAACCAAAAAAAGTGATCAGCCAGGCAGTTACGGTAGTGCCGATATTTGCGCCCATGATCAGGCTGACGGAATCGAAAATGGTGATCAGGCCGGCATTAACAAATCCCACCACAAGCACTGTGGCAGCAGATGATGATTGCAGAATACCAGTGATTACAAATCCTGTCAGCAGTCCTTTCCAGCGATTAGCTGTTATGGCCGAAAGATATTGCCGCATCCTGAAACCTGCAATCTTTTGCAGCGATTCGCTCATGAGCTTCATCCCGAAGAGGAAAAAAGCCAGTGCACCAAGCACACTCATTAATTCATAGAGGAGCGAAACCATGTTCATAAGCCAGGATTTAATGATACCTGAATGGCTTTCAAACGTTCGTACAACTCGGGCTTAAGCAAATCGTGGATTTCAGAAAATGGTAACATTACCGAAGAATGACCAAAGTAATAGGGAGCAATTTCATAACTATTGTAATAAAAGCCAATTCCAGCCGCGCTTAACCAGAAATTTTCGCTAAGATCCACCTCGCCAGAAAAAAAGCCTACGGAATGCAGGCTGCTGTCGGCATCTACCTGATAGGTATTTCTCAACGATTGTTCAATGAGTGATGGCAAAACAGCAAATGCTTCAGCTTTAAAAACATCATGTATTGTCAACCTCTCCATCTTCTCTAAATCAAGCACAAAAAACCACTGCGAGCTCAGCCCATGCGCACCACCGGTATAAACATAATCGGCTGTTGAAAAACAAAGAATTCCTCGCTGATTAAACTGCACGGACACTTCGCTGCTTTTTATCCATTGATAAACCGGCGTATCCTTATTCTCGAAATTGTTAAGCTTTTTAAAATCAGAAAAAAAAGTTTCTGACTCACGTTCTAACAATGTATTCAGCTTTACTGATTGCAATTTGCCTCCTTTTATCTGGAGTGCGAAAAGACTGTCATATTGCGCATTGTTTGTTTTTGGAACTAACAGCTGCCCTTCATAAATGGCTTGGGGACTATCAGCCATGGCAGAATCAAGAGCTTGTTGTTGTTCGTATGCTTCAACATCCAGTTCCATGTGGTTAGAAGGTGTTTCAGCTTGTAAATGCATCAAAACCAAATCGTTTGTTTTGTTTTTATAATAGGCTTCAAGTCTGGAACTTGTGAGGCGACCGACCAGGAGTGTGTCTTCACCAAAATTGCTTCCCAGATGAAAATCTCCACCGGGTTTTAATTTCCCCGTCAGATTAAGCTGCTCAATAGTATTTGATTTTCCTTTTAATAGTAAGCTTGCATTGAGTTTATTATTGGCATTTATAAGATGCAGTCTTATTTCATACTGCTCATTATCACCAGTATAACAACCGTAAAAGCTTTGCTGACTCCTAACAGAATTAGCCTGAACCAAAAGCAGTAACAAGAGGATGAGTGGGCAGCAGTTTTTCATCATTCATGCGTAAATTCGGGCGTCAAAGATATGGAAAACGCAATGATTGGCATGAGCATATGATCCAGAAATTCAAGAATTAACGGTTTGTTAAACTTAAATCAGGATAGTTTGCCTCCAAACTTATAGCCCAAGGATTCTACTGTTTTTTTGATACCCTCCTCATCAAAGTCTTTTCCTTCAATTTTTACTGTTTGTGTATTCAAATCTGCTTCAACAGATTGTATTTGAGGCAATTTGCTGAGATTTAATTCAACACTGTTCTTGCAGTGGTTACAATCCATTCCCTGCACACTGAAAAGTGAGAAGTTTTTGTTTGTGTCCATATTTTCTGTTTTTAGAGTCGTTTTTTTGAAATATTTCAGATAAAAACCATTGACAATCAACAGCATTAGAACTATGGTTGACGACAACTGAAGCCATTCAGGGATCAGGTGATGTTCATGCCCGGCACCAGGCAATGACACAGCAAACCACGCTGCTGGAAGTTGATTGATCAGCAAACCAAACAACAATGATCCTCCAATGATAGTAGCCAAATAAATTAATGTGGATTTTTTGCCAAGTGTTTTCCAGAGTACTGTCATCGTGGCGGCATTGGTAGCTGGCCCTGCCATCAAAAATACCAGAACAGCACCCGGCGAAAGTCCTTTCATAAGCAGTACGGCAGCTAAAGGTACTGACGCTGTGGCACAAACATAAAGCGGAACGCTCGCAATCAATATGACCAACATTTCCAAAATGCTGTTGCCAATGTATTGTTCAAAAAATGCATCCGGAATAATAACTGATACCAGTGCAGCAAGCAGCAAACCAATAATCAGCCATTTCATTATGTCCTGCAGAAAACTAATGAAAGCATAATTCAGCATTAGTTTGAGCCTTCCCAAGGCTGAAGGTCTTTCCTTTTCGGCCTCGAAAACATGGGCCGATACTGCTCTTGAAGCTTGATCAGGAATAAGCCAGTTGGTGAGCATTCCACCTGCAATGCCTGTCGTTAATGCCACGATAGGACGAATAATCGCAAAAGGTAATCCAAGCATGGAATAGGTAACCAAAATGGAATCGATCCCTGTTTGTGGAGTTGAAATCAGGAAGGAGTTTGTGCTGCCTCTGGAAGCTCCGTTTCTGAAGAGTGAGATCCCGGTAGGAATAACGCCACACGAACAAAGCGGCATGGGAATACCAAGCAAACTGGCATTTAAGGCTGCTGCCGGACTCGATTTGCCCATATATTTATTTAGCAGTTGCTGTGGGAAATATACCCTGAGGATTCCTGCAAATAGAAAACCAAACAGCAGATAAGGTGATATTTCAACCGTTAATTCCCAAAGTTCGTTTAAGTAGGCAAATAGGTATGTCATTATTAATCTTGAATGAAGCTCCAACAAAAGTAATTGAAATGGGGTTCTGATGTTGCGCGAAAAGTTTGATATTTCTCACTTCTCAGTAAACCACTAAGCTGATTCAATATAAAAACATCCTTTCAGATGAATCAAAATGTTAAGCTGTTGCGAAATTAGATAGTGCGATAGAAGTATATGTTTCTAAAAAAACCATCCGAATGTTTATTTAGAATCAATCTAAAGGGCTCAATGAGAGGCTTGTTATAGATGAAAGCTTAACTTTGACACATAGTTAACCGCAATTGAATTTTGAATTCCAAACCTATGAAACGTTTATTGGTTTTGCTGTCAATCCTGTTGACCGGCACTTTTGTTGTGCCTCAATCTGTTGAAAAGACCTTTTATTTTGATGAGCCTCAAATTGTTAGCACTTCAAAGGGTGATAATATAGTGTTTGAAGGTTGTTTTTTGTCTGCCCTTACCGGACAACCTGTATTGCCCTGGAAAAGCATTAGTTTATTGCTTCCTCCCGGACACAAAGCTGTTGCCATTGAGGTGATTTACAGTGACTTTATTCCACTTGAAACAAAGCATCTGCTTGCGCCATATCAGCCTTCGAGGCCGCTTTCTGAAAAACGTGAATTTGCTTTTGTGAAAGACGAAAAAATTTATTCTTCCGAAACAGTTTATCCCGAAAACGCGCACGGAAAACTCCTTACCTCCTGGTTTAATGGAATGGGTTTTGCCTTGAGTACGATCACGCCTTTGCAGTATATACCAGCTGATCAGACTGTTTATTATGCAAAAGAAGTGACTGTACGGCTTGAAACTGCACCGGTTCGTTTGGCATCGAATGTGGCTTTTAATGCTGGTTCAATGCAATTAATTACTGCTGAAAGAATGGCTCAGAATCCGGCAATGATTGAACAATATATACAGTCTGAACAAAGGTCCCGTGAGGTTCCACAAACTGATTTATTGCTTGTTACAAAAGAGATTTACGCAGCTCAGTTTGAAGTTTATCAGGAATTTCTGCTCGAAAGGGGCTTCACTTCAGAGCTGGCCACTATTGAAACTATTTCAGCCAACGGAAATGGTGTTGATTTACAAGAAAAGATCCGAAATTTTGTGATTGAAAAATACAACGAAACCGGCATTCACAGCCTGTTGTTGGGCGGCGATGTGGATATCGTTCCGGCTCGTGGTTTTTATTGTTATGTGGAGTCCGGAAGCGGATATTCTACCAATAACATTCCTGCTGACTTGTATTATGCAGCCCTCGACGGAACCTGGAATGAAGATGAAGACGATCGCTGGGGCGAGCCCGGCGAAGATGACTTGTTGCCCGAAATTGGTGTAGCCCGTATGCCATTTGGTAATGTTGCCGAACTGGATAATATGCTCAATAAAATTCTCATGTATCAGCAGCAACCCGTATTGGGTGAACTGGAAAAACCTTTGTTTGCAGGCGAAAATTTATATAGCAATCCAGATACCTGGGGACGTGATTACCTGGAACTTCTGGTAGGTGAAACAGATGAGAATGGCTACACAACCATTGGTATACCTGAGTCGTATGAGGTTGAAAGAATGTATGAATACGATAATTATTGGTCAGGTAATGATTTGATTAACAGCATAAATCAAGGAAAACAGTTTGTTCATCATGTGGGTCATGCCAGCCAGACTTACGTAGCGCATTTGGATAACTCTGATATTACAGCAACAAATTTTGCTGCAACTAATGGGATTGATCACAACTTTACACTCTTGCACACGCATGGCTGCGATTGTGGAGCCTTTGATTACGATGATTGTATTCTGGAAAAAATGGTTTTGATTGAGAATTTTGCGGTAGCGGTGGTCGGTAATTCGCGTTATGGCTGGTTCAACGAAGGCCAGACAGAAGGGCCCGCAGCGCATTTACACCGCGAAATGACAGATGCTTTTTACAATGATAAGATTCCTTATCTGGGTTTGGCTTTGAGGGAATCAAAAATAGAAACAGCACCCTGGGTAACAGCACCCGGACAATGGGAAGAGGGTGCTTTACGCTGGAATTTCTACGATTTAAATATTTTGGGTGATCCTATGCTAAGTGTATGGACATCAGAACCTTTTGAGCCTGAGGTTGATTACACGGCTGAATTAATTATTGGTTTAACCGAAACCTCTCTTGCTGTAAGTTATGCCGGCGAACCACTGGCCGGATATCGCTGTCATCTGCGCCAGAATGGACAAATTTTGGGTGTTGGCGAAACAGATTCCAATGGAAATGCTGTGATAGTTTTTGATCAGGCTTTGAATGAAACCGGCGAAGCAAGCCTGGTGGTGGTGGGGCAGAATATTTTACCTTTGGAACTGCCTGTTACGATCATTCCCAACGAGGGACCGTACCTTATCTGGGAAAGCATGGAAGTAGTGGATGAGCAGGGAAATGCCAACGGAGAAGCCGACTATGGTGAAACTGTCAGCCTGAATATTGGGATCAAAAATATTGGCTCAGAGGATATCGAAGATGTAATGACACAAATCAGTGTTGAGGATGATTGGATCGTAACTGTTCTGGAATCTGAGATTGAAATAGGATCAATAGCAGCTGGTGAAACTACAAACCTGGAAGATGTGTTTTTACTGGAAATATCGACGTTTGTTCCACCAGATTATGCTATCGGAATTGAAATGGTGCTAACTTCGGGAGATGAAAGCTGGACTGATCATTTTGATTTGGAGATTCTTATCCCTTTAAATTATATTTCACATTACGAAATTGACGATGAATCAGGCAATCAAAACGGTATGCTGGATGCCGGCGAAACAGTTCAATTCCATGTGTTTGGTGGCAATAATGGAACAAGTGCTGCGCATGATATCTCGATCAGTTTGAGTGAATACGCCTCGGAATGGCTCATCATCGAAAATGGCAATCAATACATTGGAAGTTTGTATCCAGGTGAATCCTTCGATGTGAGTTATACAGTACATGTGGATGAATTTGCTCCTCAGGGTACCATCGTGGTGCTGAATGCTTTATTGGATTGTCCGGCAGGCTATGAATGGTATGATGATAGCTGGTTGTGGCCAATGTCAATCGGTTTGCAGATTGAGGATTTTGAAACCGGCGACTTTACGGCTTATGAATGGATACTGGGAATGGCTAATAACTGGCAAATTGTGGAAGATGTGAAGTATGAAGGTAATTATGCTGCCAAATCAGCAACAATTACAAACAACCAATATACAGAGCTAAAGATCAATATGTATGTCTGGATGCAGGATGAGATCAGTTTTTACCGAAAAGTATCCTCAGAATCGGGATATGACTACCTGAATTTTTATGTGGACGATACGCAGCTCGGACAATGGTCGGGCGAAGAAGATTGGGAATTGATCACAGTGGAAATTCCTGAAGGTCAGCATACTTTGAAATGGGTTTATTCAAAGGATGGTAGCGTAAGTAATGGCAATGATTGTGCCTGGATCGATTACATCACTTTTCCGGCTACTGCCACAATTATGGACGTAACTACTGTCATCGCAACAAATTCTGAAGTACAGATTTATCCCAATCCCGGATCAGGAGTTTTTTGGTTTAATAGCTCTGAATCCAAGACATTTGAAGCAGTTAAGCTGTTTCAGTTGGATGGGAAGTTGGTGTACAGTGGAGGTGAATGGCATGCCAGAGAGAAGCTGGATGTCAGCTTTCTGAATAAAGGGGTATATGTGATCGAATTATTTGATAGCGGCATCCTTATTAAGGAAAAACTGGTTATTCAGTAAATGATTGAAAACGAATTAAATAGATAGATGGAATTATAATTTTTAGCAGCTTGATCTTTGAGTTGGAAATATTGGTATTCATTGGCGGGTTATTGTAACGTTGAATCCAGAATTTCAGATAGTTACAGCATTAATGAAAAGTAGCACCCTGACTTGTTTGTGATTATTTTGATTTGTTTTAAAAGTATTACTTTATTTTTGCACCGTGTCAAGGATTGTAACACTTTTTTTTAGTTTCGTAATGCTTGTTTCTCTTGTATTGCCTTTTCAGCTGATGCGGCAATTGCAGCATGAACAGGCTGAAGCACGCTCAGAAGCCTTGGTTGTGATGAAGCAAAGGCATGAAACAAAAGCATTGAAGTATATTGCGATTCCAAAGGATGAGCTTGAGGGAAGAGGTACGCGCTTTGTTCGTATCCATGCTACCGAATTTGTGTGGGACGGGATTATGTACGACATTGTAAGTTCTTTTCCCGAAGCGCATCAAACTTGGTTTTTGGTGTATCCTGATCATAAGGAAACCAAGGTGTTGAAGCAAAAGATTGCCCTGGCCAGGGCTTTTCAGCCCGAATCAGGTTTAACGGCTGCTGTATCTAATCAAAATATTTCGTTTCACTGGATTGCGGTGAAGCCGGCTAGTCTCGACTTAGGAATTTGTATGATTTATAAAACAAGTTTTCAGTATTTTATTGATCAATATAGTTATCAAGCTATACAGCATATCGAGCACCCTCCTCAAATCGACTGGTTGTAAATATTACGTTTTTGTTTAACCAGTTAATAACTTTATTCATTTAAAATTATGTTGAAAAAGTACATGGGGCTGCTTTTTATAAGTGTGCTATGTTATAACCTTAATGCCCAGACTGTTAAGGTAATTGAACAGAAATCAGGTGTGCCGATTGAATTTGTGACGATCAGTACCATTTCTCCAAAATTATCTTCTTTAACCAATGAATCCGGCATAGCTGATGTTTCGAAGTTTAGTGAGCTGGATAGTATTTATTTCGCAAGTATTGGCTTCGAAACCAGGATTGTAAGCTGGGATCAATTGAAACAACAGGAATTTGTGATTGGTTTAAAAGCTTTAAATTATTCACTGGACGAGGTAATTGTAAGTGCTACGCGATGGGCGCAATCCAGGAGAGAGCTTACCAGTCGGGTTACCAGTATTCGTCCGGAAGAGATTCAGGTGAGTAATCCACAAACGGCAGCTGATTTGCTGGGTGCCAGCGGAGAGGTGTTTATTCAGAAAAGCCAGCAGGGTGGAGGAAGTCCGATGATTCGTGGATTTGCGACCAACAGATTGCTGATCAGCGTGGATGGCGTGCGAATGAATAACGCCATTTTCAGAAGTGGTAATATTCAGAATATCATTAATATAGATCCGTTTATGATCGATCAGGCAGAGGTGCTTTACGGCCCAGGCTCGGTGATGTACGGAAGCGATGCGATAGGTGGTGTGATGAATTTCTCGACCCTGAAACCAAGATTTGCGAAAGATGACGAAATCCTGGTAAACGGAAGTGCTTCAACCCGCTTTTCTTCAGCCAATAATGAAATTACCTCCCATGTGGATGTACGTGTTGGAAGCCAAAAGCTTGCATCAGTTACTTCATTCACTTTCAATCGTTTTGGCGATTTGCGAATGGGTTCGGATGGCCCGGAATTTTACCTGCGTAAAGAATATGTGAAGCAAATCAATGGCACTGATGTTGTTTTTCAGAATGAAGATCAGCAGCTCCAGGTGCCATCGGGCTTTGAAATGGGACATTTTATGCAGAAGTTGGCTTTTCAACCTAATGAGTATTGGAACTTTGAATACGGATTAATCTATTCCAATACAACAAATTATAGTCGTTACGACAGGCTTTTGCGTTATAAAAACGGACTTCCGCGGAGTGCTGAATGGTATTACGGACCACAAAAATGGCTGGTAAATCGATTCAGCATAACACACCAAAAGAAACGCAGACTTTTCGATGAGTTTGTGTTGAATCTTTCTGCACAGCAATTCGAAGAAAGCCGTCACGACAGAGATTTCATGGGTTCGGTGCTTTATGAGCGATTTGAAAAGGTGAATGCCTATGCGCTCAATTTCGATTTGAGGAAAAGCTTAAACGAGCGATCGAGATTGTTATATGGTGCCGAACTGGTATTCAACGATGTGGAATCAAGTGGTATTGACAGGGATATTTTAGCCCGGACCAGCCAGAAAGGCCCGGCACGCTATCCGCAGTCCGATTGGCTTTCGGCTGCTTTGTTTGCCATTTATCAGTATGAATTGTCTGACAAAAGTATGATTCAGGCTGGGGCACGCTACAATTACTTTTCGATGAACGCCAAATTTGACACCACTTTTTACAAGTTTCCGTTTGTGACAACTGATAATCAGGACGGGGCACTCACCGGTAGCCTGGGTTTTAATTACAGACCCAACGAAAAATGGATTGTTCGGGCCGGAGTTTCAACAGGATTCAGGGCTCCTAATGTGGATGACATCGGCAAGGTGTTTGATTCGGAGCCGGGAGCAGTTGTTGTTCCAAATCCTGACCTCAAACCTGAGTATGCCTACAATGCTGAGTTTGACTTGGCAAGGGTCTTCGCCGATCGTGTAAAGATCGATATTTCAGCCTTCTACACCGTACTTGATCAGGCTATGGTGCGTCGTGACTTTTTATTCAACGGTATGGATAGCGTCATGTATGATGGCGAATTAAGTAAGGTACAAGCCATTCAAAATGCGGCCAAGGCTAAGGTTTATGGGCTGCAGATTGCTGCCGAATGGAAGATGGATAATGGTTTTAGCCTTTTCAGTCATGTGACCTGGCAAAAAGGTGAGGAGGAGTTGGACTATGGATCAAAGAGCCCTTTGCGACACTCGGCTCCTGTTTTCGGCATCACCAGGTTGAGCTACAAACACAGGGGTTTGCGACTTGATTTATATGCGCAGTACGCCCAGGAAGTGCCCTTTAAGGATATGCCCGAGTCAGAGATTTCAAAGGATTATTTGTATCCTGCTGATAGCGATGGAAATCCATATTCACCCGGGTGGTACACGCTGAATTTTAAGGCCATGAAACGTATCAATGATATGTTTACTTTTAGCGGTGGCATCGAGAACATTACGGATCAGCGCTATATGCCTTATAGTTCGGGGCTTGTAGCATCAGGCAGAAATTTCATATTCTCATTAAGAATGAATTTTTAATCTGTTGATCTATTGCTTATTATGAAATCTTCCGGCAAGCTTTTTTGTCGGAGGATTTTTTTTATCACCTAAAGCAGTTTATGAGAAGTTTGGGGTGTTATAAATCAGAATATAGTTGATAGGTTGCGTCCGGCTTTGTTTGATTTCGATTTTTATATTGTTTTTCTTTGTAAAGTCAATAATTTTGCAGACAAACATTTTAGATATTTACAATCACTGTTGTCCGGTAAAAATAACGTAAGAACGCTCAATCGCTTTAATTAGAGTCTGTCTTTAAAGTTAAATTTTCAACAATAACAAGGGATTCAGGGCTATTATTGGAAGATATTTTGTAATTTAGTGGCATAT
>Ga0334884_1002757_pt1 | contig 21506 bp, 16 predicted proteins | sample GraSluR1_MG_7_FD_207215 | JGI IMG/M metagenome (GOLD analysis project Ga0334884, IMG submission 207215) | Sludge microbial communities from methane-producing bioreactor in Wageningen University, Netherlands - Granular Sludge_12_05 R1 | ecosystem: Engineered > Bioreactor > Anaerobic >...
CGCTTGTCGCCGAATCGAAGAAGCCGAGCATGCTCATGGAGCCGAGCGACCTCGAACTCTTCGACAAGCTGCGCGCCCTCCGGAAAGAGATCGCGAGCGCGCAGGGCGTCCCCGCCTTCGTGGTCTTTACCGACGCGACGCTTCGCGACATGTGCGAGAAGCTGCCGCAGACGCCGGACGAACTGCTCCAGGTGAGCGGCGTGGGGTACGCCAAACGGGAAAAGTACGGCGCGGCCTTTTTGGAACTGCTTCGCGAACACTCGACTGCTTCCGTTCCGTAAAAACAGAATAACAGTTTCCTGTGTAAAGAGCGTGTCCGTTTTTGGGATGCGCTCTTTTTGTTGTAGTAAAAAGAGTATAATAGACGAACATATTGTTCGAATGGAGGGGTGGGTATGCGAGGGCTGTTCAGGTTCAATGAAGAGTACGTCTACAAGATGCCTGTGCATTTCGGAGGCGATCCGTTCTACCCGGTGCGGACGGTCTACGGCGACATGACGTGTCTCGGCGTTTCGTTCCGGACGGAGGAGGACGCGCTGCTGCGCTTCATCCCCGAGGATTTCGAGATGCTCGAACCGGTGGTCAACGTCCAGTACGCGAACTGCCGCGATGTCGACTGGATGGCCGGGGGCGAGTACCGGCTGATTCAGGCGAGCGTTCCTGTCAGGTACGAAGGAAATTCCGAAGGACTCGTCGGCGAGTACGTGCTGGTCATCTGGGAGAACAAGTCGTGCCCGATCATCGGCGGGCGCGAGGAGGACGGCATGCCGAAGATCTTCGCGGACATCGCCTCGGAACGTCACGTAGGCGAGCGCTGGTTCACCTCCGCAAGCTACGAGAGCAACACCTTCCTCTCCCTCGAAGTCACACGCCGGGGTGAGCTCGACGAAGAGCAGATCGCCGGGGTCAACAAGAATCCGAAGATCAACTTCTTCGGCTGGCGATACCTCCCGAACCTCGGCAAGGGAGGCGCGACGCTGAGCCATGCGACGCTCTATCCGCAGGAGATGGTCGTCCGCCGGGTGTGGACGGGCGAGGGATCGCTCCGCTGGACGCCGCTCCCCTACGAGCAGCATCCGCTCCAGTGCAGGATTATCGGAGAACTGGCCGGACTGCCGGTGGCACAGTATTTGGGCGCGAAGATGGTGAAGGGAACCGCCAGGCTCAACGTGGGCGATTCGAGAATGCTGCCGTGAAGAAAGGAGAGGCTGTCATGAACGGATATTACGGGAACAAGGTCTCCGCGGTAACGGGGGCCGCTTCGGGAATCGGCCTTGGGCTCGTCGAGCATCTGCTGGCGAAGGGCGCCGCCGCCGTCTTCATGGGCGACGTGAAGGAGGAGAACCTGACGCGGGAGTCGAAGCGCCTGAACGAGAAGTACCCGGGAAAGGTCTTCCCCGTGCTCACCGACGTGACGAAGCAGGAACAGGTTGCGGAGCTCGTCTCCAAGGCGAAAGCGTTCGACGGACATCTCGACTTTGTCTTCAACAACGCCGGAGTGGGCATGACGCTCCCCACGGAGAAGGTCACCTTCGAGATGTGGAAATTTGTCGTCGACCTCAACCTGATGGGCGTCGTCTACGGCACGTACAACGCGATCCCCGTCATGCGCGAGCAGGGATTCGGACATATCGTCAATACCGGCTCCATCACGGGGCGGGTTCCCGTTCCGTACCAGGCCGTCTACGCCGCTACGAAAGCCGCCGTGATCTCCATGACGGAGAGCTTGCAGTACGAGCTGGAGACGGAGGGGCTCAACTTCAGCGTCTTCTGCCCGGGCAACGTCGCCACCGCGATCTTCGGCGACGTTCCGCCGCCTCCCGACGCTATCGGCGTGGACGACGCGGTGGAGTACATCCTCGCGGAGGTGGAGAAGAAATCGCTCGTGATCATCCTCCCGCAGCAGATGCGCGATTTTGACGCGGTCTATAGAGAACACAGGGAGGAGTACGACGCCTTCGCCCGGAAGATGGCCGCCGAGCGCCGGGAGAACTACAGGACAAAGGGAACGTACTTTTAGGCGCGCGCGCCGACGAAGGAAAGGAGGCGCGATCCGATGCGCCGCGGACTGTTTGACGAAGCGTGTCTTCCGCTGGAGACCGTGTTGCTGTTCATCGCCGGGATGACGGTGTTCATCGCCGGAATCCTGCTCTTCCCCGTGTACGCGGGCGTGGCGCCGTACTATGAGAACGGGCTGTACGGACTTCTGCTCTTCTTCTTCGCCCTGCAGACCGTCATGCTCGGGAAGACGCCGTTCGGAGAGCTTCCCGTGTCGAAACCGCTGCTCGCGGTCGGCGTGACGATCGCCTCCATCGGGATCGTGACCTGCTTCATCCCCGGCATCCCGAACAAGCTCGCCCGCTGGATGCTTGTTCTCTGCCTCGGCCCCGGAGGAGCGCTCCTGCTGCTCCAGATGCTCTTCTCCAAAAACAAACTCCGTTTGTGGCTGCGTGTCAAGGGCGCGCTGCGGCCGCTGCCCTTCGCGTGCGGAGCGGTCTACGCGCTGTCCATGCTCTCCGGACTGCTCGTGCTCACGCCGGACTTTCTGTCCGGGTACGGCACGGCGACGGCGGTGCTCCTTTACGGCGCGGCGATACTGAATCTCTCGCGCGTCCTCGCCGCCGTGCACACGGAGTACCCCGAGGCCTCCGCGGATGCGGGGGAGAAGGGCGGGCTCCCATTCGACAAGGCGATGCTCATGCTCACCGGCGTCTTCATGATGCTCCTCGGAGCCCTGCTCCTGCCCGTGAACCTCGGCCTGCTTCCCTTCTCGGGAAGCGCGCAGCTCGGTCTGCTGATGGTCATCTTCTCGGTGCAGATGCTCGCGGCGGGGAGTACGCCGATCGGCGTATTCCCTCGTTCATGGCTGATGGCGTACCTCGGGACGCTCTTCGCGGGGCTCGGTATCGTCTCCTGTATCGTTCCGGACATCCTTGTCGCGCCGCTGACGCTCCTCGTCGGCGTGCTCAACATCTTGAGCGGAGGTCTCACGTTGGCGAAGGCGCTCCCCTCGCTGCTGAAGACGAGAAAGATGATGCCGTCCGTTCCGGTTCCTTCGCTCCTCCTCAGGCTGTACTCGACGCAGATCGCCCTGGGGGGACTCTCGGTTATGTTCGGCTCGTCGATGCTCGCGCCCGGTATCATCCCCGGCCTGCTCATCGGCGTTATTCTCGCCGCGAACGGCGGCGTGCTGCTCTACCTGATGCGCCTGCTCCTTCTGCTCGACGCCCTCGCGGAATCCGCGGGCGGGACGCAGCCGGAGAGCGATGAACAGAGCGTGTGTTCCTAAAAATTGCGACAAACTAAAAAAGGAGGTCTGTGAAATGAAAAGTATTCAGATACTGTGCACGTTCCTTTTTCTGCTCGTCTTTCTCTCCGCCCTGCCTGCACTGGGGGCTGAGGTGGTCTCGAGCACGGAAGCAGATCAGACGGGGGTCGAGGTCACGGTGTACAACACGGATCTCGCCCTGGTGAAGGACGTCAGGAGCATCCTGCTCAAAGAGGGGCAGGGGGAGCTCCGCTTCATGGACGTGGCTTCTTCCATCCGGCCGGAGACGGTGCATGTGAAGTCGCTCAACAACCCGCCTTCGCTGGCGATTCTGGAGCAGAACTACGAGTACGACCTCATCAGCCCGGAGAAGCTGCTGGAGAAGTTCGTCGGGCGCACGGTGAAGATCGAGGTGTGGAACGACTACCAGGGGAAGAAGGAGATCGTGGAAGGCACGCTTCTGAGCACGAATAACGGACTCGTCTTCGACATCGGCGGCCAGATCTACCTGAACTACCCCGGACTGAAGATCGTCCCCTCCATCCCTGACAACCTCTATGCGCGCCCCACCTTGGCGTGGCTCTACGCCAACTCGGCGAAGGAGAAGCACAGCGTCGAGGTCTCCTACCTGACGGGCGGGATGACGTGGAAGGCGGACTACATCTTCGTCCTCGACGACGCCGATACGGCGGCCGACCTCACCGGCTGGGTCACGCTGAACAACAGAAGCGGCGCGGCGTACCGGGACGCGACGCTCAAGCTGATCGCGGGCGAGGTGCAGACGGTCGCCGACGTCCTTCCTCCGCCCATGATGCGGATGGCGATGGGCGGCGCCGTCCCTGAGGCCGCGCCCGCCTTCGAAGAGGAGGCCTTCTTCGAGTACCACATCTACAATCTGGCGAGGAAGACGACGATAGGGAACAACCAGACCAAGCAGATCAGCCTGCTGGAGGCGTTCGGCACGAAGATCGGCAAGGAGTACATTACCCGCGGCGAGCGGCGCTACTTCACCTCCTCGCTCCAGCGGGGGCTGCTGAAGCAGAAGGTCGACGTCGTCATCTCCTTCAAAAATTCCGAGGAGAACAACCTCGGCATGCCCCTTCCCAAGGGGATCATCAGGATGTACAAGAAAGACTCCAAAGGAAGCCTTCAGTTCATCGGCGAAGACCGCATCGACCACACGCCGCGCAACGAGGAGGTCCGTCTGAAGGTGGGCGAGGCCTTCGACGTAGTCGCGGAACGCCGCCAGACGCGCTACAAGAAGCTGGCCGACAACCTCTACGAGACGTCGTGGGAGCTGAACGTCAGAAATCGCAAGAAGGAGGAGTCCGTCGTGGTTTCCTTCATGGAACCCGTCTGGGGGGACTGGGAAGTGATCGCATCGACCCATCCGTACGAACAGGCCGACGCCTTCACGCTCCGTTTCGACGTCCCCGCAAAACCCGACGAAGAGGTCGTCGTCAAGTTCAGCCTGCGAATCCGCAGTTAACAACATACATTCCGGCAGTGCGAAGGAGGCGGTGCGATTGGGCGAGTGGTGGAGCGCCATGAGTATGTTTGAACAAGTTTTTTGGTATATCGCGATTCCCTTCACCGTGCTCTTCTTCATCCAGCTCGTGCTCACCTTCACGGGGATGGGCGGGGAGGACGCGGACGGTGGAATGGAAGGCGGCGCAGGAGGAGAGGACTTCGACGTCGAGGGAGACGGCGACGGAGATATCGGCGAGGCCGGAGGCTTTCATATTTTCACGGTGAAGAACTTCATCACCTTTTTCACAGTCTTCGGCTGGAGCGGCATCACGCTCCACAACGCCGGGGCGAACGAATACCTCGTCCTCCTCGGATCGCTGCTCATCGCCGTCGCGGTCATGCTGCTCGTCGCGCTGCTCTTCGTCTCCATCACGCGGCTGGCGCAGAGCGGCACGATGGACGTCAAGAACGCGCTCGGCACAACGGGCGAAGTCTACCTTCCAATCCCCGCAGGACGTTCGGGGCGGGGGAAGATCTCCATCATGCTGCAGGGCGCGCTCCGCGAGATCGACGCCGTCACGGCGGGGGAGGCGCTTCCAAGGGGGGCCGCAGTGCGGGTTGTGGAGGTCGGCGGCAACGGCGTGCTGCTGGTCGAGAAGGCGTAACACGTCCGACATCTGAAAGGAGAGGATTCCCATGACATTCGGTCTGATTCTGATCACCCTGATAGTCATCATCATCTTCACCACCGTCGCGGCGCTCTTCGCGCGCTACAAGAAGTGCCCCTCCGACAAGATCCTCGTGGTTTATGGTAAGGTGGCTCATGTCGACGGCCTGAGTCAATCCTCCAAATGCCTTCACGGAGGCGCGGCGTTCATCTGGCCCGTCATCCAGGCCTACCACTTTCTCGACCTGACGCCCCTCTCCATCGAGGTCAACCTCAGAAACGCGCTCAGCAAGCAGAACATCCGCGTCGACGTCCCCTCGCGCTTCACAGTCGGCATTTCCACCGAGCCGGGCATCATGCAGAACGCCGCCGAGCGCCTTCTGGGTCTCCAGCTCGCGGAGATACAGGAGCTGTCCAAGGACATTATCTTCGGCCAGCTCCGCCTCGTCATCGCCACCATGGACATCGAGGAGATCAACACCGACCGCGACAAGTTCCTCGCCAACGTCACCGCCAACGTGGAGGCCGAACTGAAGAAGATCGGTTTGCGCCTGATCAACGTCAACGTCACCGACATCAACGACGAATCCGGCTACATCCAGGCGCTCGGCAAGGAGGCGGCGGCCAAGGCCGTCAACGACGCGAAGAAGAGCGTCGCCGAACAGGACCGCGACGGCTCCATCGGCGAGGCCAACGCGCAGAGGGACCAGCGGATCCAGGTCGCCCAGGCAAACGCCGCCGCAGTCGAGGGGGAGAACCTGTCGAAGATCACCATCGCGCAGTCGGAGGCCGAGCGCCGCGAGAAGCAGGCCGAGTCCAACAGGCTCGCGGAGGCTGCGGAGAAGGTGCAGGCGGCCAAGGCGCTGGAGGAGTCGTACAAGGCGGAGGAGGAGGCCGAACTTGCCCGCGCCAGGCGCGAGAAGGCCACTCAGGAGGCCGACGTGCTGGTGCACGCCGGAATCGAGAAGGAGAGAATCCAGATTCGGGCCGACGCCGACGCCGAGGAGATGCGCCGGACGGCCGCGGGCGAGGCCGACGCCATCTTCGCGAAGATGAGCGCCGAGGCCAGGGGACTCCGCGAGATCCTCGTCAAGCAGGCGGAGGGCTTCGAGCGGCTGGTCAAAGCCGCGGGCGGCGACACCGACAAGGCTATCATGATGATGATCGCCGACAAGCTCCCCGAACTGGTGAAGACCCAGGTCGAGGCCATCAAGGGGATCAAGATCGACAAGGTTACCGTCTGGGACAGCGCCGGAGGAGCCAGCGACAAGACATCCACCGCGAACTTCCTCTCCGGTCTGATGAAATCCATCCCTCCGCTCCAGGACATGTTCAAAATGGCGGGAATGGAGCTGCCCGCCTACATGAAGGGCGGACAGAAGAACGAAGCGCCCTGGCCCGTTCCGCACGAGGCCGGACCCGAACGCTGGATGGCCGACGCGGGCGAACCCGTCGAGACCGACCCGCACAGGGAGATGCCTCCGGAGGAAGAAACGGAGCACGCGTAGAGCGCCAACGCTCCGCGGAAGGAATGCAGCTGTGTATCCTGTAGTTGTGCGCATGCTCTGACAAAGGGGGAGGTGTTCCGAGTGAAAAGAAAGGTTTTGTTTGTATTCATCTGTATCGCGCTCTCTCTCTTCTTCGTGGAAGTCTTTGGAGCGTGGGGCGTCGGGGGCGCGTTCGCGGAGGAGCTGACGCTTATCGAGCAGCAGAAGCTCGCGAGGACGCTCTTCAATAAGATAGCCGCCAAGGACGAACAGGATGTTCAAGGGATCGAGCCTCTCTTCCTGGAGGTTATCGAGAAAGCTCCCCGTGTGAAGCGCGCCGAGGAGGCCTACTGGATGCTGAGCAACATGTACATGCAGGCGTTCGATCCTCCCAGAAACAAAGACGCCGTCGCGCTGCTGGAGCAGTATCTGACGCGCTACCCCCGCTCCCGCGTACTGGACGACAAGTTCTCCATGTTCACCACCCCCGGACTCCCGCTTGTGAAAGGGCGCCTCCTTTCTTTGTACGAGCAGGAGGAGATGTGGGAGAAGGCCGCGGCCCTCTACGACGAAGTCATTCCGGAGCCGAAGACAGCCGGCGAGGCGCTGCTGAGCCATTTCATCGGGTACGGAAGGGCCATGGAGCAGACCGGACACAAAGAGAAGGCGATAGCGGCGTATACGGTATTTCTTGAGCGCAGCGGAAATACGGGGGACTTCCTTGAGGAGATCGTGAAGGAGCGCCTCAAGGAGCTGGGGGTCGAAGTCTCCTCGGACACATCCGTTGCGGATGGAACGGTTCCGGAAGACCCGGGGAATCTGGAATCCTTCCGCGGACGGAACGGCGAAGTGTTCCGTTTCCGCGTGCGGGGATCGGCGCTGGGTAGCCTTTGGGGGGACGGGGTCTACACGGACGATTCGAGTCTGGCGACGGCCGCCGTGCATGCGGGGGTGCTCCGCCGGGAAGAAGAGGGAGTCGTCGCCGTCCGGATTCTTCCGGGGCGTGAAAAATACACAGGTGTCGAGCGGAACGGCGTCGCCTCCGAAAGCTACGGCGAGTGGCACGGAAGTTTCGAGTTCGTCGAAGCGGCCGGAGATTTCTGATTCTGTGAGCGCGGGCGTTATGGTCGCTCTTGGACTTACACCTCCCTAACTCTGACGAATTTGGAGAAAACGAGCAGTTAAGCCTGGAAGATGTTAAGAAATGTAGCAGATCATGAGGGGGCGGTTCGAGTGAGGACGCCCCCTTTTTTATGGAACAGGCGCCTCTGCGATCAACCTCTATCGCGTGTGACTGGAACGCTTGGTTCGTCTAGGAGTGCTGAAAACCTGGGCGAAAAACGTTATTATTTGTTTGTAGCTTCGATAGTGTAACTTTTTAGTCTGTAACGAGGTTTTCCATTTCCCACGGTTTTCTTAACAAGTGAAAGACGGACTTTCTTCCCGAGCGAATCGTTGATAACAGAGGCATTTTCAATGGTGTTTTCAATTTTCCCTATTATTGAATCATTATTGTTCTCTTCTTTGAACTGAAATTCTCGTTTTTTGGGAAGAACTCCTTCGAAAAAACCTTCCAGCTCCACTTCTTCTTCAAAAAGATTGTCTTGACGAATACGTTCCAGGCTTTGTTGAACTTCAGATACTTCGTCAAAAGAAAAGCCGGATGCTCTTTCAAAGGAAAGAGTACAAGAAGCTTCATTGGACGCCAGAAGATAAAGAAATTTTCTCACGCTCTCTATTGCCCGAGCGTCAGTCTCCAGCACAGCATCCGCAAGTTGGTCGTCCGAACCTAGAGTAGCCCTGAGAAAATCGCACGTCTGACGCAATGCGAGTTTCGCCGGCGAGTCTTCTTCAAAAAGAGGCTGCTGGATCGTGTCTTGAGCGGGTGCTTCCTCTAACTGAAAACCGAACGACCCAAGGCTAGTACCGGTAATAAGAAACGAAAACTTGTTCCTTTCTGGAATCTTACCCCGGCTCCCCAAATCGTTGCTCATGCTGGCACCGACAGTTGCAACGGCATCAGCAAACGCTCCCAAAGCTTCCGCTGCGAATTGCGCAAAAATTCCCTGTGTACCGATTACCGGGCATCCTCGGAAAGTAATAGAAGCTCTTGCAGGTTCTTGCAATGACTCCGGGTAGTCGGCCAGGACTTTTTCTATTTCTTTTTTACGATGTTCGAATCCTATACGCTCGAACCACAGCTCTTCGGGCGTGGTTTCGATCATCCTCTCAAGGGCCGTTAACTCGCCCTCAAGTTGGCAGCGCTCTTGAAGATGCATGCATCACTCCTCCTTTCGTTCGAGCAAACTGGGGAAACTTGCCTTGAAGGTACGGTCTTCTTTTGGAGACAAGGGTATTTCCAAAAAACCTTTCCATTGTCCTGAACGGTTGTGCGACCACAAACTGTACCAATACGATGCACGTTCGACTAAAAGCTCAGGATATCCGGAATTCAACTGCACGAAATAGGCGTCAACCATAAACTCTTTTTTTGCTTTCTGAGGAAAGAAAAAATCAGGATGTCCGCCCGAATCATCGGTAAGAGCAATACCTTCATCTAAATAAAAGAAAGTTACCACATCAACATCATTGGGAGGGCGCTTGGCAATAGTTTCAATGTTTTCCACAAAACTTCCGTTTATCCATTGGAAGCCCTTGATGATTCCCGTCTCATAAAGCCGCTCTCGAAAAGTGAGGAAGCCCTTCAAGATATCTTTTCGTCCCTGAGATGTGGCAAAACGCAAGACAAAACTCGAAACGTCAATTTTATAAGGAGATCGTTCGGAGCTTGTTGGGGCTTCCCGATTGTTCGGGGGAAGGACGCCCTCTCCTGTCCAAAACGGAATTACGGGCACTACTATCCCTCCTTGTCGGTTGTATGGCGACTCTCTATTTTGCTCTGCTCTATGCACTATTCTACATGGAAGCGCATCGCGAAACAACGAAAAATTCCGATAGATACGTGTAAATGGGGCGACGTACGTGTACAGCTATGCGCTACAGTGCGGTGGGAGGTTCTTTCTCTCTGACTTCTGATGGTGCGAAACCAATTTGCTCATTTTCTCAAAGACCTTCAACTTGGTTTAAAAGAGCGCCGATCCCGGGAAAAATTGTCCGTCATCCTTTAGGGGGAATCATCGCCACGGCTCGCTTAAGAGGTTCACGATATCCTTGCGGGAAAGCACTTCCGCGCAGACCTCCCACTTATTCGCTTCCGCGTCTATCGAGTTCTTGTAGCGCACGGAGAAAGAATTCATGGCCTTCGAGCGCTCGCTGATATACGCGTCGACACGCTTGCGCATTTTTTCCTCGTCTTCGATCCAGTCGTCTTCTATTGTGTCCGGCAGAGTGCCGAAAATGTCGTACACGTCCTTCATCCGCTCCGACAGCACGGAGTAGATCTTCTCGTCCTGCGTGCCGTGATAGACGAGGTTCAGCATATCGACGACCTTCCGCGCCTGACCGAAGCGCCTGATTCTCCCAAGGCGCTGCTCAAGGCGCGACGGGTTCCACGGCAGATCCACATTGATCAGAGTGCCGAGCGTCTGAAGATTGAGCCCTTCGCAGGCCGCGTCGGTCGCGACGACAAGGCGGATCTCTCTTTTTTTCACAGCGTTTTTGATGGCCTCCCGCTCCACGGAACTGGATTCGTCGCCCCGGAAGAGCGCGCTCTTCCCTGCGCCTGCGTACACCGCAACCACTTCATCCTTCAGCCAAAGAGCAAGATTTTTCGCAAGCCACTCCACGGTGTCGTAATACTGGCTGAAGATGATGCAGCCGTGCTCAAGCCAGGACTTCCCGTCCGTTAGATACTCCCCGAGGAACCATTTCACCGTGTCCAGCTTGGAATCGACAGCCTCCGGACGGCGTAGCTGATTCTCAATCTCCTGAAGACACGCGATCTCCGCTTGAGTCATCTCCGAAAGCAACGGCTGAACATCGTGTTCCATATCGTCGCCTTCAGGAAGCAGAGTGTGTTGCAGCATCTTTCGTGTGGTCGCCAGTCCCGATGCGAAGCTCGAACAGATACGCTGCAGCATGAGCGTTTTCATGAAGCCCGCAGACGGAACTCTTTTGTGGAGCAGGCGGCAAAACTCCTCCGCCTGTTCGTAGGCGACCTCGAAAGGAGTATTCGTCAGGATGCCGAGATCCACGAACCGGAACTGGTAGGACCCGCGTTTCGACGGAACAGGGTGCGTATTGACGCCGACTCGCTCCAGCAGCCCCGCTTCCTCGAGTTCTTTGCGTTTCCGGAGCACAACATGGCGGAGCACAGGGTTGCAGCGCCGGAAAAACTCGCCGTCCAGGCACTCGGGTATCCAGCTATGCACAAAAGGATTCAACTCCCCGTACGAGTACGAGCAGTCGTGCGTTGCGGGAGGTATCCCCAGAAGATCCCGTATCAAGGCGATAATATCATGTTCTTTCGCCGGAGGCAGCGGATTTCGCAGCCACTCCCAGGCCGCTTCGGGCGTTTTAGGGCTCGCCTTCCCCGTTACGACGGGAACGGAGACCTCGCAATCGCGCCACGGTGAAAGTTTATCCCCCAGGACAAATTCGGCGTCGGTGTTCAAAACTTCCAACAGGTCCCAAAGCTCTCCGACATCCGTCTGGATCGGAGTCGCTGTTCCGAGGATCATGTGGCGCGTCCGTTTCGCGGCGAGCAGCATGAAAGCGAGCAGATTATTGGGAGTCGAGGACTTCGAGCCCAATCCGCCCCTCTTTCGCGCCTTGTGCGCCTCGTCAAGAATGATCGTGCCGTATCTCTTTTTGAGAAGACACGCGGTTTCCTTCTCAAAAAAACCGTTCTCCTTGTTTCTCTGGTGCATCACAAGGCCGGTCGAAACAATGGCGATACGGTACGGGCAACGGGCAATAGTTTCAGGATCGCCCTTCGGGGAGAGCGTCTGTCCCTCGACCCCGAGCCAGACTTTTTCGCGGGAAGACCAGACCGCGCTCGGGATGCCAAGCTTGTCCTTCATCTCGATCTGCCATTGAAGAGTAAGCGTGGACGGAGCCAGAATCAGGACGGGTTTTTCCTCAAGCACGGCGCATACAAGCGCGCTTGTCGCCATGGACAAGGTCTTCCCTACTCCCACCTCGTCGGCCAACAGCAGGCGGGCTTTGCCGTATGTCTCCCTGTGCTCCATGAACAGCGTCACAAAAGAGCGCTGCCAAGGCTGAAGCTGTTCGCCGCCCCTGTAGAGAGGCGCCTCCGCCATGATCGACGCGGGAAGAGTCTGCGGATCGCTCCGGGCTGCCTCTACGGTAATCTCGCGGCGGTTCGCCACCCGGTGCACTTCCGCGCATATCGCTTCGGGAAGAGGGACCCCTTCCTTCCACAACGCCCGGAACTCCTCTTCGATCCACTCCGCGCTCTCCGTGTCGTCGTCCACCCACACAAGTTCGTAATTGTCGCGAAAAGCGCTTTTCGATTCGTTGACCGAGCCGATGAAGCTGCGCCGTGTGCCGTCTTTGTAGTGAATGGAACCGGCCTTTCCGTGAAGGAAGAGTCGTTCTTTCGGAACGACCCGTATTTCTACGTTTCCTGCCCGAAGCAGTTCGTCGAGGCGTCTGTACCTCTCCTTGCACAGCATGGACTCGGCCTCCACGTCCACTTCGTTCCACCGTTCCTTGAGCGCAGTCTCCCTCCCCGTGGCAACCTGGAAATCCAGCAGGTCAAGCTCCGAGTTGCAGACGATCTTCACCTCGGGAATCCGTGCGATCTCCTCGCCCACGAGTTCGAAGACGGAGCTGCGGAAGTAGCCCGCGATGCGGTAGTACTTCACGGCGCCCTCCAGCGCCTTCGACAGAAACTCTTTGTCCAGTCTTTCCGTCCGCGACGAGAAGCGCCTGATGCCCATGCCTACAACCTCTGGTTTTCGAGAGCTTCCGCAAGAATGCGCGCTGCGGAGGCGTCTTTGTCGGGGTGGTAGTTTTTCGTCGGCTTGAGAGCCCCCCTCTTTTCCGCCAGATAACGCGCCATCCTCAGAAGCGTCGGTTTTTTGCGGAGATAGTCGGGGCAGTTGTCCATCATGTGCAGCAGCACATCCTCTATCTCCGCGTTCCCGGTCACCTCGAGCATGGCGTAGAGCAGCGCCCGGAGCGTTGTTCCCGCAAGCTCCGCGTCGCCCGACATCTGCGAAGCCCGGAATTCCGGAGCCAGTTTCAAGCGGGCCGCGTTCGATTTGGAGTAGTCGCTCATCAACTGCTCGAAGTGGCGGACCTTGAATGCCTTGGCGAAGTTCTGGTAGTTGGAAAGCGCCTTCTCCCCCTGGTACTCCATATCGGCCATCTTGAGGTAGAAGCGCTCAACGGCGTCGAGCCGCTGCCATTCAAGCTCCTCGAAGCCGGAGGGAACGAGCGTCTGATTGGCCGTCCGGGAAGCGAATTCGATCAGTTCGCCCACGAAGTCGGCCCGCCCCTCGACGCGCGGGGCCCGCGCCTCCCGCTCCATATCCTTGCCGTCTATGGTGGAATAGGATGTGAGCACTTTGAGAGCCGCCGCGTACCCGGCGATCTGCATGTCCGACTCGCCGCAGAACCCTTCGGGGTTCTGTTCCTGAAGGCTTGTGTTCAGTCCGCTGAGAGTATGTATCTGCTCCTTGACGGCGCTCTCGATCTCCCAGCCTAGTTCGTCGCGGAAGCCCTCGAGGCCGGCGCCGCGTTTGCGCAGGACAAGGAGTATCGTCCCGGTGACGTTTGCCCCCTGCCGTAACGCCGAGTCCGTCTCGGTGGCCACGTACCATGCCGCCGTCACCCGAAGGCCGCTTGCCCAGATGATATTTGCCATATCGGCCCAGATGGAGCCGCTCCGGTGAGTGAACATAAGCAGCTGAAGGCCGTTCTCCGGCATATTCGCCGCCATTGTGCGAAGCGCCGTCACCATACCGCTGCGGAAATCCTCGCCCGAGCCCTTGATCGCCAACGCCCTTCTGCTGTCCCAGGTCCACCCGGCAAACTCCGGAGGAGGATTCTTCCGGAGCCAGGCGATGAAGAACTCGGTGATTTCATCGTACATCACCGCGTCGCCGTACGGAGGATCGGTGATATAGATGTCGTTGACTTTTTTGATTTCTTCAACTGAGTGAGAATGAACCTCTACAGAAATATTATTAGTGAAAGGAAACGAAAAAAAAGACACGCAATATAGCCCTTTTAGATATTCACTCGATCTTGTTCCATAGTTATAAAATGTATTCAGGGCTTGATTGTAGAAAGTTTGTTTAACGGAGCCTCCCCCTCCATCCAGAGGGCTCCAGTGGCTAAGTTTCGAATTCCAATTCAGGCTTTGAATCAGCGGAATTGCAAGAAGAGCAGTTGCATTATTTCGGGCAACTCCCGCGACCATCAACTGCCTCGAATTGAACAGATGATGCCAGTGCGTCCAGCCTCTTGTCCGTATAGGCTCATCAGTTTTTTCCCCTGGTTCAATCAGCGTATCAGGGATATAGCCTTTCTCTTGCCACTCTGCGAGATGCGCGCCGACATACTCGATCACCTTTTGCTCCCGGGCGAGATCGTCGGGCGTGACGGAGCGGAATTCGTATTCGTAGGTTTTCTTTTTTGGCTTCTTGCGAGTCCACTGAACGCAGTAGAGACGCTCCTGGAAAATGTCGTCGGGGCGGGGGATAAAATCCTCCTTCTCCCACATTCTGAGACGGTTCTTCGACTCTCCGTCTTCTTTATAGTCGCCGCGGAGAGCGCTTATCTTTTTCCGGTACACGGTGACGCCGTCGGGTGAATGCAGCATTTCGCCGTTGACGACCGTTCCTTTTTTATACTTGGGCAGGTCGTTTTCGCGAACCCGTGAACGGATTCGTATGTCGTACCTTTTTTCCGCAGGAACAGGGATTAGTTCGGCAACGACGTTGTTCTTCTCGCCTGTACGCGGTTGGCTGATGATCAGGCTCGGAATCAGCGGTACCATCCACCCCGTTTCGGGGCATTTCACCTCCACGCAGTAGAGGAAAGCCTTCGCCCGCCAGCCCTTGCCGTCGGTCTCCACGCCGAGCGCGTCGATCTCCTCCTGCACCTTTCCGGCGAGCTCTCGCTGCTGCGCGTCGATCAGCGCGCGCTCTTCCTCTCTCGCTCCCACGATATGGAAAGCCCCCCATGTAAGCATGCAGGCGATGGGGTTCAAATCGCTGGCGTAGACGTCGCACCCGAGCCGCGCAGCCTCGAAGGGGATCTGTCCGCTGCCGCAGAAGACGTCCGCGACTCTCGGTCTGCGGCCGAAACGGGCGATGCCCATCTGTTCGATCAGCTCCGGGAAGGAGCGAGCTGAGGTTCCGAGGTGCTCGTTGACCCTGTCCCATATATGATCGAACAGTTCGTCGCCGCACTCTTCCGGGCGGCATGCGGCGCGCACCCACTCCGAATAGGGCTCTTCGTCGCGTACGGTTTCTTCCCGCGCAAGAAAAAAGCGGCTCTGCTTGTCGTTCTTTACGGCCAGGCGGTACTTCAGGGACTCTTTGTCCATCCCCATCAGCATTTCGAAGATTTCGAGATCCTTCATATGGTCGCCGGTGGCCGGAAGCAAGGCTCCCAGCACGCACGCCTTGTTGAGGATCAGCGGCTTGCGCCCCTTCCAGTAGCTTCCGAGGGCGGTCAGCGTTTTCCCCGCTCCCGCCATCTGCTCTTTAAAACTCTCCGCGGAGAGCTTCCGGACGGGGAACAGATGTTCGATCAGCGAAGGGCGGTCTGCCCATTCAAACGGCGTGAGGGTCATTGTGCGTCTCCTTCGAAGAGTTTCAGATTCTCGTTGAGTTCCGCTTCGGCTTTCTTCTTCAGCTTCGGGCTTACTTTTGTCCGCAGCGCGACGGCCGTCCCGTCGGAGAGCGCGCAGTAGAGCGCCTTCCGCCACCCCCGGTCTTTCTGTCCGGCCATTCCGGCCTCGGCATACGTTTTGGAATAGAGCCACCAACGCTCTTCGGGGCGCAGCGCCAGCCATTTCCGGCAGATTACGGGGCACTCTTCCGGAGCGGCGTGCTCCGCAGCCCATGCGAGCACGCACAGCTCCCGGCCCAGGAAGCGGTCAAGCTTCACCTTGCCGGGAGTCCACGAGCCGGCGCTCTCCTTTTTCGCCTTCAGGCGGGCGTTGAACTCTCTGCGGGCGTCGTCCCGTATTTTATTCCACAGCTGCCGCGCCAGAAGAATGCGCTGCTCTTCGGTCTCCTGTTTTTCACTCTCTCCGTCGAAACCGAAGTACTCGTAAATGCCGACGGGCTCCCTCGGCGTCTCCGGAATCACCACATAGAAGTGATGGAGCCCGAAGGCTTGAGGCGCGCCGAAATCGACGGTGCCGCTCACTCCTGAAGCACCTCCCCGATCTGCAGTTCGATGCCGAATTCCTGCGCGAACTGCTCCAGGTCGAATCCTGTCGGAAAATAGGCTGTCTTGAAGCTCATCACAACCGGAGCGTCCACGGGGAGAAGCGCTTGCAGGGAAGAAAGCGTTTTTTCGATGAATTCGGGCTGTATGCGCAGCTCTTTCATCGAGAGGTGGATTTTCGACCCGACGGAAAGGTTGACTCCGTCGAATTCGACGTTCTTTTCCTGCGCCGTCTTGAGCGCGCTGTACGTCTTTGCGGCGTTGTCCAGGCGTTTGGGGGAGGCGTTTGTATGAAGTTGCGCCGGTTTCTCCTTTTTAATCGGGATCTCTTTCTTTCCTCTGGCGGGAAAGGAGAAGGGACGTTTTGTTTCAAGCCCTTCGCACTCGGCGAAGACGTCGATCTGCGTGATGTCGTCCCCCAGGATGAAGGGGCCGGTGTACTCTGTTCCATGACGGGGCTCCGAGCCGTCCAGAGTGTATCGTATCGTTCCCTTCGGCGCTACGAGGAGTTCGACCTGCCGCGTGTGTTCGTCGAATGTGTTGCGCAGGACCAGTTTATTGGTCCAGACGTGCGGCTTCCCCGTGGGATTCTTCCCCGACGGGTCGATGGCGAGAAAGGTCATTTTCAAGGCGTTTGTGGTCATAACCTCGTCGGAGAGAATTACGCCCTTTGTTTCGACGAGCGATTCATCGTTTACCTCGTCCTCCAGATAGTACACCGTCGGCGATGCGCCCGCGTTCGAGCTGGAGACCCTCAGCCGCACAGTGCCCGAGTCGTCGGGGCTGGTTTCGGGAAAGACGGAGACCTCCGTCGCCTTGGGTTTGGGCTTTCTGGTGATGAAGCCGTTTCCCAAATCTTCCCACTGTCCTCGTCTGCACGCCTCCTGAATCAGGAGATCAAGCCCTTTGGAGGGAAGCCAGGGCATGCGCGTGTGCTGCCGCATCCTGTCGAGCAACTCCGTCCGGCCCATGTTCTCCTGATTGCCGAAAAGCAGACTCTCGGCCCGGGAGCGCAGGGCGTCGTAGTTTTCACCCACGTTGAGATAGAGCTTTATAGGGTCCGCCGTCAGCGTTTTGATCACCTGTTTTTCCCCGTTGTACGCTTCGCCCGCCGTATACGTGCTGTCCAGTGGCTTTGACCGGAGTATGTCTTCCGAGGAGGGCTTCTGTCCGGGGAAAAGCAGCTTGTCGAAGACGTTGAGGATGGTCGATTGGAAGTCCTGCTCGTATTGCGCCTTCCTCTCGTCGAGCTCTCTGCGCTGCGGATGATCCTGCTTGATTTCAGCGTCGGCTTTTTCGGCGGCGTACAGGTGCCGTGCGGCGGTGTCCAGGTCAGGCATGGAAGAGCGTTCGCCGGTGAGTACCAGAAGGTTGTTCTTGTTGACCAAATCTCTGTAGAAACGCTCGATGATCTCCGGAGGAATTTTTCCGTCCGGGTTGATGATGAGCATGGTCCTGTGCGATTTAAGAAGCGTGGAGGCCTCGTCCATCTCGGGAAGAGGGAGCAGCTTTTCGTACGCCTCTCTGGTGACGGGCCGGTACATCTCTTCCAGCCGGTGGCGGATCAGCTCGTCGATCTTGTTCCGGGGGGCCTTTTCGGCATACCCCTGGAGTTTTTTCGTCAGGTTTTCCGAGTGGTCGAAGTAGGCTCTTCCCTCTTGGGTCTGGTGCAGATACCACGCAGTTTTGTCCAGCATGTCGAATGCCTTTTTGAAGGCGCCCGTCTGGTTGAGCGGGTCTATGAGGTATTCCAGTATTTCGCTCTGTGTCAGTCCTTTGACTGCGTTGAGCCCCGTTGAAAGACTCGCCATGAGCAGCAGCGTCCCCACCTGTTTCGCGCTGTTGTTCCCGCTCGCCGCATCGATGGCCTGAGCGTGCGCGCCGCCGCCGGAATCCCATAAGTCAATGGCGATGATATCCCGCATGCCGGATATGTCGGCCAGCTTTTCGCGGACTTCGTAGAGGGAAAGGTCGAAGTGCTGCGCCCCGATCAGATAGACGTCCTCTTCGCTCTGCCAGACCGACTTCAAGAGCCGGGAGACCAGTTCCATCAACCCTCGTGTCTGTTTGAACTTTTCGTTCTCTTTAAAGAGCGCGACGATGTGCTTGAACGACGGATGGAAGGGGTACGTCATCTCGATTTCCCCGGCGAGCGACTCGGCGCTTCGTTCGAGCGCCTTTGCCTTCGCGGCTTCCGAGAGTCGGTTGGCGTAGAGCGAGGCGATTTCCGCAGTCTTGCTCTTGTCCGGAAGAGATGTGAAAAGGCGTTTTCGTATGATCTCGTAAATCTCGTTTGATTCGAGGTTTACGGGCGTGATGCCGATCTCCGCCCGTCCAAGCTCCTGCCTGGCGTCGTCGAGCGCTTTCTGGATCAAGCGGCCTCCTGTGTCGTATGCGGCAGCCAGGTCGGAGACGACCACGCAGACGTTCTTCTTCTTCGAGGCTGCGGTGAGCATGTTGGCAAACGCCCGGGTAACCACGTCGGCAATGGTTCCCATGCCGAGCGTCTGAGTACTGTAGTACTGAAAGTAGGCGGGCATCTCGTCAAGAAGGAGAAGCACAGGATCGTCGCCCTCGAAGAGTTGGAGCCATGCTGTTTCGTCGGGAGCCTTTGCGCCGGACTCCCAGTATTCTCTGAAAAGCTTTTCTTTCCCCAGTTGGCGCGCCGCCTCTCCCCAGAAATAGGAGGGGGGGTTGTTGCGTCCGTCGAATACGGCGACCTTTGCCGACTGGAAAGCGTCATGATACGGGATGTCGCGTATTTTTGCTCTTCTGAGCGCCGGGTCTTTCGCGAGGAGCCCGAAGCCGACGATGAGGTGCGTCTTTCCTCCGCCCATCGCTTGCTTCAAATGGAAGACGGCGTCGTTGGATTTCCCTGCGAGGCGCGCCATGCCCTTGGTGAGGAGCGTCTTCATCCCCCCTGTTACAAAGGTTTTGGCGAAGTATTCCTCTCCGTTCGTACCATGCACGATTTGATCCAGCCGCTCGATCTGATCGCCGACATTGATCTCCAGAGAGTTCGGTTGGAGTTGGCAGGCGCTTTTCACAGTGAACATCCGCTATTCCTCGCTTTCTTCGGGATTCCGGAGCTTTGCGCAGATCGTAATTTCGAGTTTGCAGACGTTGAGTATTTCCCCGCTCTGCGTTGGAAGTAACAAAAACCAGGAAGAATCATAGCATAAAAGGGCGCCGGAGAAAGAGTATTTTTTTCAGAAAACAGTGTGTTGGACGGGTTGTTGCTGTGGTAGCGGCTCGGTGCTGCGGAGGTTCCGGCGAACAGCGCGGAGCAGTATCGAGGGTGTTATAATTTGGCTCAAAGTGTATGTCGGGAGGTGCGTTCAATGCCCGAAAACGATGATGTCAAAAAAAGACTCGCGGGAGTCGCAGTTCGCGCGGGAGGAATGAAGACGAAAAAAGAGACGGTCGATCATGCGTATCGGGAGTCGGAGCGGAAACGCCGGGCTGAGGAGCTGATTTCCCTCTTCGGGACTATTGAGTACGATGGTTCGTATGAGTATAAAGAGGAAAGAAGGCGCTCCGGAGGAATACTTTGAACAGAAGGGGGCTGAGGGAATGCTGACCTATCTGGAGAAGGAGATACGAAGATACAAAAAGCAAAGCCGAGAGGAGGGACAGCTGGAGAAAGGCATCTCGGTAGCCTTGGCCATGCTCGGGAACGGAGAGCCCGAAGATAAAATTCTTCTGTACACCGGTTTTACTCCCGAACAGCTCGCCGAAATCCGCGAGGGGAGACTGCGCCGGGAGTGATCATTCGAGTGCTGAAAAAAACGAGGAGCCCGGATCTCTCCGGGCTCTTGTTGTTCCGTTACGCTACATAAGCTCCTTCAGCGCGGCCAGGGCGGCTTCGTAGTCCGGCTCGGCGGTCTGCTCCGGGACGATCTGGACGTACTGGACGACGTCCTCCTTGTCCACGATGAAGATGGAGCGGGCGAGGAGGCGAAGCTCCTTCATCAGGACGCCCCAGTTGGTTCCGAAGGATGCGTCTCTGTGGTCCGAGAGAGCGACGGCGTTCTCTATGCCGCCGGTGGCGCAGAAGCGCTTGATGGCGAAGGGAAGGTCCATCGAAATGTTGAGCACCGCCACGTCCTGCGGCTGCTTCGATGCGTCCTCGTTGAACCAGTGAATCTGGAGGTCGCACACGGGGGTATCCAGCGAGGGGGTCACCGATATGACCTTGAACTTCCCCGCGTAGTCCTTCAGCGTCTTCGGGGCCATCGTCTGGTCGAGCACGAGGAAATCCGGCGCTTTGTCTCCCGGTTGCAGGCCGGGACCGACGAGCGTCATCGGATTCCCCTTCATTGTGGTTATTCCTCTTCTTTCCATAGCGTATTCACCTCCGAAATAATTTCTGTGGCTTATTGTATCACAAAAAGAGGGCGGAGAGGAATATACCCCCCCGCCCTGTATGGCGCGAATAAATGAGGCGACTTTTCGACTCTCTACAGCTCTTTGCCCCACTTTCCGGAGCGCATGACGCCGATGAGCAGCACCGGGACGATGAGCAGCGGAAAGGAGAGGACTCCGGTGTACCCGTACCCTTTGGCGATCAGCGGAATAAGACCGAAGAGCGCGATGCCCCACGTGATGAGGACGTAGATCAGAGATGCTGCGATGTTCACTTTTCTGTCTCCGGCCACTGTCGATCCCTTTACTTTCACCCAGAGTCCCACGATGCGCCGCGCGCCGCCGAAGATGAGGCTGACGCCGGTGGAGACCACGGCGAGGAAGATGAGCAGCGAGACGATGGCGGTGCCTATCGCGCCGCCGCCGCCGTGCGCGGCCACGAAGAGCACGGGAACTTTCTCGGTAAGGATGGCGGGGTAGTGGAGGAGTATGCCCGCCGTCGCAAGCCAGAGCACTCCCGCGTTGACGATGAAGCCCCAGATCGAGGCCTTCTTCGCGTCCTCTCGGCTTTTCAGCGCGTCGGCCACCGCGATGTAGGCGCCCATCGCGCACGCCTGGAAGCCCGCGTATTTGAGCGACGCCCAGAGCGCGTCGAGGAAGCTCGCGGGCGCGGGAGCCTCCTTGAGGACCGCGAGCAGCTTCGGGAAGTTGACGATCAGGTTTCCCACGTAGATGAGCAGCATTCCGGCGATGATGATCACCGCCATTGTGGAGGCGGCCTTCCTGACAAGGTCCGCGCCGAAGATGGTGAGGAAGAAGATGCAGACGGCGACGATCACGGTGTTCATGACATAGGGAGTCCCCAGGATCTGCTGCATCACCGTTCCGCCGGTGGCGAAGGCCACCGCCGAGGCGA
>Ga0334884_1002758_pt1 | contig 21505 bp, 13 predicted proteins | sample GraSluR1_MG_7_FD_207215 | JGI IMG/M metagenome (GOLD analysis project Ga0334884, IMG submission 207215) | Sludge microbial communities from methane-producing bioreactor in Wageningen University, Netherlands - Granular Sludge_12_05 R1 | ecosystem: Engineered > Bioreactor > Anaerobic >...
CATTTTTTAGAGTATATTCAGGAACGCTTAATGTAGGTTCTTATGTTTATAATAGTTCAAAGGATAAAAAAGAACGTGTGGGTAGAATTTTACAAATGCACGCAAATGATCGCGTTGATATAAAAGAAGTAAATGCGGGTGAAATCGCTGCAGCTGTTGGATTGAAAGATACAACAACCGGAGATACTCTTTGTAATGAATCAAAAATTGTAGTTCTTGAGAAAATGATTTTCCCAGAACCAGTTATTGATATTGCAATTGAACCGAAAACAAAAAATGACCAAGATAGAATGGGACTTGCTTTGAGCAAATTAGCTGAAGAAGATCCTACTTTTAGAACTTATACAAACCATGAAACAGGTCAAACTATTATTGCAGGTATGGGTGAGTTACATCTTGAAATAATAGTAGATAGAATGAAACGCGAGTTTAGAGTAGAAGCAAATGTTGGTACTCCTCAAGTTTCATATAGAGAAACTATAAAGAAATCGGCTGAAATTCAAGGTAAATTCGTTAGACAAAGTGGTGGTCATGGACAATATGGTGATTGTTGGATTAGATTTGAACCAAATCCTAATAAAGGCTTTGAATTTGTTAGTGCTATAGTTGGTGGTGTAATACCAAAAGAATTTATACCAGCTATAAGAAAAGGCCTAGAAAATTCGTTGCCTAATGGAAATTTAGCTGGATACCCTACTTTAGATATTAAAGCAACTGTATTTGATGGAAGCTATCATGAAGTTGACTCAAGTCAAATTGCTTTTGAAGTTGCTGCTTCGATGGCATTCAAAGCAACTAAAGAAAAATGTAATCCTATTTTACTTGAGCCTATTATGAAAGTCGAAGCAGTTGTTCCAGATGAATATGTTGGAAATGTTATCGGTGATTTGACTTCAAGACGTGGTAGAATTGAAGCGCAAGAAGCACGCGATCGTGCTCAATGTATTAAAGCAACTGTGCCACTATCTGAAATGTTTGGGTATGCAACTGTCCTTAGAAGTAATACTCAAGGCCGTGGTGTTTATACTATGCAATTTGAAAAATATGAAGAATGTCCAAAGTCAATAGCTGAAGAAGTTATTAAAACTAGAAATTAGTATAAAATTTATTTTATACTTGCAAAAAAAGAATAAATATTGTAAAATATTATTAATTAGACCATTTTAAGGAGGAAAAAAAGAATGGCAAAACAAAAATTTGAAAGACAAAAACCGCATGTAAATATCGGTACTATCGGCCATGTAGATCATGGAAAAACAACTTTAACATCAGCAATTACAAAAGTGCTTGCTCTTCAAGGAACTTCAAAAGTTATGGAATATGACCAAATTGATGGTGCTCCAGAAGAAAAAGCTCGTGGTATAACTATTAATACAGCTCATGTTGAGTATGAAACAAAAGCTCGTCACTATGCACATGTTGACTGCCCAGGACATGCTGACTACGTAAAAAATATGATTACTGGTGCTGCTCAAATGGATGGTGGTATTTTAGTAGTTGCTGCTACTGATGGACCTATGGCTCAAACTAGAGAACATATTTTATTAAGCCGCCAAGTTGGGGTGCCTCGTTTAATCGTATTTATGAATAAATGTGATTTAGTTGATGATGAAGAATTATTAGATTTAGTTGAAATGGAAATTCGTGATTTGTTAACTGAGTATGAATTCCCTGGAGATGAAATCCCAATTATTAGAGGCTCTGCATTAAAAGCGATGCAAGGGGATGTTGAATATCAAAAGAAAGTTGTTGAGTTAATGGATGCAGTTGATGCATATATTCCTAACCCAGTTCGTGAAATTGACAAACCTTTCTTATTACCTATCGAAGATGTTTTCACTATTACTGGTCGTGGTACAGTTGCGACTGGTAGAGTTGAACGTGGTACTATTAAAGTTGGTGATAATGCTGAAATTATTGGTATTAGAGATACTAAACAAACAGTTGTTACTGGCGTTGAAATGTTTAGAAAATTGTTAGATCAAGCTGAAGCTGGTGATAACGTAGGTGTTTTATTACGTGGTGTTGCTCGTGAAGAAGTTCAACGTGGACAAGTACTTGCTAAACCGAAATCTGTTACTCCACATGCTGAGTTTGAAGCACAAGTTTATGTATTAAGTAAAGAAGAAGGTGGACGTCATACTCCGTTCTTCACTAATTATCGCCCACAATTCTATTTCCGTACAACTGATATTACTGGTGTTATCGATTTAAAAGAAGGTGTTGAAATGATTATGCCTGGTGATAATGCTGAGTTAATCGTTAAACTAATTCATCCAATCGCAATTGAACAAGGAACTAAGTTCTCAATTCGTGAAGGTGGACGTACAGTTGGAGCTGGAAATGTTATTAAAATCTTAAAATAGTTTTTTAAGCCAAACACTTTGTGTTTGGTTTTTTTAATTTTTGTAGTATAATATAATAAGGTGAAGAAAATGTTTATAGATACGCACGTTCACTTGAATAGTGAAAGATATGATGATTTAGATAAAATAATTAAAAACGCTTATGATAATGATGTTAAAATTATGATTGTAAGTGGCTATAATAAACTTTCAAGTTTAAAAGCAGTGGATATTGCTAATAGATATAAAGGAGTTTATGCCTCGGTTGGACTTCATCCTAGTGATTGCAAAGATGAAACTGATTTAGAATTGAGCTGGTTAAAACAAATAATCAAAGACAAGAAAGTCGTTGCAATTGGTGAGATTGGTTTAGACTATTACTGGGATAAAACATTTATAGATTTACAAAAAGATATGTTCTTAAAGCAGATTGATATTGCTAAAACTGCTAACTTACCAATTGTGGTTCATTCTCGCGATGCTAATTTGGATACTTGGAACATTTTAAGTAACAATATAGTTAAAGGAGTTTTGCATTGTTATTCTGGAAGTCTAGAAATGGCGAAAGATTATGTGAAATTAGGATATTATTTAGGAATTGGTGGAGTACTAACTTTTCAAAATAGTAAAATTTTAAAAAAAGTTGTCGAAGAGATTGACTTAAGTAGTCTAGTTTCTGAGACAGATGCACCTTATTTAACTCCTCATCCTTTTAGAGGTAAGATAAATTATCCTGAATATGTAAAATATATAGTTGAAGAGATAGCTAAAATAAAAAAAATAACGATTGAGGAAACTAAAAATACAATCAAAAAAAATGCCGAAAATTTATTTAATATAGGTGGGTTATGAGAAAAACTTTAGTAATTTTAAATTTAATATTTATTTTTTTATTAACTGGTTGTTTAAGTCAGTCCATTAATGTTATTAGTGATGTTGAGGAATTACCTAATAATATCACGATTGAATTATCGGCAGAAAGTTCTATAATGCTGGTTGGAGAAACTCAAACTATTTCTGCTACTGCTAATTTAGAAGGTGCTTTATTTTCTTGGAGATCATTAAATGAAGAAATAATTAGTGTAGGTAGTAATGGTACTATTGAAGCGCTTGCGCTAGGGACTGCTACAATTCAAGCGATTTTAGTGCAAAATGAGACTATAAAAGGTAATATTTTAATAGAAGTTGTTGAAAGCCCAATAAATATAACTCTTGAAGGTGAAACAGAAGCTCATGTTGGAGAGATGTTTGAAGTGATAGCAAATATTTCCCCTACCACATCTTATAATGATATTGCGTGGAGCAGTAGCGATACAGAAAAGGCTATTGTAGTTAATGGATTAGTAAAGCTACTTTCTGAAGGAGAAGTTACTATTAAAGCTAGCTCTATCGCGAATGCTTTGATTTTTGGTGAACTTACTTTAAATATACTGGCTCCTGTTACTCCTACGGATATAACAGTTAATGATATTACTGAAGTCTCTATTAATCAAACTAAAAGAATTAGTTATTATGTTCTACCTAATAATGCTAGTAGAGAAGTAGTTTGGACAAGTAGTGATGATAGTGTTATAGTTGTAGATAAAAATGGTCAGATATTTGGAAAATCATTAGGACAGGCTACTATTAGACTTGAATCAATCTACGATGATTTAGTTTTTGAAGAGGTAGTGATTGAGTGTAAAGTAGATGAGAATAATAGTTCTAACTTAGAGACAACAATTCAAAATGTAATAGAAAATAGTTTGCCTGCATTGGTTGGGATTAGTAATTACCAACTGAGTTCTTTAACAAATACTACTTTTTTACATTCAAAAGGTAGTGGGGTTATTTACAAAGTTATGATTATTAACAATGATTTAGATATTATTGAATATGATGAAAATTATGATCAACAAAATATAAAAGAATATTTATATTACGCAGTTACTAATAGACATGTAATTGAGAACTCTAGTTATATAAAAGTATATATTGGATCAAAAGATAAAGAATATGATGCTAGTTTAGTTGCATTTGATGACAAAACAGATCTTGCAGTAGTTAGTTTTAAGTTCAATGAATATTTTGAACCTTTATTATTTGGCAATACTTCCGATATTAAATCAGGAACATTTGTAATAGCCTTAGGCAATCCTAATGGAACTGAGTATTTTGGGACTTCGACATTAGGAATTGTTTCCTATCCAAAAAGATATATTAATGATGATTTAGATGGAGATGGAATTGGTGATTGGCATTCTGAATATATTCAACATGATGGTGCTATTAACCACGGAAATAGTGGAGGCCCACTGCTTAATTTACGAGGTGAAATAATCGGCATAAACACCTTAAAAATGGTCGCAGATTCTATTGAATCGATGGGATTTGCAATACCTAGTCATATAATAACTCCGCAACTTTCGACTTTAGAAAATGGACAAACTCCTGTTAGAGCTTCGTTTGGTTTGGTTGCTATGACAGTTAAAGAAATTCTAGAAAGAGATGATAATCTATATGAAATTCCTGAGGGTATAGATTATGGAGTTTATGTGACTGTTGTAAATCCTGATTCGGTTGGAGCAAATGCTTTGATTGAACCGGGTGATATTATACTTAGTTTAAATCAAATAGATCTAATATATATTTATCAAGTTAGAATTGAATTAGGTAAGGTTGTAGTAGGAAATAATCAAACACTTACTGCATCGGTTTACAAGAAAACAACTTCTCAAATTGAGACAGTTGAATTTATTTTCCCATAATCCAAGCTTAAACAATTAATATACTTGAAAAGAAATTAAAAAAGTGATATCATAAGAATAAGATTTTATAGGAGGTTTTAAAGTGAGTAAAAGAAAAGAGATTAATATAGCAAAAAAAATACCATTATGTAAAAACGAAGAAGTCTATAAAGTTTTTGAAAGTTTTAAAATTACAAATCCAAAAGGAATTGGATTCTTTGTAATTACTAATTTGCGTTTTATATTTTTATCTTTAAAGAAAGGTAAGAGTACTAAAGGTTTAACATGGCAAGAAACACCTATTCAAGATGTTAATGGTAGAATTTCTTCAGGCTATGGTAAAACAATTAGAACTGGAATGCGAAAATTTGGTGCATTTTTGATTTTCTTTGCTTTGGTAGCACTTATTGCTGCTTTTGTAGTTCCGAGTGTTGCTCCTACCTTACCTATACAACCGATTGTATATTACGGAGTTGCTGGTGGCTTTGTTTTATTTTCAATTATCTTATTTTTTGCTAGCATTAAAAGAATGTTTTTTATTGAAGTTTTAACCGATCATAATTATCATTCAATTATTAAATTGTCAAATAATTCGAAAAATCAAGAATTGTTTAGTAGATTATATATTAATCCTTCTAAGTCAACTAATGAAATGATTAGAGATTTAGGAAAATCAATATTAGATGTTAAAGCTAAACTTTCAATTGAAAAAGAAAAAGGAATATATTCTTCTTCAGCTTTAGTCCCAGGAGCTAAGCAACATTCAGTTAACTTAGTTGATGCATCAGGAAATAGATTGGGGCAAGTTTTTGTTAATGATGGTGAAAGAGTTTCAAATTTAGCTATTCCAAGGCGTGATGGTGTAGAGTTTGAAAATTGGTATTTAGGAAGCGAAGTTTTTAATTCTAATACACCTATTCAGTCAGATCTTACTTTAGTTGCTAAATGGAAAAATGTAGATTTGAGATTGTTTAAAGTTGTTTTCATGTATGGTGCAGGTAAAATTTATGCTGAAGTTCCTGTTGCAGAAAATGGTTATTTAAAACCTGTGGAAAATCCAATTAGAACTGGATATGAATTTGACGGTTGGTATTTTGGAGAAAAATTATTTGATTTTTCTATGCCTGTAAGAGATAATTTAATTCTTATAGCTAATTGGCGCCCTGTAAAACTTCCTAACTTTACAGTTTCTTTCTTTACAATAGCTGGTAAATTATTTAGAAAAGTTGAAGTTCCTAAGGGACAGTTTATTGAACCTTTTGAAAATCCTTCTTTAAAAGGAATGCAATTTACTGGATGGTTCCTAGGTGAAGAATTATTTAATTTTAATAATCCGATAAATTCTGATTTAAATTTATTTGCTGGTTGGCAAGAAGCAGCTTTAGAAAAAGTAAATATTCAATTTGTGGTAGATGGCGAAGTATTCTATAAAGCTGATATTGATAAAGGAAGTTATGCTCCAAGAGTAGCTATACCACAAAAGAATGGTTTTGTATTCACGGGATGGTTATTTAATAATGGATATTTTGATTTTGATTTACCAATTAATCAAGATATGGTTTTAGTTTCTGCATGGGAGGCTGAAAAACCAAACCAAAAAACTTTTGTTGTGACTTATATTGCCACTATGGGTGATATTTATCATAGAGAAGATATTATTGAAGGAGAAAATGCTAGATATATAGAACCTCCTTATAGCGATACATCAATTTTTGATGGTTGGTATTACGAAGGTAGAAAATATGATTTTGCAAAAGCTGTTAATAAAGATATTACTTTAATTGCCAAATGGAATGAAAAAATTCTTCCATATTATAATGTTAAATATTTTTCAACTGCAAATAAGTTATATCATTCTGAGCAGATTCAAGAAAATCAATTTGCTATCGATTTGCCTATAACTCGTGAAGGTTATGAATTTACTGGTTGGTTTTTTGAAGGTGAATTATTTGATTTTTCTACTCCGGTTATGAAGGATTTGACCTTAATAGCCAATTGGGTAGAATTAGAAGATGATAATATTTCGGTAACGTTTATTGCTGATGCTGGTGGAGAAATCTATTCAGAGGTTTTTGTGAAAAAAGGTGAGACTGTTCCAGAAATAGAAGATCCATTTAAAGAAGACTTTAAATTTATAGGTTGGTATAATTTTGGTAAAGTTTTCGATTTTTCAAAACCTGTTTATGATAAGGTTATCTTGATTGCAAAGTGGGAGTCTTTAAAAGCAGTACAACATACAGTAACTTTTGTAACAACTGGAGGAGAAATATTCTTAGAAGTAGATGTTAATGATAATGAATTGATTGAACCAGTTGGAGCTCCTATAAGAGAAGGCTTTAAATTCCTAGGTTGGTTTTATAAGGGAAGAGAATTTGATTTTACGACTAAAATAATTGAAGATTTGACTTTAGTTGCTCGTTGGGAAGAAGTTAAAAAACATGCTGTTACTTTCTTAGTTACTAATGGTGTTGTTTTCGATGAAACAGAAGTTGAAGATAATGGTTATGTATCTCCATCAAAAGCTCCAACTAGAGAAGGCTATAAGTTCATTAGTTGGATGAATAAGGGGCAAGAATTTGATTTTGAAACTCCGATAACAAAAGAAACAATACTAATGGCTAAGTGGGAAGCTATAAAAAAGAATACAGTAACTTTTGTAACAACTGGAGGAGAAATATTCTTAGAAGTAGAAGTTAACGAAAATGAATTAGTATCATCAGTTGGAGCTCCGTCAAGAGAAGGCTATTATTTTGTAGGTTGGTATTATAAAGGTAAAGAATACGATTTTTCAAAACCAGTAACCGAAGATTTAACTTTGCTTGCATCTTGGGAAAAAATGGAAGAAGAACAAACTGAAGTTACAGTTAAATTCTATGCTAATGCTAATGAATCTTACAAAGTTGTTAAAGTTCCTAAAGGGAAAACTGTTTATAAAGTTGTTGACCCTGAAAGAAGTGGCTATGCATTCAAAACATGGTGCATTAATGATGAAGAATATGATTTTTCAAAGCCAGTTGATGAAGACTTAATATTGAGAGCTAAATGGGATGAAGTGAAAGATGAAGAATTTACAGTTTGCTTTTTAAGTGTTGGTGGTGATGTTATTTTTACTGAAAATATTGAAAAAGGTAAAAAAGCATTTAAAATCGCTGATCCTGAAAGAGCAGAATATAATTTCTTAGGTTGGTTTGTTAATGATCAAGAGTATGATTTTTCAAAGCCGGTTGAAGAAGATTTGATATTGACTGCTAAGTGGGAAAAGTCAGTTGCGGTAAAAAAAGAAACTACTCCTAAGCCTAAAAAGGTAGTTCCTGAATTATCTCTTGAAGAAATTTATCAAAGCACAAAAAATTTCATTATGAAATATACTGCTTTAAAAGAAGCAATGAATAAGAAATTTGAAGTTTTTAGTAAAGGCAATAAAGTTTTAATGAAACTAACTTTAGTGGGGCAGTCTTTTAAATTATATTTAAGACTTGATGAAAGTCAAATCGATAAAAAATATTCTATTACTAATGAAGGTGATAAACCAGCTCATAAGGATACACCTGTTGTTTTTAAAATTAGAAATTTAAAAACTTTAAAACAATCTGAAGATTTAATTAGACTAGTAATGGAGAATAATGGATCTACGCCTAAGAAAACTTATGTAGATTTCGAATATCCTTATCCTTTTGCTGATCCTACAAAATTAACAAAAGTTACTGATGCTAAATTAGCACCAAAAACTTATTTCCCTAATTTTGGGGAAACAATCACTGTAGAAGAATACAATGAGAAAATGGAATCAAAAAAACAAAAGGAATTAGACGAGGCTAAACAAAAAGCGCTTCAGGAAGCTGAAAAACTTAAGGCAATTAGAGTTGAAGAAAATGATAAACTTAAAGCATTATCTGAAAAGGAAAAAGAAGCTGAAAAACAAAAAGCTCAAGCTGAAAAAGAAGCAGCCAAATTAAAAGCTCAAAAAGAGAAAGAAAAAGAAGCGGCCAAATTAAAAGCTCAAAAAGAGAAAGAAAAAGAAGCAGCCAAATTAAAAGCTCAAAAAGAGAAAGAAAAGGAAGCAGCTAAATTAAAAGCTCAAAAAGAGAAAGAAAAAGAAGCGGCCAAATTAAAAGCTCAAAAAGAGAAAGAAAAAGAAGCAGCCAAATTAAAAGCTCAAAAAGAGAAAGAAAAGGCTACTTCAACTACTACTGTAAAAAAAACTACAACAGCTAAACCAAAAATAACTGAAGCAAAGCCAATGTCTGAAGATAGTAAAGATTCTAATTCTTTATAAAGTATCCGAGATTAAGGATAAAAAAAATAATAAAGAAAGTCATTTTTAAAATGGCTTTCTTTTTATTTGAATTATTCAAAATATGTGGTAAAATATATAAGGTTGTTAGAAAGGGTGATATTATGGGAGTAACTGCTGGAATTGTTGGATTACCGAATGTTGGTAAGTCTACATTGTTTAATGCGATGACTAAATCAAAAGCTTTGTGTGCGAATTATGCTTTTGCTACTATAGAACCAAATGTAGGATACGTAGAATTAAATGATGAAAGATTAGACAGAATTGTTGAAATTGTAAAGCCTAGAAATATTGTAAAGGCTTCATTTTCATTTACAGACATCGCAGGACTTGTCAAAGGAGCTTCGTTAGGTGAAGGGTTAGGCAATCAATTTTTATCACATATTAGGCAAGTTGATGCAATTTGTCATGTAATTAGATGCTTTGAGGATAAAAATATAGTTCATGTTAATGGTAAGATTAATCCGCTTAATGATCTTGAAGTGGTTAATTTGGAATTGATTTTTGCCGATCTTGAAGTTATTGAAAAGAGAACAGGTAAAATTGCTAAAAAAGCACAGTTAAAAGTAGATCAAGAAGCCATTGATGAGTATAATGTACTTATGAAAATTAAAGAGTCATTAGAAAAAGGTATTAGTGCAAGAGATATTGATTTAACTAAAGATGAGATATCTTTAGTTAAAGGTTATGAATTCTTATCACTTAAACCAATGATATATGTTTTAAATATTGCTGAAGATGAAATTAAAACAGGGAATAGCTATACTAAAGAGGTAATGGAATTTGCTAAGTCTACTAATACTAAATGTTTGACTATAAGTGCTAAAATTGAAGATGAACTTGCAAAACTTGATGATGAAACTAAAAATATATTTATGGAAGAACTTGATTTAAAGGAAAGTGGTTTAAATCGTCTAGCAAAAGAAGCGTATGACTTGCTAGGATTAGCAACATATTTTACTGCTGGTGAAAAAGAAGCTAAAGCTTGGACATTCAAAAAAGGAATGAAAGCACCAGAATGTGCTGGAATTATTCATACGGATTTTGAAAAAGGATTTATAAAAGCTGAGGTAACCTCATATAATGATTTTATAAAGTATGGGGGTTTAAAAGAAGCACGTGAAGCCGGGAAAATGCGACTTGAAGGTAAAGAGTATATTTTTCAAGATGGTGATATTGTGCTTTTTAGATTTAATGTATGAAAGTAAGAATATTAAATATTGGTGATGAAGTATTAAATGGCTATGTAATTAATACAAATGCTGCTTTTATCGCAAGTAAACTAAATGAACTTGGTTTTATAAATAATAAAATAACTGTTATCAAAGATGATTTTGAGGATATTAAAAACGAGGTAATTGATTTTTTGTCTAGTGATGAAGAAGTTTTATTTACAACTGGAGGATTAGGTCCTACTCATGATGATATTACAAAAGAAGCAATAGCCAGTGCTTTAGATTTAGAATTAGTATATTATCAAGAAGCTGAAAATAATTTTAAAAAACAATTAGGCAAAAGTTTTCCAAAATGTAATTATAAACAAGCATATTTTCCAAAACAATCAAAATTACTTAATAATGAAAACGGAACTGCTGATGGAGCAATTATAGAAAAAGGTAATAAATCAATAATTATTTTAGTAGGGCCTCCATCTGAAATGATTCCTATGTTTGAAAAAGATGTGGTTTGTTATTTGAGTAATAAAAATAAAAGTTTTGATTTAATCAAAGACTTTATAATTATGGGAATATCAGAAGCTTTAGTAGAGGAAAAAATTCAATATTTAGAAAAAAAGTATAATTTAAGAATTGGTTTGTATGTAGATTGTGGTTATCTAAGAGTTCAAATTAGAGCAAATAATGAAACTTCTTTTACTAAGGCTATATTTGAGGTTACTAGAAATTTAAAAGAAAACATTATTAGTAATGGTGAGAAAATAGAAACTGTGATAGTAAATAAGTTGAAATTACTAGGATATAAAATAAGTTTTGCTGAAAGTTGTACTGGTGGATTATTAGCATCTTCAATTATTAGTGTATCAGGTTCATCATCAATTTTTTCGGAAAGTCTTATTTGTTATAGTATTGATTCTAAAATAACAAGATTAAAAGTTGATCCTAATACGGTTGAAAAATATGGAGTAATAAGCACAGAAGTAGCACAAGAAATGGTTAAAGGGTTAGCTAATATTACTAATTCTCAAATTTGTATTAGTACAACTGGAATTGCTGGGCCAAATAACCCTTATTTAGATAAACCTATGGGGCTTGTTTGTTATAGTATAAAAATAAATGAAAATTTTTATAACGAAGAAAAAATTTTTAAAGGTGATAGAAATATAATTAGGCTTAAAGCAACTAGATGGATATTGTACCGATTATTTACATTGTTAAAATGAAAAACGTTTTTGCTTTTTTTAAATGTTGCTAAAATGCTTTAAAAGTAGTATAATATTAATAGTATTTTTAGGAGGAACAAATGACAGAAAATAACTATATCAATGATCAATTACTAGAAAAAATCTCTAAAGAACAAAATGTTAAAATCAGTCAAATAAATTCAGTATTAAAATTGATTGAAGAAGGTGGAACGGTTCCATTTATTGCTCGTTACCGTAAAGAAGCAACTGGAAATTTAGATGAAGAACAAATTAGAGCAATTTATCAAGAATGGGATTATGGCCAAAAACTTGCAGAGAGAAAAGATGCAATTATGAGGCTAATTGAAGAAAAGGGTAAGTTAACAGATGAAATTAAAGCAGCAATTATTGCATCTAATAAATTAGCTGAATTAGAGGACATTTATAGACCATACAAAGAAAAAAAGAAAACTAGAGCAACAGATGCTAAAAATAAAGGTCTTGAACCTTTAGCAGAATATATGTTAACCTTTCCGTTAGAAGGTGATGTTTTAGTTGAAGCTAATAAATATGTTACTGTTGATGTTGAAAATACAGACAAAGCACTTGTAGTGGCTACAGTTGAAGAAGCTATACAAGGTGCGCAAGATATTATTGCTGAAATGATTTCAGATAATGCAAGGTATCGTAAGTGGATAAGAGGGTTGTTTGAAAGAGAAGGTATTCTAGCATCGAGTGTTAAAGATGAGCAACTTGATGAAAAAAAGACTTTTGAAATGTATTATAATTACTCGGAACCAATAGATCAAATAAAATTGCATAGAGTTCTTGCTATTAATAGAGGCGAATCTGAAAAAATTCTTAAAGTTTCAATTGAAGTAGATCAAGATAGAATTTTTAGATATTTGAATCGTCAGTTTGTCAAAAATGAAGATTCAATAGCAACTCCTTATATAGTATCTGCAATTGAAGATGCTTATAAGAGATTAATTAAAACATCTATCGAAAGAGAAGTAAGAGCTGATTTAAAAGAAAAAGCTGAAGATCAAGCAATAAAGGTTTTTGGTGCTAATTTAAAAAGTTACTTGTTAACTCCTCCTATGAAAGGGAAAGTAGTATTAGGTGTTGACCCTGCTTATAGAACAGGCTGTAAATTAGCTGTAGTTGATGAGACAGGTAAGGTTTTAGAAAAAGGCAAGATTTATCCAAATCAAAAAACAAAAGGTACTGAAGTTACTTCAGAAGAAGCTGAAAACTCTGAAAGAGAAGTTATTAGATTAATAAACAAATATAATATAGAAGTTATTGCTATAGGCAATGGTACTGCTAGTCGTGAAACTGAAAGCTTTATTGCTGATATAATGAAAAAAATCGAAAGAAAAGTAAATTATATAATCGTTAATGAGGCAGGTGCTTCTATTTATTCTGCAAGTGATATTGCTCGTGAAGAATTTCCTGATTACAGTGTTGAGGAAAGATCAGCTGTTTCAATTGCTAGAAGACTTCAAGACCCGCTTAGTGAACTGGTTAAAATTGATCCAAAATCAATTGGTGTAGGACAATACCAATATGACGTTTCTCAATCGAAATTAAGTGATTCTTTAGATTTTGTTGTTTCAACTGCTGTTAATAGTGTTGGTGTTAATATTAATACAGCTTCTGTATCACTACTTGAAAGAGTAGCGGGCTTAAATTCTAAAACTGCTAAATTAATAGTAAATTATAGAGATGAAGCAGGAGCATTTAAAAATAGACAAGGTATTAATATTAAAGGTATAGGTGTTAAAACTTTAGAGCAAGCACTAGCTTTTTTAAGAATAACTGATGGTGATGAAAAACTAGATATGACTGCAATCCATCCTGAAAGTTATAAAATTGCTGAAGAAATTTTAAAGAAATTAGGTTTTAGTAAAAATGATTTAGGGACTCAACAACTTACTACTGCTATTAAAAATGCAAATCGCAAAGAATTAATTAAAGGTATTGAAGTTGGTGAATATACTTTTAATGATATTTTAGATGATTTAATGGCACCACTTAGAGATCCTAGAGATACTTTGGAAAAACCTATGTTAAGAAGTGATGTTTTAAAATTAGAAGACTTGAAACCAGGAATGGAACTACAAGGTGTAGTTAGAAATATCGTAGATTTTGGCGCTTTTATTGATTGTGGAGTCAAAGAAGATGGTTTGGTACACATTTCAAAAATATGTAAAGGTTTTATAAAACACCCATTAGATAAATTATCAATAGGACAAATTGTTAAAGTTTGGGTAGTATCAGTTAATACTATGAAAGGGCATTTAGAACTAAGTATGCTTGGTAAAAACGAATAGTAAGCATTTTAAAACTCTAGATACAATTGTACTAGAGTTTTTATATGCAAACATTTATTAATGTGGTACAATATGCTTTAGAAAGGGGTATATTTATGAGTCGACAAGAAGTAATTTCTAAGATAATTGAAGCTATGCAGAAAGAAGAAATAATAGAAGCCTGTTATACAAAAGAAAGCCAATCTGATAAAATCATTATGTATGTCGTTATTAACCAAAAAGAACTAAATCAATATTTAGAAAAAAGAAATCAATACTTAGAATCATATGATTATATTCTCTTTCAAAAAGACTTTGGTGATGATAAAACGATTTGTATATTTGATGATGGAGTTTGTATAGAACTAAAGCATATGTTTTTAGACCAAGTAAAAAGTTTAAAAAATTGTGTAACATTATTTGATAGATATGATCAATTTTCACTTTCAACAAAGGAAGAACTAAATAAAAATCAATTGTTGGCTGAAAAAGTTGATTTATTTAGTTATAAAATTTATGAAATCGTTAGGGCTTATAAAACTAAAAATGTTATTTTATTTAATTTAAAAAAAATTGAAGCTTTAGGATTGTTAGCTGATTATTATGTTATTAAAAAAGATGACAATGCATTATTAAGTGAGAATAGTTATATAAACTTAGATAAAGAGAGTAAACTTGAAATTGATAAACTGGTTAAGACAAGTGAAATTATTAAAGAATTAAATTATTTTTTGATTAAGTTTGAAAAGGAATTAATGCAGTTGCCAATTTCTATTTTTTCACTTATAAATATGGATTTTTTCAAACATGTAAAAAAAGACTTAATTGATTTATTATAGGAGATTATATGCAAAATATTTTTATTATTAATCCAACAGCTGGAAAGAAGAATATATCTTTAGAATTGAGCAAAAAAATATTAGAGATAGATAAGAATGCTATAATACATATAACTTCGGCTAAACTAGATGCGACTAATTATGTTGAAAACTTTTGTTCAAAAAACAAAGAAGAAAAATTAAGAATTTTTGCATGTGGTGGAGATGGTACTTTAAATGAAGTAATTAATGGAGCTTTAAATTTTGAGAATGTAGCAGTAGGTTGTTTCCCAAGTGGATCTGGGAATGATTTCTTAAAAATATATAAAGATTATGACTTTACAAATATCAAAAATCAAATTAATGGAAAAGAAGTGATAATTGATTTGATTGCATATAATAAAAGCTATGGTGTTAATGTATGTAATATAGGGTTTGATGCAGATGTTGCCTTTAATATGATGAAATTTAAAAAGAAGCCTTTTATAAGTGGGTCTATGGCATATAATGCAGCTGTTTTGTACAGTTTACTTAAAAAAACTAAACATAAGGTAAAAATATATATTGATGATAGTGAATTTTTTGATGGTGAAATGCTTCTTTGTGCTGTTTCTAATGGAATTTGTTATGGGGGAGGATATTACTGCACGCCTTCCGCAAAACCCGATGATGGAATCTTAGATATTTGTTTGGTAAAAAAAGTTTCTAGGTTTACTCTACTTAAATTAATTAAAAAGTATAAATTAGGTTTACATATAAGTGATCCTAGATTTAAAAACATGATCTATTATGTGAAGGCTCAAAAAATTAAATTTGTTTGTGCCGATGAGACTAGTTTTTCAGTAGATGGCGAGGTTTTTCAAACCAAAGAATTAGAACTATGTGTTGTTCCTAAAAAAATTAGGTTTATTTTACCGGAGGAAAATTATGCTTGAAAAATTTGATGATTATGAAATAATTGAATCGATGCGTGGTGGTGTTGGAAAGGTTAAGATAGAGCGAGCAAAAAATATTTTAAAGAATATTAAAACTTATGCAAGATTAACTTTATTCCCAGGGAGTTCGATTGGGTTTCATAAACACGAATGTGATGAAGAAATAATATATGTTTTAAGTGGTAAAGGTGAATTAGTAACTTCTGAAAAAAATTTACCTATTTATCAAGGGTTAATTAATACTTGCTTTGAAAATGAATTTCACAGTATTCGTAATAATTCTACTGACAATCTTGTTTTATTAGCAGTTATTACTAAATGCTAGTATATTTTGGTTTTAAGGGGGATATTTTGCTCTCTAATCGATTTTTAAAAGTTTTTTTGATGAATAGACATTTAAAAATCTGATGTGTTAAAAGGAATATAAGTGGTAAAAAATAGCTATTTTTTAATAAATTGACAGTTATACAACTTGGTGATATAATATAAACACTATTGTTATAAAAAAGGATGGGCAAAATGGATTTATTTAAAAATAAAACTATAAAAATTTTAGCTCTAATTTTATGGGATATAATTTCCATTATTTTTACTTTTTTCATTGTTTTATTTATTGCTGATGACAAAAACATATTTTATTATCCTTTAGCAGTTTTATACTTGGTTTCTGTTAAAATAGTAATCTATGCAGTCTTGAAACTGTATAATGTGATTTTAGATTATATTGGAATAAAAGAATTTATTTTAATTATTTTCGGAGTAGTAATTTCTTCTATTGCAGTTTTTTTAGGAATTCAAATAGTAAAAGATATACTAGCTGTAAAACTTTTTATTTTGTTAATTCCTCTTGAAATTTGTTTGTTATCTTTAGGGAGATTTTTTAAAAGATTTTTAATAACTGCAAAAGCAGTTGAAAGTTTAAATTCATCTACTTCGGAGAAAGTTATTAATACTTTAATAGTTGGAGCTGGTAGTGGGGGAAAATTAGTATTAGACGAAGTTAATAAAAATCCAATGATTTTTAATAAAATAGTAGCATTTGTTGATGATGACCTTAATAAACTTCATCAAAGATTAAGTGGTGTACCGATTGTAGGTCCGATTTCTGAAATTCATAGTTTTATTGATAAATTTCAAGTTAAAGAAGTAATTATCGGTATTGCTAATATTGACTGGAGACGCTTAAGAGAGATAGTAGAGTTAGTTTCAAAAAAAGAAGTTAAAATTAAAAGATTGCCTTTAATGACAGAAATGCAAAATGATGAACGCAGAAAAATTGTTGATGTTGATGTCACTTATCTTTTAAATAGAGGGGTAATCACTTTAGATAATGAAGGAATAAAAGATTTTATTTATGGGAAAAATATTTTAGTAACTGGAGCTGGTGGTTCAATTGGCTCTGAACTTTGTGAACAAATTTTAAATTATGAACCCAAAAATTTAATTATGTTTGATATTTATGAGAATACTACTTATGAAACTCAAATTAATTTAAAAAGGCGAATAACTTTAGAAAATAAAAAAACTACTTTAACTGTATTAATTGGTAGTGTTTATAATGATATAACTGTTGAAAATATATTTAAAAAATATAAACCAGAAATTGTATTTCATGCTTCAGCTTATAAACATGTTCCTTTGATGGAAGATAGTCCAAATGAGGCGGTAAGAACTAATGTTATAGGGACTTATAATGTTGCTAAATTTGCTCACAAATACGAAACTGAAAAAATGGTTTTAGTATCGAGTGATAAAGCGGTTAGGCCTACTAATATAATGGGAGCTACAAAAGCAGTTTGTGAAAAAATTGTTCAATATTTTGATAGTATAAGCAAAACAAATTACAGTGCTGTAAGATTTGGTAATGTATTAGGTAGTCACGGAAGTGTCGTTCCTCTTTTTAAAAAACAAATTGAAGATGGGGGACCGGTTACAATTACTGATCCAGATATTACAAGATACTTTATGACGATTCCTGAGGCTGTTAGTTTGATTTTGCAATCAGGAGTTTATGCCAAAGGTGGTGAAATATTTGTATTAGATATGGGTGAACCTGTAAAAATTATAGATTTAGCTATAAAAATGATTGAGGTTGCTGGATATAGACCTAATATTGATATTAAAATAGACGTTATAGGATTAAGACCGGGTGAAAAAAAATACGAGGAACTATTAGTTGATAAAGAAAAACATGTAAGAACTGCAAATGATAAAATTTTTGTTGAGGAAAAATCTGAAATAGAAGATATGGAAGAATTTGTAAAATTTGCAAGAGCTAATGTTGATAATATGGCTAATAATGAAATGAAAGATTTGATTAGATCATTAATTACTAGTTATCATAACGAGCAATAACATGAAAGAAAAATTGGGGATTTTTTTTAATAGTTATCTTTTTATTGGAATTACTTTTTTAATAGCAGTAGTAAATTGGGCGGTAGGTACTTTCTATATTGCATTGCCATATTATATCGTTTCGATTATATTGATTATATTATTTGATATAAAAAGAATTAATATAGTAACTATATTGCTGGCTGGTATTATAAGTTTCATTTTTTCTAGTATGAAAGAAAATGCTATTTTAGTTGCTATTGGTGGAGGGGCTTTATTACCATTTATTATTTATGATGTTGTTAAACAAAAAATTAATTTTAAAAATTCCACTTTAGTTGGAATGTTTATAGTTTTTCTTAGTATTTTATGTTCTGCTAGATTTGCAATTGAAAGTTCTTTTGCATTAATTGGTATAGCTCAATATCTTAGTTATTTAATTATTTTTAGTTATGCTTTGATTGTATGCCGAGGAGATTCTAAATATAATCAAGAGTATATAGCAAAAGTTATGGTTTTCTTAGGGGTAGCAATTGCTATTGAATTAAGTATTTATGCGTTTAGAATCGGAGATTTAAGTTTTATTGAAGAAAAAGATATTCAACTAGGCTGGGGATTTTCTAATTCTATTTCCTTTATATACTTAATAATTATATTTTTTACTTTATATTTATATCTTATTAATCAAAAAAGATGGTATTTGTTGTTATTTATGATATTGTATTTTTATTTGATTGTAATTCTACAATCAAGGAGTGTGTGGGGGATTGGATTTATTGTCTCTTTCCCAACTTTCGGTTGGCTGATTTATAAATCAGAAAATAGAAAAAAAATAAGTTTAGTTATTGCTAGTGTTGTAGGGGTGACGGCTATTTTAGGAGTTCTTTTCGTATTGTTTTCAGATCTTTTTACAGTGGTAAATGCAAGATTTGAAGCTGAAGATCTGCTTAACTTAAAAGATAGAATGCCAATTTATTATAAAGGAATGGAAATATTTCAAAAATATCCAATATATGGTGCCGGGGTATTCACATCTTCTTATTACTTAAATCCTGCAGGATTTAGTGAAATGCCTACTTATTTATTGTTAAATAATTATCACAATTATTTAATTCATACTCTTGCAACTACAGGGTTTGTTGGATTAGGGGCTTTCTTATATTGGTTATTTACTATTATCAGAAAATTGTTTAAAAAAGATGATTTTAATATAATAGTACTATTAATTATGTTTTGTATGCTTTTAAACGGATTAGTATCTACTACATTTTATGAGCCCATAATTATGTTAATAATGTTGGTTGTTTGGGCTAATGTTCCGGAAATTGAAAATAAAACAAAACCAATTTTTCAAATTTATAATCCTTTAATTCACCTTTAAAAAAGGTGAATTTTTTTAAAAATGTTTTCATAACAATCATTTTATATAAATATTGTTTTTTATATTTATAAATGTTATAATAAGAAGAAATTTTTAAATTAGGGGGTTAAAATGTTTAAAAATCAATATTTGAATGATGTTTTTAATGGATTGTGTGCAAGAAACGCTCATGAAAAAGAGTTTTTACAAGCAGTTGAAGAATTTTTGGAGTCAATCGATTTAGTTATTGATCAATATCCAAATATTCAAAAGTATGGAATTATTGAAAGAATTGTAGAACCTGAAAGATTAGTCTCTTTTAGAGTGCCTTGGGTTGATGATAGTGGTAAAGTGCAAGTTAATAGAGGCTTTAGATGTCAATTTAATAGTGCTATTGGCCCATATAAAGGTGGATGTAGATTTCATCCAAGTGTTAACCAATCAATCGTTAAATTTTTAGGTTTTGAGCAAATATTTAAAAATAGTTTAACAACCCTTCCTATGGGCGGAGCCAAGGGCGGAGCGGACTTTAATCCTGCTGGAAGATCTGATAATGAAATTATGAGATTTTGCCACAGTTTTATGGCTGAATTATTCCGTCATATAGGAGCAGATATTGATGTCCCTGCTGGAGATATAGGTATTGGAGCAAGAGAAATTGGTTTCTTAAACGGGTTTTATCGTAAGATTAGAAATGAATGGACAGGAACTATTACTGGTAAGGGATTAACTTTTGGTGGTTCTTTAGCAAGAAAAGAAGCAACTGGCTTTGGTTTATGTTATTTTGTTGAAGAAATGTTAAAGGTAATGAAGAATGATTCATTTAAAGCTAAGAAAGTAGTTATTTCTGGAGCTGGTAATGTAGCAATCTATGCAGCATATAAAGCTAATGAATTGGGCGGTAAAGTTATCGCTATGAATGATTCAAAAGGTTATATTTATGATGAGAGTGGAATTGATATTGATTATGTTAGAGTTTTAAAAGAAGAAAAAAGGGTATCGCTTGATCAATATTTAGTTAAATATCCAAAAGCACAATATGGCACTGTTAGAACTGATATTTGGAAAATTAAGTGTGATATAGCATTGCCTTGTGCTACACAAAATGAATTAGATTTAGAAAGTGCAAAAGTTTTAGTTTCTAATAAAGTAATCGTAGTAGCAGAAGGTGCTAATATGCCAACTACTTTGGATGCAACAAAATATCTTCAAGAAAAAGGAGTTTTATTTGCTCCTGGAAAAGCAGCTAATGCTGGTGGTGTAGCAACTTCAGGTCTTGAAATGTCTCAAAATTCAATGAGATTAAGTTGGTCTTTTGAAGAAGTAGACAAAAAATTAAAAGATATTATGATCAATATTTTTGAAAATGCTTATAAAGCATCAGAAAAATGTGGATATAAAGGTAATCTAGTTTTAGGTGCAAACATTGCTGGTTTCTTAAAAGTTTGTGAAGCTATGATTGCACAAGGAGTTATTTAATAAAAATAGGAAGGAGAAAATAAACATTAAAAAGTTTATTTTTGAAAATGATGAAACTTATTGCAAAACATTCTGATGGATTGATCTTATCTCAAGATACTTTCCAAATTTCTGATATCACCAAACGTGAAAAAGCTAAAAATCCTGCCATTATAGATGGTACTTTAGGTGTGCTTAATATGGAAGATGGTGCTTTTCATACGTTTAAAACGGTAAAAGAAATTTTATTTAATGCTGTAGATTCTAAAATCTATGCTTACACTACTTCTGATGGTGGTCCTGAATATAGAGAAGCAGTATTGAATTGGGTGTTTAGAAATTATAAAGATGATATTTTGAATTCTTTAGAATGCAAAGTAGTAGCAACTCCTGGTGGAACTGGTGCAATTAGTGCAAGTATGTTTAGTAGCCTTGATGCAGGACAGACAGTATTAATTCCTAATTTGTGTTGGAGTCCTTATTTTGGTATTGCTGAGGATAAAGGATTAAAAATTAAAAAATTTACTTTAATTAAAGATAATAAGTTTAATATTGCTGATT
>Ga0334884_1002760_pt1 | contig 21500 bp, 17 predicted proteins | sample GraSluR1_MG_7_FD_207215 | JGI IMG/M metagenome (GOLD analysis project Ga0334884, IMG submission 207215) | Sludge microbial communities from methane-producing bioreactor in Wageningen University, Netherlands - Granular Sludge_12_05 R1 | ecosystem: Engineered > Bioreactor > Anaerobic >...
GGGGGAAAAGCGGATTGCGGCATTTCCGGCCTGCCGGACGCAGATGGCAATCCAGGCATTTGAGGATGTGTTCAGGTTCCATGCAGCCAGGAATATTTTTGAGGGAATGCTCAATTCCCCCAATCTGGTCATCCATGTGGCCGGCACCCTTTTGAACACCACGGCTATTGAGAAAATGGGGCAGGATTTTGCGCTGTACACAAACGGGCTGACACCATCCCTGTTAAGGTGCGCGGATGCAGTTGAAAAGGAACGCAACCAGGTGCTGAGGGAATTGGATTACAGCGCTTATGCAAGTACGGTGTCCAAAATGCATCAGATGATGGACTATGGGCATTATGACGAGCTGAATTACTTCCGGTCCCTGAAAGGACCTGCCAGCCTGGAGGAAAGGTACATCAGCGAAGATGCATCCTGTTCCATGGCCCTTCTTGTGTCCCTGGCAGAGGAGTACGGGATTGAGGTCCCGGTATGTAAAGCGCTTATTACCATTGCCAATACGGTTAATGGATTCAATTATTATGAGCATGGCCGTACCCTTAAGAATATGGGGATGTCGGGGATGTCCAGGGAAAATCTGAACCAATATCTGGAAACCCTGACCATGGCAGGGGGATAAGGCATGGCAGCTGGAGGAAAATGGATTCCGCTTTTTTGGAATAGGACCTGCCGAAGGATACTGGGGCTGTGCATGGCGCTGACAGCAGGTGTGGTATTGTGGAGGCTTCCTCTGGACGGGCTTAGCCTGGATGGGCAGAAATGTCTGGCATTGTCGGCAGCAGGAATCATTTTATGGGCCTTTGAGGTGTTCCCGCTGGGATACACCTCCATGGGGATTTTGATGGGGTATTCCCTGGCAATCAATCCTTTGACGGCCGGACCAGGGGACATATTCGGATTCTTCACCAAACCCATGGCCTATATGATTATAAGCGGCTTCATCATAGCGGGCGCTGTCAGGGCTTCGGGACTGGCAAGGAGGCTTGCGTTGTTCCTCATAAGCAGGTACATATCAGATTACAGGCATGTAATCATTTGCTGTTATCTGTTAAGCTATATTATGGCGGTCATGATTCCACAGCCATTTGCAAGGGCGTTTTTAATATTGTCCATCATGCAGCTGCTTTTAAAGGATTCCGGTCTGGGACAAAAACATGCAGCCAATATTGGCCTGGCTGTTTTTGCGGCTCAGAATGGGGCGGGCATGATGGTCCTGACAGGGGACAGCTCCCTTAATATGATGATCCTCAGCCAGATACCGGAGGCATTCAGGCCGTCCTGGGGGCAGTGGCTGTACTATATGGCGGTGCCTGCCCTGCTTACCGGGGCATGTATGTGCGCGCTGCAGCTGTTTTTATTTGGGCAGCCTGAAACCTTCCGGCTGGACAGAGGAAAGGCAAAGGAAGAGCTGGATAAGCTAAAGGGGCTGTCAGCCCAGGAAATCCGTATGATGGTGTGGCTGTTGGCCGCTGTCGGATTATGGCTTACAGATACAATCCATGGAATTGATATTGGCTGGGTCAGTGTGGGGGTGACCATTGGAATGGCACTTCCGTTGGTTGGTAATCTGGTCGACGGGTCCCAGATTAAAGAGGTGAATCTTAACACCCTGCTGTTTTTGTGTGCCAGCATGGCGATTGGGAGTGTTGGCACAAAGACCGGCATGAGTTCCTTTTTGGCCGGACGCCTTCTTCCTGCACACCTGGGTGACAGCCTGGCCGCGCTGTTTCTTGTTACCGGGGCAGCTTGTATCCTGCTTCACCTGCTGCTGGGAAGCATCATGGCGGTCTTTTCCCTGGCCGTACCTGCGCTTTTGACAATAACAGCAGGCGTATCGCCTTTGGCAGTGGGGCTGCTGGTCTATGTACTGACGGTGGGGCAATGGTTTTTCCCCTACCAAAGCCTGAGCCTTACCATTGGTCTGGGGGAAGGAGAAGGCGGATATTCCGCAGGGACCGCATCCAGGTTTGGGCTGGCCTATACCGTACCATCGCTTCTGTGCGGCGGAGCCGCAATGATGTGGTGGCGGCTGGTGGGACTTTTGTGAGCTTGTATAACCCACACGAAATTCCTTTCTATTTCCCTGGTGTTTACGCGCTGCGCCCTGGAATGAATGGAATGGGATGGACGCAAAAGACCTGGAACATATGTTCCAGGTCTTTTCCTGATGCGGGTGGCCGGACTTGAACCGGCACGGTATCGCTACCGAGGGATTTTAAGTCCCTTGTGTCTGCCTATTCCACCACACCCGCAGCGTACGGATACTTAAATGCGTGCCGCGGCTGAAAACAAGGACCTTTACGCGCTATGCACTGATGTCCTTAAGCTATGATTGGCACGCTAGGATGAATTTTCAAACACATCCTAGTGGGCGAAGGTGGATTCGAACCACCGAAGCTATTAGCAGCAGATTTACAGTCTGTCCCCTTTGGCCACTCGGGAATTCGCCCAATATTTGCGTTGATAAGCAGTGATTATAATACCACAGACATGGGGAAAAATCAAGAGGTTTGCTGATAATTTTCATTAATATCCGTCAAATGGCCGCCTGAATGATTGCCAGATATCCATTAGGAAAAATTAAAAAGTCTTCTGAAAAAAGTATTGACAAATAAATAACGAAGTGATATATTTAGAAAGGATTAAAAATCCTTTTTTAAATATATAGTTTGTTTAATACTCAAATAAAGAATGAAATATTTTCCATGAATGCACTGCATAAACGTAAATAATATCGTTTATTTTTTCTTTTTAAACTTTGTTTAATACACAAACAAATAAATGGAGAACTTTTAACAATGGAAAGAGAAGGATTTAAGTATCATTGGTGGGGAAAAGGAGACATAGACGCATCCTTTGGTATATTCTTTGATGGCTTTTCAAAAATACTCACTGCCACGGGAATCATGACCATGGTGTTCGGCATGCCGGCCAGGATTGTCATAGGAAAGGTGGTTCCGGGAATCGGGCTGGCCATTTTCCTTGGGAACCTGTGGTATTTTTATGAGGCCAGACAGCTGGCAATCCGGGAAAGGCGTCAGGATGTGACGTCCCAGCCCTTTGGGATCGGCGCTTCCCAGCTGTCCGGCTGGCTGTACCTGATTATAGGGCCGGTGTATTGGCAGACAAAGGATGCGGAGCTGGCATTCCAGGTGGGGCTGGCAGCTGCCTTTATCGGGGGCATGGTGGAAATTGCAGGCGGGTTTGCGGGGCGGTGGATTATTGATAATATCCCCAACTGCGCGCTGATGGGGAACATGGCTTCATCGGCAATGGTGTGGCTGTCCATCGTGGGCCTGGCCATGGTGTTTGACAAGCCGGTGTACGGACTCCTTCCATTGTTCATCATTATCATTGACTACCTGGGCAAGGCGGACAAACGTTTTGCCAAGATCCCTTCCGGCGTGGCGGCAATCCTCATAGGGACCGCGGTGGCCTGGGCCGGAGGATACCAGACCTGGGAACGGTTTGAACAGTCCTTTGCAAGCATTGGTTTTTATCCGCCGTCCTTAAGCGCTGGGGATATCCTTGCTGGCTTTAAGGGCATTGTGCCCTTCCTGCCTGTGATTATCCCGTTGCAGATCAATAATTTCCTGTCAACGCTCCAGGGACTTGAGTCTGCCAGGATGGCAGGGGATACATATCCGGAGCGCCGTTCCATGATAATGGATGGGGTATCCACCATTGCAGGCTCCCTGTTCGGCAATCCGTTTCCCACCACGGTGTATTTTGGACACCCGGGCTGGAAGGAACTGGGGGCAAGGGCTGGTTTTTCCCTTGTAAACGGCGGTCTTTACCTGCTTATCTGCACCACCGGGCTGACCGGTGTGCTGATGGCAGTCATACCTACACAGGCCGTGATGGTGCTTCTTATCTTTGTGGGATTTTCCGTGACGGACAGTACCTTCCGTTCCATTGACAAGAAGTATTACCAGGTCATATTCCTGTCATTGATGCCCATTCTGTTCCAATACATGCAGACCCTTATCACCTCCTCGGTCCAGGCTGCGGGAGGCGTGCTGGAGGCCATACCGGTGCAGAATTTTACCGAGTATTCCGTGCCCGTTGAGGGAATCATGTATCTTGGGAACGGAGGTTTCCTCACCAGTCTCCTGCTGGCCGGGCTTCTGGCCTGCGTGGTGGACCGGAGATATAAGATGGCGGGAAGCTTTGCCCTTGTCATGGCCGGATGCGCGGCCGTGGGTATGATACACTGTCCGGGGATTGAACTGCTGTCACGGCCAGGCATCATTTTCGGTGTTATTTATCTCACGGTGGCCATTTTCCTTTTTTCCAAGAGCTGTTACTTTGAGCATCAGCCGGATGGACAGGAGGATGGCGGGCCGGGACAGGCATTGGGAAAGCGGGTCGTGGAGTAAAGCGGGCCCGGATAGGCAGGATCATATATAATTTTTATTTCAGGAGGAGAGAAGTATGGAAAAGGCTGGTATACCTTTTTTCAAAAAGGCGGACCTGGATGCATCAATTGGTGTTTTCTTTGATGGGTTCTCCAAGGTAATTGTTGCAATCGCTATTTTGGCAGGAACATTCGGACTGGATGGAGGCACTATATTCGGCACCATGATGCCGGGAGTATTCCTTACCGTGGTCATCTTAAACGGCGGCCTGTGGCTTTATTACAGGAAGATAGCTGCCTATCGGGGGGACCCGGACCTGACGGCCATACCGGCCGGACTTCAGGCCGGCCGTATGTTTATCTGGCTTTACAGTATCATGCTGCCCGTGTTCCTCAGTACAGGCAATGCGGATCTGGCATTTAAGACAGGTGTCCTGGCCCACCTGGTGGGAGGAATCATATTCATTATCGGTGCATTTGTGGTCCCGGTGATTTTGCGGATCGTACCGGCAGGCGCCCTGTTCGGTTCCCTGGCAGGCGGGGCCATGGCATTCCTGATCATGCAGTCCATGAACGGTGTGCTGAAAATGCCTTTTGTGGGCTGGCTGTCCCTGATGGTGCTCTTTGTGATTTATCTGGGCAAGGTGGAGGTAAAGCTGCCCGCTGCCCTGATTGCAATCGTCATTGGTTCGGCTGTGGCCTGGATCAGCGGTGTCATGGGATTCGGCGCCGTGACGGAATCCCTGTCCAACCTGGACTTTTACATACCCCATCCTGTTCTGGATATTTTCAATCCCCAGGTGGTGGGTTCCATGGTCCCGTTCCTTCCCATCATCATTGTTTTCTCTTTAAATGAGGTAATTACGGGAATCCAGGCAGTGGAACAGGCCAGGGAATGCGGGGATACGTTCTTTACCACAACCAAGCCCCTGGTGCTCTGCGGCCTGGCCAGCATTGTGGGCGCATGTTTTGGGAATCCTCTGGCAGTGGGATTGTACTGGGGATACCCGGGGTGGAAGAAAATGGAATCCGGCACAGGATATCATCTGGGAATCGTGGCCCTGTACGCCCTGGTGGGACTGACAGGCCTGTCGGCCATCATCAACGCATTCATACCAGAGGCCGTTGTGCTTCCTATCCTGGTGTTTGTGGGGATATCCAGTTATTCCCAGGCATTTGAGGTAGTGGATAAGAAATATTTTCCAGCCGTCATCATGGCTTCCCTGCCTGTTGTCATGGACTTTATCGTGGATAATATGAGGGAAGGGGCGTTGCCTGGATTTACTGCTTTTGATCCCGGATCTGCGTTTGTGGGGCTGCTGGTGGGCTGCGTGTTTGTATTCATCATTGATAATAACTGGAAAAACGCGTCCATTACCAATGCAGCGGCCCTGGCCCTGACCGGAATCGGGATGATCCATTCACCCGGCATACTGGGAACGGCAGCCTATGCCCCGGACATGGGATTTGTCCAGGTGTATATTGTACTCATGATTGTATTTGCAGTCATGCATTTTGTAGGATTTAATCAGAAAAAGACAGCGTAAGACAGGAGGACTTAAGAAATGAAGACCTTGGTAATCATGGGAGCAGCAAGAAAGAACGGACATACGCGCCAGATGGTGGATTTATTCCTGGAGCATCTGGACGGGGAAAAGGAAATTGTTGACGCTTACCGCACAGAGGTACAGCCGTGTATGGACTGCCGTTTCTGCTGGAAGAAAAAGGAGTGTGTGATTAAGGATGGGATGCAGGATATCTACCAGAAGCTGGAGGAAGCTGACAACATAGTACTGGCCTCCCCCATGTATTTCCATTCCATAACAGGCAGGATGAAGACCCTGATTGACCGTTTCCAGGTATACTGGGCAGGACATGTGAGACAGGACATGCCGGAGAAAATGCTCCGCAGGGGAGCAATCCTGATGGTGGGCGGCGCGCCTTCGTTTGAGAACCAGTTCCTGGGAGGGGAAATCGTACTTAAGAACCTGTTGAATGACCTGAGCGCCGAGTGCCTGGGCCAGGTCTGCCTGCCAAACAGCGACAGGGACAGCCTTGAGACAAGGAAGGACATTGCGGACCAGGTCATTGCCCTGGCTGAAGCCATGAATCAGGCATCAGAATCATTGGATCCATACAATAAAGTATGAAATAAAAACAAACATATAAGGAGGAAGTATCATGCAGGGTTATACTTACACAAAGGGAGAGCACTATCCGGTGGAACATCTGGTTTTCAAGGTGGCGCCGGAGGACGTTGAACACTATCTGGCGGTTGACCATGAAATCTGGACATTAAAGGAGGCCTATGCGCCTGGATTTGACCATATCCCGTTCCTTTATAAGGAAGTCTGGGTCAATGATAATAAACCGGGCGAGATACATTTTATATTTGTATGGGAGAGCATCGAATCCTGGAGAAAGATTGACGACAAGGAATACCAGGCCAAGCTGATTAAGGAATTTGATGAGAAGTTCGGAAGGCCTTATGAGTTTGTGCGCTGCGTACAGAATGAAGAGAACTTCGGCGTGCACCGCGTAAGCCGTTTTGAACGGATCTGATATTGCCCCGCAGGGGACAGGACCATAATATGTAAGTAGGAGAGCAGGGAAAGATGATGAGATTTGAAGATAAAGTGGTAATTATCACCGGCGCAAGTTCCGGTATCGGCGAGGGCGTTGCCAAAAAATTCCTGGAGGAAGGCGCCCTGGTTGTTGGATGCGGCATTGAACCTGAGATGCATATCCAGAATGAACATGCGGTTTATGTCCAGGCGGACCTGACTGATTTTGCCCAGGCGCAGCATGTGGTGGAGGAAGCGGTTAAGGCATTTGGCCGGGTTAACAAGCTGGTCTGCTGTGCAGGCGTTACCTTTGTGGGTTCCCTGGAGACAACGGATTATGACAGGTTCATGAGGGAACTTTCCATCAACATGGGCGGTGTGTTCAATATGTGCAAGGCGGCTGTGGCTGAACTTAAAAAGCAGGAAGGCTCCACCATTGTCACGGTTGGTTCAGACCTGGGCGTGCGCCCGATCCCGGAGCGGATCGGCTACTGCCCGTCCAAGGCAGGCGTCATCATGCTGACCAAGTGCATTGCCCTGGAGTACGCCCCGTCCATCCGTGCCAATGCCATCCTTCCAGGTCTGGTGCGCACACCTATGATTGAACAGCGGTTTACAGAGGCAGAGGACCCGGCCGCACTGGAAGAGGCATATGCAAGCCTGTACCCGCTTCACAAGATGGGTAAGGTTGAGGATATGGCCAATGCAGCTGCATTCCTGTCCAGCGATGAAAGCGGATTCATGACAGGAGAAATCATGCACGTGTGCGGCGGCAGCCTGATTTAAGGAGGAAAGACATGGCAACATCTTTATTTAAAATGCCCTTTGACATTGATAAGACCAGGGTACATCAGATATACAGGAGTGAGACCCTGGACCGGGCCGGGGTGGAAACCATTTCCTGTGACGAGATGAAGGAAATCTACGGGGAACTTAAGTTTGATAAGCTTTATGAGGACCGTCCCTATACATACACATCCCTGGTCACGTCCATTGACGGCAGGATTGCATTTACAGACGCGCCTCAGGGGCCCCTTATTGCTAAGCTGAACCAGTACGACGGTGACGGCGCAGGCGCGGACTGGTGGATCCTTAACATGCTCAGGGCCGTGTCGGACGGCGATATCATCGGGGCGGGAACCATGAACGCGGAGAGCGATTACACGGCCCATGTATTTTCCAGGCAGCTGGAGGACGCAAGGGTAGCTGCGGGTATGCAGCCGGTTCCGTGGAATATCATTTCATCCCTGGATGCCACCGATATCCCCTTTGACCATCTGCTGTTTAAGACAAAGGAAGTGCCGGTGATAATCAGCACCAGCGCCTCCGGCATACCGGTCATACAGGAAAACATGAAGGAGGACTACTATCTGACAGGCCCGGTTCATGATATATCTGAGGTGACCGGGGAAATGATAGAGGCCATGAAGGCCAACCGGGACAAGATCCTGGTAATCGCAACCGGAGACAAGGCGCCTGATTCCAAAGTGGCTCTTTATATCATGAAAAAGTTCGGCCTTGATAAGGTACTGGTTGAGACTCCATCTTACATGCATTATCTTGTATCCCAGAAAATGATGGACGAACTTTTCTTTAATTACTCCTGCATCTATGTGGGCGGTCAGGCGTTGACCATTGGAAAATACGGGCAGGAATTTGGTTCCAAGGACCATCCGCATACAAGGATGCTGAGCATCCATTCCCACAGCGACCATTTCTTTTATTTCAGGCATAAGCTGATTTACGGTTAGGGAGAGGAGCAGATGACATGCCGTGTATACAGGTAAAAACAAACGTTAGTACTTCCAGGGAAAAAGCAGACGCAATCAAGGCGGCCCTGGGCCAGGCCATCGGATTCCTTCCGGGCAAAAGCGAGGACTGGCTCATGGTTGCCATTGAGGACGGATGCCATATGTACTTTGGCGGCCGGGGCGGGCGCCCGATTGCTATGGTGGAAGTTAAGATACTGGGAAGCTCCATTGACAAGGACGGCGCAAAGCGCATGACCGGGGAGATCACCAGGGTGTTAGGCGGGGTATTAGGGGTCTCGCCTGATGATATGTATATTAAATATGAGGCATCTCCTGACTGGGGATGGAATGGAACGAATTTTTAGTAAGATGGCAGGCGCTGGTTCTGCCGGCAGATTGAGAGGGACCTGGATTTACCGGAGGTCCCTCTTTTTGTTTGCCAAACACGGTCCGGGGCGGTTGGTACCGGGCGCCTGGTCCTTAGCCGTGAGCTGATAATATTTCAAAGAATTCCTCAATGGCTTTTAGGGATGCCCCAAGAATCGGGGCTTCATTGCCAAGGGTTGAGATGAGTATTTCCTGGGTATGGGTGATGGGAAGGACAATATCCTTCATGATTTCAGGCATCAGGTAGGGAAGGGACTGGATGAGATGGGAATTGAGGATGATCATCTCACAGTTCACAAAAAATATGATGTTGGACAACCCAATGGCCAGATTCCTGATGTATGTATCCAGGATGCCAAGGGCAGTGGGATTCTGCTTCCTTACCAGTTCGATAAACTCATCAATGTCCTCCAGCGGCGTCTCCAGGTGCAGGTTCATCTCGTCTATCAGATACTGGTCTGAGCAATACTGTTCCCAGCAGCCGAATTTGCCGCAGGAGCATTGCTTTGTCTCCTGGATGTTGATGGTGTGGTGCCCAACGGCATTGGCAAAGCCCAGGTATCCGCGTATCAGCTGTCCGTTGGATATCATGCCGCAGGAAATCACATCGGTTATACACAGGACGGTCAGCTCCTCATACTGGGGATGAAGCCTGGATTCCATGGATGCCGCCAGGTTTCCGTCGTTGTCGATATACACAGGCACATGATAGCGCTGTTCCAGAAGGGATTTGATATCAATGTTATGCCACTGGAGCTTGGGGATAAAGCGGATGACACCATCCAGGTCAATGATGCCCCTCACAGCCAGACTGATGCCAATCAGCCCATAGGGGCAGGGAGGGATGTCGCGGATCAGCTTATCAATGGCAAGATAAATCTGCTGGTATACATGAGAGAATGCCTGCCTGCTGATTGGAATGGATTGGCGGCTGATAATCTCGTTATTCAAATCCGTGAGGATGAGGCCAAGGCGGCGGGCGCCGATATCAATGGCAATGCAGTATCCTGCCTTGCCGTCCAGGGTAAGGATGATGGGGCGCCTCCCCCCGCTTGAATCCCCCATGGTGGTCTCTTCCACCAGCTTAAGGCTCATCCACTCTTTCACGATGGTGGACACAGTGGCCTTGTTAAGGCCTGTCTCCTCGGAAATGCGTGCACGGGAAATCTGCTTCTTATTCAGTATATGCTTGATGATGGTCAGCCGGTTGGCGGAACGTATGTCTTTGGTCTGTGATATTTTCATGGTCTAACCCCTTGTGGATGAATCATGTCTTATATTCTAACACAGTAGAAAATGGGGCGCAAGGCGGTTGCTGAGATTTGCCAAAAGACAAGGGCAGGACCCTGAAAACAGGGCAGTATACCAGGCAAAAAGGGGCATGCTGTCATTGGTTATCTTCTGGTAAAAACTTTATTTTATGGACGAACCGCGGCAGATATGGTATACTAGCTAAGATAGGCGTATTCCGATTATGGATACGATTGGAGGCAGACTATGAAAGATAAAGGAAGGACGCGGGGGACGTTTAAGGTCTACCTGCAGTGGCCGCTCTTTTTGTCGGTCCTTTTGGTTATATTGACTGCCGCTGTTGGAGCGGTATCCATAAAGGCCGGCATTATAGTATCGGTATTTACCATTGTCTATATAGGGATTGCCCTTTGGCTTTACTTTTCAAGAAGAAGAGGCATACTTGCAGGGCTTATTGCATTTTCATCCGCTTATGACCAGAGCAGGCAGAATCTGATGGAAGAGATGCTCATGCCCTATGCGGTGGCGGACGGGACCGGACATCTTTTGTGGATGAACCGGGAGTTTGCGGCAATCCTTGACGAAGACAGGAATTCATATAAGAATATTACGGCCATGTTCCCTGAAATCACAAGGGAGATGCTGGCCACGCACGGCGAGATCGTCAGCATCCACAGCGCATTCGGCGACAGGAAGTACCGCATTGATTTAAAGCAGGTGGTGGTGGATAAGCTGGATGCCGCGGTGGCGGATAACGGTCTGGAGGGACAGGGCACATTCGTGACAGCCATTTACCTGGTTGACGAGACCCAGACCCTTTTGTACATGCAGCAGATTAACGACCAGAAGCTGGTGGCCGGACTCATTTACCTGGACAATTATGACGAGGCACTGGAAAGTGTGGAAGAGGTGCGGCGTTCCCTGCTGACCGCCCTGATTGACAGGAAAATCAGCAAATACATTTCAGGCATGAACGGCATTGTGAAGAAGCTGGAGAAGGATAAGTACTTTTTTGTCATCAAACAGCAGTACATGGCCAAAATCCAGGAAGAGCGCTTTTCCATCCTGGAGGATGTAAAGACAGTGAACATAGGCAACGACATGGCGGTTACCCTGAGTATCGGCATCGGCATGAACGGCGACAGCTATAACCAGAATTATGAGTATGCCAGGACCTCCATCGACATGGCCCTGGGACGGGGAGGCGACCAGGCTGTTGTCAAGGATTCAGGCAAGATACAGTATTACGGCGGCAAGGCGCAGCAGATAGAGAAGACTACCCGTGTCAAGGCCAGGGTCAAGGCCCATGCCCTCAGGGAACTGATGGAGAACAAAGACAGGCTTTTGATCATGGGGCACAGGCTGGCGGATATTGACTCCTTTGGGGCGGCAGTGGGTATTTACCGGATTGCCATGTCCATGAATAAAAAGGCGAATATCGTGGTCAATGAGGTGACATCTTCGGTGCGCCCCATGCTGGACCGCTTTGTGGGGAATCCGGATTATCCGGAGGATATGCTTCTGACCGGTCCTAAGGCGGCCGAACTGGTGGACCAGGGGACCATGCTGGTGATTGTTGACGTGAACCGCCCGAGCATCACCGATGAGCCGTCCCTGCTGCGTATGGTGAAGACCATTGTGGTCCTGGACCATCACAGGACCAGCAGCGAGATTATTGATAACGCGGTGCTTTCCTATGTGGAGCCTTATGCATCCTCAACCTGTGAGATGGTGGCTGAGGTGCTGCAGTATATTGCGGACGGAATCAAGGTAAAGACTGCGGAGGCAGACGCCATGTATGCGGGTATTGTGATTGATACCCAGAATTTCACCAACCAGACCGGCGTGAGGACGTTTGAGGCCGCGGCCTTCTTACGGCGGAGCGGAGCGGACATCACCAGGGTGCGTAAGCTCTTCAGGGAAAACATGAAGGATTATCAGGCCAAGGCAGAGGCTGTGCGCAAGGCAGAGGTATATATGGATGCATTTGCAATCAGCGAATGCCCGGCCGATGGGCTTGACAGCCCCACTATCATAGGCGCCCAGGCGGCCAATGAGTTGTTAGAGATACGGGGCATCAAGGCATCGGTTGTGCTGACGGATTATAATGGGACCATTTACTTCAGCGCCCGTTCCATTGACGAGGTCAATGTACAGGTGATGATGGAGAAGCTGGGCGGCGGCGGACACCGCACCATTGCCGGGGCGCAGATGGAGGGCGTATCCATTGAAGGGGCCAAGGAACGTTTAAAGGAAGTCATCTGCCAGATGATGGAGGAAGGCGAGGTGTCCTGATCAGGGACATGATATAGACAGAAACAGAAAGGAAGTATATGACATGGAAATTGTATTACTGGAAGATGTGAAAGCATTAGGAAAAAAGGGACAGATTGTAACGGTAAACGACGGTTATGCGAGGAACTTCATCCTGCCCAAGAAGCTTGGCGTGGAAGCTACTTCTAAGAACTTAAATGATTTAAAGCTTAAAAAAGCCAATGATGCCAAGCTGGCAGCGGAAATACTTGCAGCCGCAAAGGAGCTGGCAGCAAAGCTGGATGAATCCAAGGTGACCCTGTCCATCAAGGCAGGGGAAGGCGGCAGGGCATTTGGCTCTGTTTCCAACAAGGAAATCAGCAAAGCCATCACAGACCAGCTGGGGCTGGAGATTGACAAGAAGAAAATCGTGCTGAACGACCCCATCAAATCCATTGGAAGCTTTGAGGTTCCAATCAAGCTTCACAAGGATGTGACAGCCAGGCTGGCTGTGAAGGTAGTGGAAGCGTAATAAAGCACGGCGTATGTAATGGATGATGGTATGACCCGCCCCGGAAGGAGCGGGTTTACTAAATGGAATACAGGAGACGATTAATATGGAAGAAGCCCTGATTAAGCGGGTGCTGCCCCACAGCCTGGAAGCAGAGCAGTCAGTCATCGGTTCCATGCTGATGGACAGGGAAGCGGTCATTGCTGCATCGGAAATCATTACCGGAAGCGATTTTTACCAGCAGCAGTACGGAATTATGTTTGATGCCATGGTAGAGCTGTTCAACGAGGGTAAACCGGTGGACCTGGTAACGCTTCAGGACCGGCTTAAGGAAAAGGATGTGCCCCCTGAGGTCAGCAGCCTGGATTTTGTGCGGGATATCATAACCATGGTACCCACGTCGGCCAACGTAAGGTCTTATGCGGCTATCGTAGGGGAAAAAGCAGTGTTGCGAAGGCTTATCAAGACCACGGAGGAGATTGCCAATACCTGTTACGCGGGAAAAGAGCCGCTGGAGAATATCCTGGCGGATACGGAAAAGTCTGTTTTCAACCTGCTGCAGAACCGTGGGGGACAGGATTTTGTCCCGATTAAACAGGTAGCCATTAATGTACTTGAGAAGATTGAGGATGCTTATAAGAACCAGGGCACGGTTACGGGTATCCCTTCAGGATTCATTGATCTGGATTATAAGCTGTCAGGATTCCAGCCATCGGACTTCATATTGATAGCAGCCCGTCCCTCCATGGGTAAAACGGCGTTTGTACTTAATGTGGTGGATTATGTGGCGGTGCGCAAAAGCCTGCCCTGCATGGTATTCAGTCTGGAAATGTCCAAGGAGCAGCTGGTTAACCGTATGCTTTCCATGGAATCCAACGTGGATTCACAGAAGCTGCGGACCGGTACCCTGACGGATTCTGACTGGGACGCGGTTGTGGAGGGCATTGGGATCATCGGCAATTCCAAGCTGATTATTGACGATACGCCGGGTATATCCATCTCAGAGCTGCGTTCCAAGTGCAGGAAAATGAAGCTGGAATACGGCCTTAACATTGTAATCATCGACTATCTTCAGCTGATGAGCGGAAGCAAGAAGGGCGGAGGGGATAACCGCCAGCAGGAAATCTCAGATATTTCCCGTTCCTTAAAGGCACTGGCCAGGGAACTTCATGCGCCGGTGATTGCCCTGTCCCAGCTGTCCCGCGCCTGCGAGACCAGGCAGGACCACCGGCCCATGCTTTCTGACCTGCGTGAGTCCGGGGCCATTGAGCAGGATGCGGACGTTGTTATGTTCCTATACCGTGATGATTACTATAATAAGGATACGGAACATCCCAATGAGGCTGAGGTCATCATAGCCAAACAGCGTAACGGCCCTATTGGTACGGTTACATTAATCTGGAAACCGGAGTATACAAAGTTTGTCAATGCAGCCCGCCCTCAGGGGGGCGGACCCCAGGAGTGAAGAAATCCCCGTGCCCAGGAGGCCCGGGGATTTTTTTAAGTCAGGTGTCATAATATCCATTCTCAACGCATACACTAATAGTAAGGCAGGACATGCCTGTTAAGATGTGAAGGAGAGAATGGCTATGGATGAAGTACATTATCTGATATCGGATGCGTCCAAAAAGGTCGATGTGGAGGCCCATGTATTAAGATACTGGGAAGAAGAGCTGGAACTTGATATTCCCCGTAACGAGATGGGGCACCGGTACTATACGGATTTACATATCCGCCTGTTCAAGCAGGTTAAAAACCTGAAAGAAAAAGGGTATCAGCTGAAGGCAATCAAACATGCGCTGAACCAGGTACTAAAGAAAGACGGAAAAGCCCAGGGAGAGCTTTCCGATGAAATATTAGAGCGGGACATGAATGCGGCCCTGCGTGAATTTAAGGAAGAGGATGGAGGCACATCCTTAAGCACGGTCAAGGGCGACACGGGTTCGGTGGTTGCCATAGAAGAAAAGATGGAACAGTTCCAGCAGATCATGAACCTGATCATCGGACGTGCCCTGGAAGTGAACAACGAAAAGCTGAGCCAGGATATCAGCAGCCTCCTTCAGGCATCCGATCAAAAGGAAGAGGAGCGCTTCCGCCAGCTGGACGAGACCCTGAGAGCGTATCAGAAAGGCGGACAGGCTGAGGCAGCGGCTGCCAAGGTACCATTTTTCAAGCGCCGCAAATTCGGACGCAGCGGGAAAAAGCTGCGGGACGGTAAGTAAAACCAGTAGATTTAAAGGTAAATAAAGGTTCAGATGTAAAGTATGGATGATAATAAGTGCAGGCGAATTGTATACAGGCAGGGCCGGAATCCGTGTTTGACGGGTTCCGGCCCTGTTGTTGGTTTATTAACGGCCGCAGTGGTAATTTTTTCCGCGGGGGGAGTTACTTCCAGTATGTGTTCAGATATACGCCTGCATCGGCCTCTGATAACTGGAACTTTTCAACCAATTTTTCAAGACATTGTCCGGGGGACAGATGCAGTTCCTTACAGGTTTCAATCAGGGCCTGTATCCCCTTCTCAATCCCCATCTCTTCCCGTTCTGCCAGTTCATCTGCAAACAGTTCCTTTAATGCTTCGCACATCCTCCTGCCCTCCTCGTATTGTTTCTGATTGGCCCTGACTATGACGTCCATCACCGCCTGATAAAGCGGGTCATTCTTATTGTTCTTATATTCCCTGGCAAGCGGCTCTATATCCATCTTAAGGTCCAGCCCTTTCCGGAGCCGGCCAAGCCAGGCGTACTCCTCTTTTGGCAGCTGCCCTGTTACAAGCAGCTGCACAGGGAAAATGAAGTCCTCTATGTAGTAGATGCCCTTATGGACATTCCTGACCTTTACCCCATACCGCTTCTTTAGATGCCGCACCAGGCGGCCTGGATAATGGTCCCCGACCAGCGTGATGGTCAATTCCTCCGGCATTATCTCCAGGACCTTCCTGGTGTCAGCCTGATATACGCATACATAACCCAGGACCTTATAGAAATCATTTACACTGATATAGTCCTCAGGACTCTTATATTCCACGATATTATATGTGCGGAATATCCTCCCGATACTCTTGCTGACAGCGTGTCCCGGTTCCAGCTTGACAATCAGCGTGTCCATCTGAAGCGGCTTCCTGCTGAGGTTGTATTCTTCATAAAAGCGCAGGAACGGTCTGTCCTGGGCAAGTTCCACCTGCAGGGCGGCCTGGAACGCAGGGTGCCACTGTAAAGCCTTTTTCCCCATTCATGTTACTCCCTTCAGTATAATTTAAAAAAAACGTAACTTCAATAGCCCTCCTGAAATTTTCCTTGTATCCAATCCTTAATTAACTGTGAAGCTGCGGCCGAACCGGCCAAAACAGTGCATAAGCACGCCAGACTGCCATTGGGGCAGTGAATCTTATTGTGGAAGGAATCCACAGGATTTGAAATGATTCAACATTTCTGTGAATCCAGTATAACACAAAACGGTCAAATGTCCATAGTCCCCCACCCGGTTTTAGAAAGTACTTGCATTTTCCCCCGGCCTGGAATATGATGGTAAGTAATCGGATAAAACCTTTCTCTGATGCGAAGCAACCCTGAGATAAAGAGAGAGCGGATCAGCCAGGCTGCCGGCGTTTCTTTGCGCGGCCAGGTGTATTATTGTTATTTACATCCCCTCTCTGACTTTCAGAGAGGGGATTTTTTATTTGCGGTGATTAAAATGTAAAGGGGAAGAACGGTTATGCTGAAAATAGCGATTTATGGGAAAGGCGGGATTGGAAAATCCACCATTTCCTCCAACCTGTCAGTTGCCCTGGCAAAGAAGGGTTATAAGGTCATGCAGATTGGCTGCGATCCAAAGGCGGATTCCACCATCCAGCTCCATGAGGGCAAGGGGGTTGCCTCCATCCTGGACATCATCCGGGCAAAGGGGGATAAGGCAGGACTTGAGGAGCTGGTGACAGAGGGCAGCGAAGGCGTGCTCTGTGCAGAGGCCGGCGGACCCACGCCCGGCATGGGTTGTGCGGGCAGGGGGATCATCACTGCCTTTGAGGCGCTGGAAGAGAGACATGCATTTGACATCTACCGTCCTGACGTGGTGATATATGACGTGCTGGGGGATGTGGTATGCGGAGGCTTTGCAATGCCTATCCGGGAGGGGTATGCGGATAAGGTATTCATCGTCACATCCGGGGAGAACATGGCAATCTATGCGGCAGCCAACATTGCATGTGCCGTGAAGGCTTTTGAGGCACGTGGTTATGCCGGCCTGGGCGGCCTTATCCTGAACCGGCGGGGCGTGAAGCGGGAACAGGAGAAGGCGGAAGAACTGGCCCGGGACATGGGGACGGATATCATTGCCTCCCTTGACTTTAGCCCCCTGGTGGGAGAGGCGGAGGAACTGGGAAAGACCGTGATGGAAGTATTTCCTGACAGCGATATTGCCGGGGAATATAAGAAGCTGGCGGATGCGGTGCTCGCAGTCTGCAGAGAGGAACAGGTGAGGAAGGATAATGCTAAAGAATCTGCATGAGGCCGCGGGATGTCCGTTGGGAAAACAGACCGAAGGCCCGGATGCCAAAGGCACGGCAACCGAACTGGCAGCCCTGTCCGGCCTGGCGCCATTTACATATGGCCTGGAGTACAGCGCGCCGGCCAGGGGAGGCTGGACCATCGTACATATCGGCATGCTGCTGCCGGAAAGCCATCAGGTGTTTGTGTGCGCCCAGAGCTGCCTGCGGGGCGTGGTGCTGTCCGCGGCGGAACTTAATGATTCGGACCGGTTTTCTACCATTACCGTGGATGAGGAGTCTGTGCTGGACGGAAACTGCGAGGAAATCATCATAGAAGGAATCACCCATATCCTGGAGGGCCTTCCAAAGCTTCCAAAGGCGCTGTTGCTTTTTACAAGCTGCATCCACCATTTCCTTGGAACGGATATGAAGCTGGTGTTCGGGGAACTGGACAGACGTTTTACGCAGGTTGGGTTTGTCCAGTGCTGGATGAACCCCATCATGCGCAAGACCAAGATGCCTCCGGACCCGTTTATGAGAAAACAGCTTTATTCATTGTTAAGGCCTGCCAGGACGGACAGGAGGCAGGTAAACATAATCGGCAGCAACCTGGCAATCAGGGAAAGCTCAGAGTTATACAGGGGACTGAAGGAAAATGGGTTCTTCCTCAAGGATATCTGTACCTGCCGGAATTTTGAGGAATATCAGGAAATGGCCTCGGCCCGCCTAAACATAGTCACCCATCCCCTGGGGCGTCCGGCTGCCAGGGAGCTAAAGGAGCGGCTGGGGCAGGAATGGGTCTATCTTCCGGTCAGCTATGATTGGGATGAAATCGGCGAACATTGGAAATGCCTGTCCGACCTTCTGGAACTGGATTGGGATTGCGTGTGGAAGAGCCTGAAGCTTTGGGATATACGCAAGAAGGCGGAGGAGGCCCTGATCCGGCTGGCCCATATGCTGGAAGGATGGTCGGTGGTCATTGATTATACCGCTTCTTCACGTCCCTTTGGCATGGCGCGGCTCCTGACCCGGTACGGATTCCGGGTAGACAGGATTTATGCTGATACCATATCGCCCGAGGAGGAAGATACCATTGCCTTTCTGAAAGAGCGCTGTCCCCATATCCTCGTATGTCCCACGGTCCACCATAAGATGGCGGTCCTGCCGCGCGGCCTGTATGAGGAATCTGGGGGCAGGGTACTGGCGATTGGCCAGAAGGCGGCCTACTTTACAGGAACGCCCCACTTTGTCAACATGGTGGAGGACGGAGGGCTGTATGGCTGCGGAGGGATCCTGGAACTTGCCGGGCTGATGCAGGAAGCTGCCATGGAGGAAAAGGATACAGGGAAACTGATTCAGGTAAAGGGATGGGGGTGCTTCTGTTGAAACGGATAAACCGTATCCTGCCGGTTTACGCGGCAGACATATCAGGGGTGTGCTCGGCCCTCTATGAACTGGGAGGCATGACCGTGATGCATGATGCCTCCGGCTGCAACTCCACATATACCACCCACGATGAGCCGAGATGGTATTCCATGGACAGCATGGTTTACATATCCGCCCTGTCCGAGCTGGAGGCTGTCATGGGGGATGATGATAAGCTGGTGCGGGATATAGTGGATGCAGCCAGGAACCTTCATCCCAGATTCATCTGTCTGGGAGGAACCCCCATTCCCATGATGATGGGAACCGACTTTAAGGGACTTGCCAGAATGATTGAGAAGGAAACGGGAATCCCCACTTTTGGGATTGCCACCAATGGAATGCATTCCTACGTCCGGGGGGCGGGAGAGGCGCTGCGCCGGATTGCGGAACGGTTCTGTCCCACGGCGGATGAGCTGGAGGAAATAAAGGCGGGGATGGGGCAGATGGGCAAAGGATTCCCGGAAGGCCCGGGATCAGGGGGCGCCCGCCTGGGGGTTAACATACTGGGGGCCACGCCCCTGGATTTCTCCCTGACGGGAAATGTGTCAGGAATCAGGAAGTTCCTGTCCTGCCACGGCATGGAGACAGTGGGATGCTGGGCAATGAAAAGCAGTCTGGATGACATGCGCCTGGCAGGGCTGGCGGATGTGAACCTGGTTGTTTCCGCAGCGGGCCTGCCCGCTGCCATGGAATTGAAAAAAAAGTATGGCACCCCTTATGTGACAGGCACCCCCATAGGAAGAAGGACGGCGCTGCGCCTGGCAGGGCTTCTGCGTCTGGGGGCAGGGACAGGGAAGAACCAGTCCCTGTTTGGCGGGGAAGCATCCGGGGAAGGGGTGTCTGGCCTGCATCACGCCGGTCCGTGTATCCCGGGCCTGCCGGACGACCTTTCAAGGGAGCGGGTGCTGATTGTGGGTGAGCAGGTAATTGCAGGTTCCCTGCGGTGCAGCCTCAGGGAGGATTTGGGAGCCCGGGATGTAACGGTGCTCTGCCCTGTAGAAGGCAGTGAATCCATGGCAGAAGAGGGGGATATGCTTGTGTGGGATGAGGATGAGGCAATCAGCCGTATAGGAAGAAGCACGGTAGTGATTGCAGACCCCCTTTACCGCCAGGTATGCCCCAAGGATAAACAGGCGGCATTTGTGGATTTCCCCCATGAGGCGTGTTCCGGCAGGATGTACCACAGCGCCATGAGGCCGTTTGTCTGCGGATCATAGACGGGATTAAAGGTAAGGATGGTTCCCGGCAATGGCAGGGAACTGGATAAAAGGAGGGAATATCATGAAAAAGTTAACAGCAGTTATTTTGAGTATATGTCTTGGGGCCGCAGGCCTTGCAGGGTGCCAGTCAGGGCAGCAGGCAGCGGGAAGCGCGGGGCAGGCCCGGACAGAGAGCAGCGCCCCTGGGCAGGCCCAGGACCCGGGGGCAGGGAAGGAACGGGCGGAAGGGACAGGACAGGGCCGGTCCGAAAGTTCCGGCGCCGGGCAGGAACAGGCCGGGGAAGCGGATTCCGGGAAGGGCCAGGACGAAGGACAGGAAGCGTCCAAAGGCGCGTCTGATACGAAAATCATCACAGATCACGCGGGAAACCAGGTGGAAATCCCAAACCAGATAAACCGTGTGGTGGTTACCGACATTTTCCCAATCCCATCCATCATAACCGTACTCCTGGGGTCAGGGGAAAAGGTGGTGGGTATGAATCCGGCCAGCATGAGCGCTGCACGGACAGGGCTTTTAGGTGAGCTGTTCCCGGATATCCTGAATGCAGGCACTGACTTCATGAACGGCAGTGATATCAATATGGAAGAGCTGATGAAGCTGGAACCGGACGTGGTCATCTACAGTGCGGGCAGCAAGGAGTTAGGAGAAGCGCTGCGTGCAGCAGGATTTGCTGCGGTGGGCATATCTGTTAATAAATGGGACTATGACAGCATTGAGACATACGACCAGTGGATTGCCCTGTTAAGCGAGATTTTCCCGGAAAAAGAAGACACGGCGGAACGGGTCTCCCAGTACAGCCACAAGGTTTATGAGGATATCCAGGGCAGGGTGGCCGGCCTTAGGGAAGAGGAACGTAAAAGCATCCTGTTCCTGTTCAACTACAGCGATACCACCATGGTGACCTCTGGCAAGAAATTCTTTGGGCAGTTCTGGTGCGATGCAGTGGGGGGCCGCAATGCTGCAAAAGGCGTGGCAGCGGAAAACTCCAATGCGGTCATCAACATGGAACAGGTATATGAGTGGGACCCGGATGTCATTTTCATCACCAACTTCACCCCGGCCCAGCCCGAGGATCTGTATGAAAATGCAATTGGCCAGGATGACTGGAGCCCGGTAAAGGCGGTACGGGATAAAAATGTATTCAAGCTTCCCCTTGGCACATACAGAAGCTATACGCCAAGCACGGATACGCCATTGACACTCCTGTGGATGGCAAAACAGGTATATCCCGACTTGTTTGCGGACGTGGACATCAACAAAGAGGTCAAGGATTATTATAAGGATATGTACGGAG
>Ga0334884_1002770_pt1 | contig 21426 bp, 13 predicted proteins | sample GraSluR1_MG_7_FD_207215 | JGI IMG/M metagenome (GOLD analysis project Ga0334884, IMG submission 207215) | Sludge microbial communities from methane-producing bioreactor in Wageningen University, Netherlands - Granular Sludge_12_05 R1 | ecosystem: Engineered > Bioreactor > Anaerobic >...
CCGGGTCGCTGCTGGAGCAGATGTATCCCGGCGGCTTGTTCAGCGCCACGTAACATTTCTCCTCCCGCTCCAGGCGCCGGCCATCTACTTCAATGCGATCATGTTCGGGATCCACGGTCGTGCCCAGACGTGTCGCGGGCTGGCCGTTTACGCGGACCCGGCCCTCGACAATAAGCTTCTCGCAGGCGCGACGCGATGCGACCCCGCATTCCGCTATATATTTCTGGAGACGTAAACGGGCCATGGATTTCCATAAATCCATACCGCATTGAAGACCGGACCTGCTACAAAAATGTTCGCGGACCAATTATTGCTATTCGTGCGAGTTCCCCCTATCCTTCGCCGCATATCCGGAAATCACCATGGCAATTCGCATCGAAATCGGCATGAAAAAAGGTGTGCGGGACGCTCGCGGGCGGGGCATTGCCTCCCGGACGCGAAGCACCTTGCACGTACCATTGAAATCGTGTGGCACGCGCGATGTTTATAAAGTGGATGTGCGGCTGTCGCCCGCGGAGAAACGTCGGGTCAAGGCGGCTTTTACCGATCCCGTCATCGCACGCTCGGCGTTTGGCAGGCTGAAGGCACCGGCGTTCGACTGGCTGCTCGAAGTCGGGTTCAAGCCAGGCGTGACGGATAACGTTGGCCGCACGGCGCGCGCGGTGGTTGAGGATGTCGTGGACCGGCGGTTGTCCGATGAAGAAGATGTCTATACTTCTGTGCAGTATTTTCTGCGCGGGCCTGAACTTTCGCGCGACGACGCTCACCGGGTTGCGGTTGATCTCATCGCCAATACGCTGATTCATTCTGTGCAGATTTTTTCGCCGGATGAATGGCGCGCGGCGCCGGTGGACGAGAGTGTACCGGCCATTCGCGAAACGGCAGAGCCAAAGGTTCTCACCTATAATCTGAATGGCTCGGATGAAGAGCTGATGCGAATCAGCCGCGAAGGGATTTTGTCGCTGAGCATCGAGGAAATGCACGCGATACGCGATTACTTCGCGCGAGCGGAGGTGCGGGCAGCCCGGCAGGAACTCGGGCTGCCGGCGGAGCCGACGGACGTGGAGGTGGAGTGCATTGCGCAGACATGGTCGGAGCACTGCAAGCACAAGATCTTCTCCGCGCGTGTCCGTTACGAAGACGAAACCGGCAAGGAAGAATGGATTGATTCGCTCTTCAAAACGTATATCCGCGGAGCAACGGAAGAGATCGGGAAGCGCGTGGACTGGCTTGTCTCGGTCTTCAGCGACAACGCGGGGATCATCCGCTTCAACGATCGCTACAATGTTGCGTACAAGTGCGAAACGCATAACAGCCCCTCAGCACTTGATCCGTATGGCGGCGCGATCACGGGTATTGTGGGCGTGAATCGCGATCCGATGGGCACCGGCATGGGGTGCGAATTGCTTTGCAATACCTGGGGTTATTGCCTGGGTTCGCCTTTTTACTCCGGTGAAATGCCTGAGGGCTTGATGCATCCGCGGCGTATCCGCGATGGCGTGCATCAGGGCGTTATTGACGGGGGGAATCAAAGCGGCATTCCGTGGGTCCGCGGTTTCGAGCGTTTTGATGAAAGATATATCGGCAAGCCGCTGGTCTATTGCGGAACGGTCGGCCGAATTCCGCGCATGCTTCAAGGGCGTCCATCGGAACGAAAGGAAGTCAGCCCCGGCGACGCGATCGTGATGGTGGGCGGACGAATCGGCAAGGACGGCATTCACGGGGCGACCTTTTCCTCGGAAGAGCTGCGAAAGGAGTCGCCGGCGCAGGCCGTGCAGATCGGCGATCCGATCACGCAGCGCAAGATGTACGAATTCCTGGTGGAGGCGCGCGACCAGGGGTTGTATCGCGCGATCACGGACAACGGCGCGGGTGGCCTCAGTTCCTCGATCGGGGAAATGTGCCGGTTGAGTGGCGGCGCGGATCTGGACGTATCGTGCGCGCCGCTGAAGTACCAGGGCTTGCAACCGTGGGAAATTCTTCTGTCTGAAGCACAGGAGCGGATGTCGCTGGCCGTTCCGCAGGAGCAGGTTGGCGCATTCCTCGAGCTCGCACGCCGTCGAGACGTTGAGGCGACGGTTCTGGGGCGGTTCACCGACAGCGGCGCGTTCGTGGTTCGACACGGAGAACGCGTCGTCGGGCGCCTGGATATGGCGTTTTTGCATGACGGATGCCCCCGCATGACCATCGAAGCGAAGTGGACGCCGCCCGCTGTTTCAGCGCCGAAACCGCTGCGCAAGGGATCGAGGACCAGGACGCTTTTTAAGATACTTGGAGCGCTGAACGTATGCTCTAAGGAGTTCAAATCGCGTATGTACGACGGGGAGGTTAAGGGCCTCAGTGTCGTGAAGCCGTTTGTCGGCGTGCATTCGGATGTCCCCAGTGATGCGACGGTGATGCGCGTGGAGCACGGGGCTCCGGAGGGAATCGTTCTTGCGGAGGCCATCAACCCCTTCTACTCCGACATAGACACCTACTGGATGATGGCGTCGGTTATTGACGAGGCCGTCCGCCGCGCGATCAGTGTCGGCGCGCGACTCGATTGCATCGCCGGACTGGATAATTTCTGCTGGCCCGATCCGGTGCTTTCGGAGAAGACGCCCGACGGACCGTACAAGATGGCCCAGTTGGTGCGCGCCAACAAGGCGCTTTATGATTTCACCACCGCGTTCGGCGTACCTTGCGTATCGGGCAAGGACAGCATGAAGAACGATTCCGTGCGCGGCGGCCGCAAAATTTCAATTCCGCCGACCGTGCTGTTCTCCACGATCGGCAGGATGGACGATGTGCGCCACGCCGTGACGATGCCGTTCAAGCAACCGGGCGATCTGATTTATGTCATCGGAAGCACAAACGACGAACTAGGCGCATCGGAATTTCACCGCCTGCTCGCCGCGGAGCAGAATGCGCCGGAGCGCTTTGGCGGAATCATTCCGAAAGTGAACGCGGAGATTGCCCTGCGCATCTACCGCGCAATGGAATCGGCGATTGCGGCAGGCATCCTGCGCTCCTCGCACACGCCGTCGCTTGGCGGGCTGGCCGTCGCCTTCTCGCTGGCCGCGCTCGGAGGTGCCCTCGGGGCGGAGATTGATCTGTCGAAAGTGCCTGCACAGGAGGGGCTTGGGACGGATGCGCTGCTGTTTTCCGAGTCGAACAGCCGGTTTGTTGTTACCGTGGCGCCGGAAAAAGCGGGCGACCTCGAATCGTTGTTGTCCGGCATCCCGTTTGGATGTGTCGGGGCGGTAACGGCTTCCGGACTATTGAAGGTCGGCGAGATAATTGAAGCGGACCTGGAGGCGATGCGCCGCGCATTCAAGCGCACGTTGTGGGAGCTATGAGATTGATGAAGCCACCGATTCTCATCATCACCGGATATGGAGTCAATTGCGAAGCGGAGTCCCGCCATGCCTGGGAACTGGCCGGCGGAGCGCCTTCGCTTGTGCATCTCAACGACCTTCTGGATCGGCCCGCAATATTGCACGACTATCGCGCGTTGATGTTCATCGGGGGGTTTTCATACGGTGACCACATGAGTTCCGGCCACGCGTTTGCGTTGCGCGTGCGGCATCGTTTAAGCGAGGACTTGCGACGCTTTATAGCGCAAGGCAAGCTCGTACTCGGGGTCTGCAACGGTTTTCAGATCATGGTGAAACTGGGACTTCTGCCCGGTCTCGACGGAGAGTTTTTCGAGCAGCGCGTGTCGTTGATGCAGAATGATTGCGGCGCGTTTCAGAATTTCTGGGTTACGCTTCGCTTCGAGCGCAGCTCCCGCTGCGTTTTCACACAGGGGCTTTCGACGCTTCCGTTACCGATTCGACACGGGGAAGGAAAGATCTTCACGCCGGATACGGAGTTGCTTAAACGGATGGAGGAAGAAGGGTGCGTGGCCTGTCGTTATGCGGATCCCGCGACGGGCGAGGCCACGGATAAGTTTCCTCATAATCCGAACGGATCGCTCAACGCCATCGCGGGCCTGTGCGATCCGAGCGGGCGGGTCTTCGGATTGATGCCGCACCCCGAGGCGTATCTCTATCCGGAAAACCATCCGCAATGGGATTTCCAGCGACTGCGAGGCGAACTTCCCGAAAGTGGATTGGGCCTGCAGCTATTCCAGAACGCGATTCGCTATCTGCAATAAGGCGTTACCTTCGCCACGAGGGGCCCTGGAAATCAACCGTTGGCCTGTTGGGCGCAACCACCGGAAACTGCGCCGGAGCGCTTGGCGATACACCAAATGAATCACGGCCGAATGACGATGCCGGGGGGGGCGATACAGCCCCGGGTGGCTCAAACGATTCAAACATGCTGCGCGGCGCCGGCGCCGGTCTTTCCCATGAGGACGAGAACGGAAGAGGTCCGCTTGCCTGGCTTGGGGAAAGGAGCGACGACGATGCGGACGGGGAAGAAGCGCCCATGCTGCTGCCCGGAAGGGAACGACGTGTTTCGATATCCTTCGGCCTTGCCAGAAGAGCGGCTGTTTGGGGAAGAACGGTTTTCGGGCTGGCATCGAAATCCCGCGAGGAACCAGAGGACACAGAACCCGGGGAGGAGCCGGGCACGCCGGACATCAACGCCGGTTGTTCCGGAGCGCGCGCCATGGTGTCGGGCGCAACGGATGAGCTGCGGGGGTCGCGTCTTGACGGATCTTCTTCCAGGACGAGCATGCTTCTGACATCAGGCGTTGGGGCCTCTCTCAAAACGCCGCTGGAACTGGCTGATGGCAGCGCCGGTTGGGTAAGAAGTCCGCCCTGGGCCGACACGTTTTGAAGCAGGCGCTCCGTGGGAAGCATGAAGAGGTTCATATCTTCTTCTTTCGATTCTTCCTCGGCCTTGGATCGTTCCGCTTCCTGCTGCTCAAATACATCTCTTGCAAGCCAGCCCCATCCTGAATCGTCCCGGGCCGTTGCATCGTCGGCTTTCTTTTCCTCCTCTTCTGTGCTGAGGAGAATCCAGTTCCTGTTTCGCCGATCTTTTTCGCGGTCGCGATCGCGCCGTACAGGAGGTGGTTGGATTCTCTGCTGCGGCGAGATGTTGTCGAGCGGCATGACGTCGCTTTGTCTTAAACTCGGCTGCAGGCGGTCGCTCAACCGGGGTCGCTCCTCGGGCGTATCCACGGGGGCACGTACCTCGGTCGGCATGTTGTGCATCTGCACACGCCCGCTGTAAACGCGGGTCGGCCGTGACGTGGAGGGCGTTTCCTGCGCAAACGCGCACAAACAGCTCGAAACAACGGCAGGCAACAATATGTGCTTCACATCCATACACACGAGATTACCGCCGCTGCGTGGACCCGTCAAATACTGGGGCCGAGAGCCTTTCGGAAGTGGCGGAGTGCTGGTATGTTGTTTCTGTCATGCAAAACAGGGCGCATCACATCTCCTGGTTTCTCGCGCTTCTCCTTTGTGCATCTTTCGTCCAGGCACTGGAAGTGCGATTGGTCGGCGATCGCGTGTGGCTGCACGCAAAAGAGGACCCCCTTGTGGAAGTACTCAGGGGCTTCGCGCATGCCGGCGTCCGGGTCCGTCTCGATCCCGAAATTGAGGCGACGGTGCGCGGCAACGTGAAAGACGAACCGGTAGAGTCCGTCTTGAAAAGGGTTCTTGAGCCTTTTGGTTATGTCCTGCTGTGGGATGTGATTGACGGCCCGATTGGCCGGTATCCGAAGCTTGCGGAAATCCAGGTCTTCAAGCCGGGCCAACAGGACAAGATGCGGCAATTAGCCGGCGTGGATGATAATTTCGTGGTGGCGACGGGGCCCGATGGTCGCGGGCCTCGGTTTGTGGCGGATGAAGTTCTGATCGGGTTTCGCGTGGGAACGCGGCGCGACGATTTTGAGCGATTGATCCGGGAGATCGGGGGCTCGGTAGTGGACAGTGTGCCCGGCGTGGGCGTGTATCTTGTGCGGCTGCCGCCGGGAAGCAACATCCTCGACCTCGTGGCGCAACTGAAACGCAATCCGCTGATCGCACACGTCGAGCCCAATTACATTTCGGAAATGGGAGTTCCCCGCCGCGCGGCGGAAACGGCCGGTTCCGCCCCAATGGGTATGCCTCCCGCGCCCGTGAAAAAAGGAGCGGTGCCGGTCGCGGTGCTGGATTCCGGCATCAGGAGCCTGCAAGGATTGAGCGACATGGTGCTCGGTACATACGATGCGGTCAACCCGGACCGCGAACCGGACGACCGGCTGGGCCACGGCACGCAGATGGCGATGATCGCCGCCGGCCTCGTTTCGCCGCACACGTGTGCGGCAGATGGGCCGGAAACGGGTGTTCCGGTGCTGGCGATACGCGCGTTCGACGACAACGGGAATGCATCCACCTACAGCCTCATGCGCAGTGTTTCGTACGCGATGGAGAAGGGGGCGCGGGTTTTGAACATGAGTTGGGGCTCGGATACGTCCAGCGAGTTCCTCGAGGCGGCGATTCGTTATGCGCAGAAGAAAGGCGCCGTGGTGGTTGCCGCGGCGGGAAATCGGCCGACCGGACAGCCGGTCTATCCCGCAGCCTATTCCGGGGTGGTGGCGGTGAGCGCGCTGGATGCGGATGGGGGCTTGTGGTCGCAATCGAACACCGGCAACTTCATCACGTTTGCCGCGCCCGGCACGGCCAGTTTTCCCGTGGGATACCAGGGTCCGCCGGGCGCGTATGCCGGCACGTCCATTTCCAGTGCGTTCGTGGCGAGATCGCTCGCGCTGTACTTCGAAAATAATCCGCAGGCAACGGCGAATGACGCCGTTTCCGCACTCACAAGCGCGGTGCAGGTTGGCGGCGCGACAGGACGCGATCCGCGGTTCGGTTATGGAGCGGTGAATGCATCCGCCGTTTCGCGCCTGCTTCGCTGACGCCTATTCGATCTGCACCCGGTAGAAAAATGAGGCGGCTCCGGAAACATTCGTGAACGTATTTTGCGGCGGGGTCGCTGCGATGTTGGAAGCAATCGCGGACCATGGGCCGGCAACGGCGTCGGCACCTTCCAGCGTGTAGTTTCGGGTCGCGGCACTTGCCCAGCCGATAAGGCGGATGGTCGTGCTGCCGGGGATTGCCAGCGATGGCGAAAGGAATTCTTCTTCATTCATCGGGTTTGTGCCGCTGATGTATTCCTGCTGGTCTGTCATGCTGTCTTCATCGTAATCGGCTGCGCCGCTCAGCGTGGCCAGGATGCCGGCATATTCCAATTCCCACCAATCCGGAAGCCCATCGCGATCGGTATCAATCGCGCGGGCAAGATCGAGACGTCCGCCCGACGATACTTTTCCGGTGAATGCATTGGTGACGTGCACATTTGATAGCAGGCGGGCGATTCGTTGCGTTACGCTATCCGATGGATAATTGATCGCAAGCACAGCCACCGCTCCGGCGACGTGGGGCGTGGCCATGGACGTTCCGTACAGGTAAATGAATGCGTTGGTCGGATCGGGCGCGTTCACCAGCGTTACGGTTTGCGTGCCTTGCGAAAGAAGGGTGGCGCCGTCGCTGCTTTCAATGGAAACGACGGGGAACCAGCCGCCTGGCGTTTGAAGTGTTCCCGCAAAGGGCCCGCTTATATTGTTGTAGATGACAGCTCCGACGGCTCCGGCGGCCATGGCATTTGAGGCTTTTTCGCTGAAATAAAGGTCGCCGCGCTGAATCAATGCGATGTTGCCGTTAACCGCGGCGGGAAAACTGGTGGCGTATCCCAGGCCGCAGCCGTGGAGTGTCGCGGTCAGCCCTGTTGTTGTGCCGGCATACGTCATCCCGTTGGCGGCGTAATTGGAGGAGATTGAAAGGACCGCCGCCGCCGTGGCGAGATGTGCCGGCATCGTGGAAAGGATCTGGTCTCCCGGTGCGGCGATATCCACCGACGTAGCACCGAAATTTGAGAATGTGGCCAGTGTATTGCTGGGGGAGGACGCCGCAACGGCAATGATGTTCGAGAGCGCATAGGAGGCCGGATATTTCGGGAGACTGTCGTTATTGGTTCCGTCGTTTCCGGCCGCGGCACAGAAAACGATGCCCACGCTTCCTGCTGCCGCGATGGCATCGCGCTCGATAGCGCTGAAAGTGGAGCCGCCATAAGAGGCGTTGATGGCTACGATGTTCCACCCGGCCGCTTTCATCATTGTCGCGTAGTCCACCGCGGCAAGGGTGGCGCCGTCCGGCAGATATTCGCCGTCATCCGACGCCTTGAGCGCCATGATTCGCAGTTGAGGATGAAGGCCGCCGATGCCGAAGCCGTTGTTCGGCACGCTGCCGATGGTTCCGGCAACATGGGTTCCATGGCCGGGGTCAACGTCAATGTCCATCGGATCGGGGTCGGGCGGACCGCCGAAATCGCCGGCAAAATCGTAACCGAAATAGTCATTTACGAAGCCATTGACGTCGTTATCGAGACCGTTGGTCGGATTTTCGTTTTTGTTAATCCACATTGCCGCGGCGAGATCGGGGTGAGTGTAATCCACCCCGGTGTCTATGACCGCGACGATGTACTCGGAGGTGGTCACGCGCGTCAGAAACCAGGCATCGAACCATCGGATGTCCGCGCCGGCTTTCGCCGTCACGCCGTTCACGATCTGGCCCGTGCTTGAAAGGCCCCAGAGCTCGCCGAATCGCGTATCGTTCGGCGGCGCAGGCCACATTTTTCTCTTCAGCGAATTCGGTTCGGCGAGTTCGATGTTCGGGTTTCTCGCCAGCGCGGTCAGAAGTTCTTCCGTGGATTTTCCCGGCGCGCGAATCACGGCATACTCTTGCCCGCGCAACCCGGAGAGGGCGTTGAAACGGCGCTTGATGAAGCCGTTGTGTCCGCTCGCAATCTGCCGCGTTGCGGCGGTGCTGATTCCGGGGCGGAACTTGACAAGAACCTCACCTTCCACGCGGGTGCGGACGGATCTTTCGGCGTTGGATGAAAGAACTGTGACGCATAAAACAGATAAAATTACGGCATAAAGGCGCATGGTTGTTCCATTAACATACACCGCAATCATGGAGTTGAACACGGCGGGCGACTTGACCGCTGAAGGTTTCGGGCGTAGGTAAAGCAGCGGGAAACAAAGTGAAAAAAGCAAAAATCACAGTTTGCCTGGTGCTTTTGCTGACGCTTTTTCTGCCCATTTCCGTCATGGGCTGGGGCGGGCGCCTGCACATAGACATCAGCCGCAGGGCAGCGCAAATCGTGCCGGAAGAAATGGCGGCATGGAGAGCGTATGCGAACCTGATGGCCAACGGCAGCTTCCGTCCGGATCTCTGGAAAGGTGACGATCAGACCGAGGGGCCGCGCCATTACGTGGACATCGAGCGTTACTCGGAAATCGGGGCAAAGAATCTGCCGCGCAACTATGCCGACCTGTCCCGCATGACTTCGCGACGGCATACTCCGCGAAGCGGAATCGCGCCGTGGGTCATTCTCGAATTGCAGGAGCGACTGACTACGGCGATGGCAACGAACGATTGGGACGAGGCCGCTGTCGTTGCTGCGGCGATGGGACATTACGTGGCGGATGTGCACCAGCCCCTGCACACGACAGAAAACTTCGATGGCGCGACGGGGGAAGGGCGCGGCGTGCACCTCCGGTGGGAGATCGAAATGCCGGGCATTTATTGGCGGACATCCATGCTCGCACCGGATGCGCCGAATTATGTCAAGGATGCCTGGCCGTTCATTCTTGGTTTCATCAAGGAGTCGCACGAGGATGTGAACGCCATTCTCGACGCGGATGAAAAAGCGCGCGCGGCGACGGGAGGAAATACTGAATCGCGCGCTTATTACGGGAAGCTGTGGGAGCTTTCGGAGGATATTTTTGTCAGGCAGGCGAGCCTGGCCGCGCGGAACCTGGCCAGCTTGTGGTACACCGCATGGGTGGACGCCGGCCGCCCGAAAATTCCACGTCCGCAGCAGCAGATTTCGGAAGCGACAATCTGGCGTCAGAAGCCTCCCCAGGAAGTGCCGTCCGCGTGGCCGTTCTTCATCGCTTTCATCACCGCCGCCATCGTCATCGTCTGGCTCAGCGCCCGGAAAAAGAAGCTGGCGTGACGAGCTTTTGCACGAAAGCCTCGTTCTTCCTGTTTTGAAAGCACAGGACTTGCAAATCAGACATTGACATAAGAACTATAGATGCTTATATTGAGCTGTTATGAAGCATATACCAGCTTTGGACAAGGCGAGCATTGACGGGGCTCTTGCTCTTCTTGGCGAGCGGTTGGAGCAAACAGCGATTACATCCACTACCATTCTTGTGTGTGGCGGAGCATCGCTCATTGCGACCCGCATGATATCTCGGCTTGTGACGAAGGACATTGATGTTCTCGCCTTTGTTGGAGAAAACGATGTCCTCGAAAAGGCCAAGCCGTTTCCGGCGTTCCTCGACCAGTGCGTCGAGGAGGTTGCCGCTATGCTACGGTTGCCGGGTTACTGGATCAACCCTGGTCCGACTTCGTTGTTGGATGCGGGTTTGCCGGTCGGCCTTATGGACCGGCTTGCGGAAACCCGGCACTATGGAAGCAAGTTGACAGCGCTGTTCATTGGTCGTTTGGATCAGATTCATTTCAAAGTGTTCGCGGCAGCCGATTCCGGCCCGGGGCGGCATCTGGAAGATTTGCGCGAATTGGTGCCGACAAGCGACGAAATGGAAATGGCGTCTCGTTGGGTTATGCAACAGGATCCATCGGAAGGGTTCCGGCTGATGTTGAAGGACATGCTGAGAAAGATCGGCTATGAAGAAGTTTCTGAACGAATCTAGGGGTTTTTTGCGCCAGGCGATTTCGTGCTGGCTCTGGCGCGAATGGACGACGATGGGTGTTGCTGGCGCCTCGGCCAGCGAGATGCGGCACGTCATTGATCCTGAAGCGCTGTTGCTTTTCACCGGAACGGCGGGGCGGGGGGACCCCCGCTTATTCGATGAAGTTCTGGACTGGCTTACCGCCAACGGCCGTCTGCTAAACGGCCCGAGACTGAAACGGCTCTTACGCGCGTACGAGTTTTCATCGGGCAGGGTTCTGGCGGCCATCTGCTCCGTTCTCCCAAAGAAAGGCTGTCGCTTGGATTGGCGCATGAACCAAGTCGAGTCCGCGCCGGAAGAAGCGCTCTTTTACGGAGCGGATGCCCGACCACTTCCGGATTACGGCATCCGTGACCCGGATTTCCTTGCGCTTGGATTTCGGCGGGGCCAGCTCGATCTACGGCATTACAGCCAGCCCCCGGACCCCTCAAGACCCGCTTGCCTTTGGCTGACCTTGAGATCCCTGTTGGGCATCAATTGCCGGGTTGAGATACTGGTATATCTGCTTACCCGGTCCTGCGGCTATCCCAGCCAAATCGCCCGCGAGACCGGTTATACCCAGCGGAATATTCAGGATGTTATGGTGAATATGGCGGCCAGCGGCCAGTTGCTCGCGACCCGAAAACGGCGCGAGGTCGAGTATCGCCTGACCTCGCCTCTTTGGAAGAAGCTTCTGCTGGGCGCTCAAAAGTCCCCGGCGTGGATTCAATGGCCGCCCGTTTTGCGCGCGCTTGAACAGGTATGGTTGCGCCTCTTTGACGAAAAGCTTGAAGAACTTTCGGACAGTACGCTGGCCTCCGAATTATTCCTGCTGGTTCGGAAAATCCGCCCTCATCTCGAATGCGCCAACCTTGCCCATCTCCTGACTCCAGAAAGCAAAGGTTTGGGCGATGACTATGCCGCCACCTTTATTGGTGATTTGACCGCCATCTTGAAGCACACCGGCATTGTGCAAGACAACCCGGGTGATCGGTAAAAAACGCATATTTTCCAACGTCTGGAAAAATGGGCAAAAATTTTTCCAATGCCTGGAAAATTTCGCTGTGCGTGTAATTACGGCAGGGTCACCTGCAGGCGGTAGTATTGCTGCAGGATGCCTTCGATATCCACGGGGAAGTTGGTAAAGACGCCTTCGCCTGAAATAGGCGAGTCATTGACGCGCGACCAGTCGGGCGGCGTCAGTGTTTCGGTTTCCCATACGTAGTAATGCCGGTTTTCCCGCGCGAGAAATTCCATGTCGAAGAGATTCAAGCCCTGCACGGCCGCCGTCTCCACGCGGAGGAAATCATTCCGGTCGTTCGGATTGGTGTTGGCCGTGTATTCTTCGTAATCCGTCACGCCGTCGCCGTCGTAATCGCCCATGCCGCTCGGATCGAGTGTGCCGGGCTGCAAGCCCCACTGCATTTCCCAGCCGGGCGGAATCAGTCCTCCCTCGGGCCTGGCATAGACCAATCGCGAAGTCTTGCGCGTGTCGAAGCCGGCTCGCTGGTATGTGACTTCCAGCGTGTGCGGGAAGTCCGGGTCGCCGTTGTAGAATGACGGAAGGGTAAACTTGATTTCATGGTCGCCCCACTCGCCGGAGGCGTCATAGCGGAGTGTCTTTTGAACGTTGGAAAGCGTGACCCCGTTGACCGCCAGCGAGAAGCAGGCCAACTGCTGTGGCTGTCCGATGCCGTCCCACAGTTCCCGGCTCAGCCAGACGACGAGATTGGAGCCGTGCCCGACGATGCTGCCGGACGGCGGATCCACCGCGTAAATCCGATAACCGCCGCCGGTGATCAGCTCGCGTGTCAGGGTGGTGAAATGTCCGGCTTCATCGTTCAGCGCGAGGTTGCTTGAGGAGCTTGCTTCGCGCAGCACAACGCTGACCGTGGCCCAGCCGGAAGTAGCGATATTGTCGTACTCAAACCGCCATTCCTGCTCCAGCGTACCGTCCTCCAGGGGCGTGGGAACCAGCGCGCGGTAGGCCTTGGCCCACGGGCGGGTGGTCCCTGAAAAACCGTCCGGCGTTTCATAAATCTGGTACCACACCTCGGACACGGTCATGTCGGAGCGCAGGACGAACCCGTAGCTGCCGGACACCCATTCGTCATCGTTTTGCGGCCAGACAATATACCCGGTTGGCCGTGCCGCGTCGTAGTAGAATGTCTGTACACGCTCGCGGTAAATGGGGGCATGTCCGAATTCGCGGCCGAGGAATGACTTTGTTCGCAGGACGTGAAAGCCCTCGTGCAGGCCGGCCTTCATCTGGCTGGTATTCCAATTGTTGTGCGGGAAATACTCGATGGTCCCGGCGTTGAAATTAGTGACCTCAAAAAGTGTTTCCATCCGGCTGCCGAGGTAAATTTCGCCGAGGCTCCACGGGAAGCGGGCGCCGATGTTCCGGCGGTACGCCCCGATCTTGTACCGCAATTTCGTTCCATTCGTCTGCGCGGGGATTGTTCCGCGCCACCAATGCTTGTCCGCTTCCGGCATGCGATTCCATGTCATTTCGATGACCTTGGTGTTGCCCTTGCCCACACCGCCGGAACCCTCGGGCCAGCTTGCGCCGTCGGTGGTGTAATAAAGATAGGTCTTGTTGGTGGAGTTGTTGGGGTGATAGCCGATCTCCAGCTCAATCTGAATGGGTTGACCGGCAGCCGATTGCGGTGCGGGCGAAAACTGCGTTCCTGCATTCGGATCGTGATACAGCCAGGCAGGGCCGTAAGTGCTTTGCCAATCGTTCGGTGTTTCCGCAGGATTGTTCGCGGTGATGCCTGCCTGCCCGATCGTGCATTCGTAGGAGGTCGCGCCGGGAGAGCCCCACAAATTGTGCTCGGTGAAGTCCGAGGCGAATTTCTCGGCGATGCGCTGCACAAATCTCATCTGTTCGAAACCAAGGAACATATCTGTTGAAGCTCCGGGTGCGTTGTCGCGCGCGCCGACCTGGTGATTGTTGTTTGTCCACATTTGCGCGTTCAGATCAACACCGCCATCGAGCTTCATTAGGACGTTTTCAGTGGTGCCATCCGCGCGCGCGATGAAAGACAGGTTCGAGGAACTCGTCACCCGCGGGATCGGCATGTAATAGGTGTAGTTGGTTGTGTTCGCGTTGGGCAGACCATAAGGATTAAACGCCGGATCGCCATCGCGCCCGTCCTTGCGCGGCACCCAGATGATTTCCGCCGGTTGACCGTTCTGATGGATCATGATGGCGTGAACATCTTCTTTCCACCAACCGTCTTCCAGCGTCCACGCAGGCGGCATCTCCGGTATCCGCCACGAGATGGCCCACCAGTCGCCGGGGCCGACGCTGATGGCCCCACCGTCCAGTTCGCGGACTTTTCCGCCCTGCACCTTCACAGGGAAAGCGCCCCATGTACCGTACTTGTAAAGAATGTCGCCCTCGTTGAACACGGAATTGACCAATTCGAAGGGTTGCCTGTCCCCGCCGGCGTATCGGCGCACCATGGCGAACATCATGCTGGCGCCGTTGTGATCGTCTCCACTGCCGCGCACCCAGACGACATGATCCTGGTCGCCCCATTTCGGCCAGTGCCCGCCCCAACCGAAGTGGCGGCGGATGTGCAGCAGGTTGGGCAGCCATGCGCCCCGCCATGCGCCGGTGAACTGCCCCAGGAAAGGCACGTGCGCGGGTTTCGGGAACCAATCCGGTTCGCCCGCCTGATTGTAGCCGTCGGTGTATACAATGGGGAGCCCCTCACGCCCCAGCATTATGGCGTGGGCTTGCGGACGGTCGCCCCAGGGATAGGAGGAGTCGCCTCCCCAAAGCCAATTGTTGTCGTGGCTCATGACATAAATGGCTACCTGGTGCGGGTCGCCGCCCCAGATGCCGTAACCCCGTTGGTCCATCCCGTTCAAACCGTTTCCGACACTTTCTTTGACGGCATTAAGGAAACCATCGTTGGCGATGCGCATGCCGCGCTCCAGGTATGGGCCCTCGGCCGGCGGCGCGCTCAGGTGTTCGCCGAAAAGCATCGCGTCGTTCCGCGCAATGTCGGGATTGAACAGCGTGTCGCGATGATTGGAATCCGCAAAGCTGTGTGTTCTGTTGAATTGTCTTTGGATCTGGCCGGTGTATCCATAATCGGATTCATCCTTGCCTTCACCGTCCGCGCCGAAAAAAGTATTCGGCACATGTTTCACAGCGTCCAGTCGGAAGCCATCGCACTTGGTGACGCCAATCAGCCAGCGGATGGAGCGATCCAGGAACATGTTCACACATTCCATGTAAACATTGCTGTTATTATTGAGCATTTCCTGCGTCACGCTTCCGAACGGGGCGGGATTGCCGTTGGTGTCCCAGTCGTAATATTCGGGGTTGTTCGGGTGCCGGACACCGACCCATTTCTGTGTTTGCGCGCCCTCGTGCGAGCCGAAGCTGTAGTTGATCAGTCCCGGGGTATTGGCAATGTCCCACGCGAACGGATTACGGTGAAGCACCTGCCATTCATCGTTCCAGTCAGGCCAATCCATCTTGTAGTACGTTCCATCGGAGCGGCGGACCAGGTGGAAATCGGCGGGCACAAAACCGAGATCGTTGAGTTGATATGGTTCCCCCTGCGGCATGAATCCGCCGGTGTGCGCCATGATGTTGTCGAAGTAGACGCGGATGCCGAAACGGTGCGCGACCTCCATCATGTAAACCAAGTCGGTCAGAGTGCCATACTTGGTGGCGAGTCCGTTGCGGCTCTTGTGGCCGAGATCGAAGCGGTCACACGTGTCGAACCCGACGGAGAGTCCGCCGCTTGCCTTTTGCGGGGGCGGCAGCCAGAGCGAGGTGTATCCGGCCTCGGCCAGTTCCGGCATGCGGCGCGCAATTTCCAGCCATGATGTGCCGAAGTATTGCAGGACGACTTCCGTGGCGTGAGAAGGCCAGGGTATGGCGGCAAGCATCCACAAGCCCAACAGCGCAATGCTGGACAAGCGCCTTCTCATCGAACGTCCTTTTTGATGAAGAAACGCTTTACCTCTCCGCCAGGCACATGCATAGAACTCTTGTGGCGGAAAAAGCAGCGCTACTTCCTGAGTAAAAAAGTAACCCCCGGCCCCAAAACAGTCAATTGCACCCGAAGCGGGGCTCAGGGGGAAGTCGGTGTCTCAAGGCTTTGGGCGGGGTGTTTTCTGCCGTAAACCTCGAATTCCCATAGTGAGTAGCCCCACTCGGTGGCGCGGATTTCTCCGGTGAGGCGCACGTAGCGGCCTGAGGCGTTGATGTTCAAAATTTCCTCAACTCCACCCTGGCTGTCACGTTCGGTGTGGACGGTTTGCCAGGCTTCGCCGTCTTCCGAAACTTCCAGGCGGTATTGTTTCGCGAACGCGTTTTCCCAGAGGATGCGGAAAGCTGCGATCTCGCAGATTTCCCCGAGATCCACCATCAGCCATTGCGGATCGCTGAAGCGCGACGACCAGCGGGACCGCAGATCGCCGTCCACGGCGAATTCGGCCGGAGTAAGATGCGTTTCACGGGATGAGGCGGTGATGGGCTTGCCCCGGGAAAGAAGCGTGGGCGCATCGAGGTCTGTCGCAAAAACAGCGACGATATGCTTGTGTGAATTCATCGCGACCGCCAGGGGATTCTCGTTTCCGCTTGCGTCGCCGGTCCAATGACTGAAGGAACGGCCGATGGAAGGCGTTGCTTGAAGAGTAACTTCGGAACCCGCGGGATAACGGTTTTCCGGATTCTGCGGCGAGAGTTTAACACGTCCGCCCTGTGCGCCAGCGGTCAGGAAAAATGTGTCCGGAATTTCCTTCGCATAAACCCGCACATAATCAATCCGGTGGTGCTGCGGAAACTCGGTCGTTTCGTCCGGCGGACCCGGCAGGTCGCCGCCGACGGCGGTGTTGAGGATGAGATAGAATGGCTTGTCAGGCACCTGGTCCTGCGTGGAGAATCGTTTCTTTCCGTCAATATACCACCGCAATTCGCCGGGCTCCCATTCAAGCGCGTAGGTGTGAAAGTCGGAGGAGTAGTCCGGGCCGACATGCTCTCCGGACTGCGAGTCCACGTTCGGCCATTCGCCTGCGTGCAGGGACATGACGATCCAGTTCGGCCGTTGGCCGACGGACTCCATGATATCTATTTCGGGCGGCCATGTTCCGTCGGCAGGCAACATCCAGTGAGCGGGCCATATCCCTTGCGTGCGTGGAATCCGCGCGCGGATTTCGAAACGGCCATAAACCTGGGAGAAGCGGCCCTTGGTTTCGACCAGGCCGGAGGTGTACTCGCGTTCGCCCATCAGGCGCTTGCGACTGCGGAGAACGAGATGCCCATTCTCCACGTAAACTTCGTCGGTGGCGTAGTATTGAAGCTCGTTGTTCTTCACCAGCGCGGCGTCTTCGATGCGCCATTTCGATTCGTCCACAACATCGCCGTCGAATTCGTCCTGCCAGACGAGATGCCAGGCCGGAGGGCTGGGCGGCTTCTCAGCAAAAGCGAAAACGGCTAGAACGCTCAGGACGACGTAAAGCAATCTGGATTTCATAATTGGTTATCTTTGCACAAACGAGCGAAAAGCCGCAATCGAAAGAGAGAGCAGAAAACTCAGTTAGTATTGATTTGTGGATACCATGCCGAGTGTGCAAGTCCGGGGTGCCGCGCGCCGTATCGCGCGGGGATGTCCTGGGTCCAATCGCTCGGGATGGTGAGTGACAAGGCCAGTAGCGCAGCGAACGCGAGCGGTTGGACAAAGGACGGCGGAGAGGCCGGAGGGGTGCCGCGCGCGGGAGTACGGATACCGCGGCGCGAGGTGAAGACGGTGAGTGTCGCGCCGGCGAGGGCCATGATGATGTTGAGCGTCTGGCCGGTCGGGATGCCGAGAAGTTCGGTCGGATATTCGCGGAAAAGATCAATGAAGATACGGGGCAGCGCATACCAGAAAATGAAGCGGCCGGCGACCTCCCCGGCGGCGTGCGGCCTGCGATGGATGGCCAGGAGCAGGGGAATCAGGAGCAGATTCTTGATGCCGTCGTAAAGCACGACGGGATGACGGAACCCTTCCGCATCCGGAAACTTGATCGCCCACCAGGCGTCGGTTGCGCGGCCGACGATTTGTCCATCCGCGAAATTACCGAGCCGGCCGATTCCGAGAAGAAACGCGCCGGGAATGACGATTGCATCGGCCACTTCCAGGAAGCTGCGCCCGTGGATGCGGCAGAAAGTCCACGTGCCCAAGACCGCGCCGAGCAGGATGCCGTGCGTGCACATGCCGCCAAGCCAGACGGCAGGGATCAGGTGCGGATGCGCGCTGTAGAACGGCCATTCATATACGAATACCTCCAGGAGTCTTCCCCCGAGCAACACGCCGCCGGCAAACAGGATGCTCAGGTCGTACACCTGCCGCATGGAAAGACCGAGCCGGTCCCGTTGCAGGCGGAACCAGAAGTGGATTCCGAGAAAGCCGGCCGCGTAAGCAAGGCCGTAATACCAGAGATAAACGCCGCTCACACCGGTGATGATGGGATCAATGTTGTGAATAAACATGACGCGCTCCTTTCTTAAGAATTTGCGCAGGCCGGGACGGGTTGCAGCGTGGATGGGTGCGGAGCCACCGCGCCGCGCGGCGCGGGATTCCAGCCGCGGATATTCCAACGAACAGTGCGGCCGTAATAACCGAAGCTTATGGCCGCCATGTATGGCAACGTGGCCAGTCCGCCGGGACGCAATGCATGTCTCCAGAGGCGGCGCAGGATGTTCCAGGGACGGTAGAATTGATGCGTGACCCAGTCGTGTCCGGCTTGCAGATCGCAGGCGGACATCAATCGCGGCTGAAAGACGACGTTGTGAAAATCATAGTGGGACCAATTCAGATCGGTCAGCCTGTTTTTCATCGCGATGTGACGCGGCGTGCCGGGAAGCGGCGTGAAAATGGAGACCTGTATGACGTCCACCTGTAACTCGTCCAGGATGCGCAGCGTTGATTCGAAGACAGAAGCGTTGTCCCCGTCGAAACCGAAGACAATACCGGCTTCGATGGCGATGCCGTGCGCGTGCAGCAGGCGGATAGCATCCCTGTATTGCTGAACGCGATTGAATCCTTTATTGACCGACTGCAGGTTATCGGCGGAGAATGTTTCGAGGCCCACAAAAAGCCCTTTGCAGCCTGCGTCCGCGGCCAGCTTCACGAATTCCGGATCGTCGGCAATGGCGAGCGTGGACTGCGTGATCCACCACTTCTTCAAGGGCTTCAGCGCGCGGAAAAGGTCCGCGGCATAGGCGCGATCGGCAGTGAGGTTGTCGTCCACGAAGATGATAAAACGATCCGGGATGGAGGACACTTCCGCGACGACTTCCTCGATCGGGCGGCGCCGCTGAGTTTGCCGGTTGAACGCGGAGACGGCGCAGAAATCGCAACCGTGCGGACAACCACGCGTCGCCTGGACTGCATGAACGGTTGCGTAACGCGCCGGGTCGAGCAGATGTCGCGGTGGCGGCTTGATGCCGGCGAGAGAGGGCAGTGTGTCATGGCGATAGATACCCGCGAGGCGATGAGCGCGCGCATCTTCCACGACGCGCGGCCAGAGGCCCTCGGCCTCGCCAGCGACCACGGCGTCCGCATGCTGAATGGCCTCGTCCGGACAAAGCGTGGGATGCATTCCGCCGAGAACGACGGGAACGCCACGAGCGCGAAAACGCGCAGCGATTTCATAAGCGCGCGGAGCAAGCGCGGTCATGCATGTGATGCCGACAAGATCAACGTCCGCATCCCATGGGATCTTTTCGACCTGCTCGTCCACCAATTGAACGTGAATGTCGGGAGGGGTTTCCGCAGCGACGCTCAGCAGGCTGAGCATCGAAAATCGAAATACGCGGCCTCCAAACAACTTGTGCTTCCCAACCCTCTGCCACTTTCCGCTCGCAGGTGCTATCAACATGATCTTCATAACTTTCTCATTCATTGCTGCCTCCTGAAAGAGGGCTATTGCACAAGTCGTGCCGGGCCGCGGAGTAAAATTGCAACATGTTGAAATATGGAGAGTTGCGTGATTGTGAGGCTGGGCGGCCACACAAAAACAGTTTTTGTATATACATACAATGTATAAGAGATATACAATAATTGCATGGCACATAATCTTTCTTCGCAAGAACGAATGTTTTTCAAGCGCGTCGCGAAGGCGGTGTCGTGCAATCCGTTCAGCGAGGAGCGGCTGGAGATTGATCGGGAAATTGCGGGCGTCGGGGCAGAGGTTGGACGCCCGGATGTTCTCAAGGAAGCGGAGCGGCGTGTTTCGAATGCGCTTCAGAAACTCACGCGGAGAGAGGGGGGGATCGGCGCTTACGCGGAAGAGGATCGGGCGCTGATTCTGACCGCGGTGATGTTCGAGATCTTTCACCGGTACGCGCCCCGGTTCGACGGCTTGATTCGGAAGCAGGTCGCAACGGGAGATTTGTCCTGCCGGGCGGACTTCGTGGAAGAGGTTCTTGCGGCGATGGAGGCCTATGGCTTCGATCGTGCAGCGGCGTTGCACTTTGTTTCCAAGTTCTACCAGTTGCGGCGGGCGTTTCACCTGATCTATTTCGCGGCATTCGGCAGAAGTTCGTGCATGCGAAATTTGCGATGCAGGTTGTGGACGAACATCTTCACGCACGACATTTCGCTTTACGACCGGCACATGTGGAACCGGATGGAGGACTTTTCCACGCTGCTTCTGGGCGAGACGGGGACCGGCAAGGGCATGGCGGCGCTGGCGATCGGAAGATCGGGCTTCATTCCTTACGATCCGAAGACGAAATCGTTTGAACCCAGCTTCATGAAAGCATTCGTGGCGATCAACCTGTCGCAATATCCGGAGGCGTTGATCGAATCCGAGCTGTTCGGACACCGGAAGGGGGCCTTCACGGGCGCGATCGAAGAACACATGGGGGTCTTTGCGCGCTGCAGTCCGCATGGTGCGATATTTCTTGATGAGATCGGCGCTGTTGGTGAGTCCATCCAGATCAAGCTTTTGCAGGTCCTTCAGGAAAGGATGTTTACGCCGGTTGGGAGTCATGAGCAGAAACGGTTCCATGGGCGCGTAATCGCGGCGACCAACGAGGACCTTGTTGCGTTACGGCGGGACGGGCGGTTTCGCGACGATTTTTATTATCGGTTATGCTCGGATCAAATCACGGTGCCGCCGTTGAGGGATCGTCTGCGAGAGGAGCCGGAGGAGCTTGGCGACCTGGTGGAAAGCATTCTCAAGCGGACCTGTGGCAGCGAGGCGGAGCAATTGAAGGCGCGTGTTCTGGAGGCGTTGGAGCGAAGTCCGGGCCCGGGCTATGCATGGCCGGGGAATGTGCGGGAGCTGGAGCAGGCCACGCGGCGCATTTTGCTGAAAGGATCATACGAGCCGGCGCCCGCCGTGTCTGCGCGGACGAAGGAGGAAGAGTTTGCGCGCGCCGTGCGGGAGGGGCTGCTGGATGCGAACGCGTTGCTCTCGGGGTATGCGAAGCTTTTATATGCGCGGCACGGAACCTATGGCGAGGTGGCGCGACGCACGGGGTTGAACTGGCGCACAGTCAAGAAGCACGTCGAGCGGGCGGACGGCTTCTGAGTACGGTGGTTTTTTGAGCGGCCCTTACAAAATCGCGGTCAAAGGGTATACATTGGCGCACGAGGAGATGTTTTCCTATGTCGCGGGATGGGTCAGGTCATTTTACCCGGATCGTGATAACGCTGCTGCTTTGCGGCGCGGCG
>Ga0334884_1002771_pt1 | contig 21421 bp, 18 predicted proteins | sample GraSluR1_MG_7_FD_207215 | JGI IMG/M metagenome (GOLD analysis project Ga0334884, IMG submission 207215) | Sludge microbial communities from methane-producing bioreactor in Wageningen University, Netherlands - Granular Sludge_12_05 R1 | ecosystem: Engineered > Bioreactor > Anaerobic >...
CGCACCGGCACGCCGGCCAGAGGCCCGCCGGCGGCTACTCCTGCTGTGGCTCGGAGGCGAGCAGCGTATCGAGGGGCGGCACGGGCGCTGCGGACAGCGGCGGGGCGGCAATGATATCGACCAGGGTCTCGAGCAGAGCCGCGAGTCGATCGCGGTCGCCGGCGGCGAGTTGCTGCATGGCACGGCGCAGGGGATGCCGGTCCGAATAGGGAGTCAGCAGGCTGAACTGCCGTCCGGCCGGCGACAAGCTGACGATAACTCTGCGCCGGTCGTCCGCCGACCGCTCGCGCCGGATCAGGTTCTTGGCCTCGAGACGGTCAAGGATGCGGACAACAGTGCTGGCGCTCAGTTGCACCTGAGCGGCGAGTTCAGTCACCGTCAGGCTGCCTGCCTCGGCGAGCTGGTTCAGGCAAAGCAACTGGGGCCCGGTGATCTGGTGTTGGGCGACCAAGCTGCGGGAATAGAGGTCGACTGCCCTAATCAATCGGCGTATGGCGACGAGCACTCGCCGCTCGCTCGTGACCTCGGGCGGCACCTGCGCACGGTCGTTATCCGGACGAGGTTCCGTTGCTCGTGTCAGCTCCATCGGATTCCTGCTGTTATCGTGGTTGTCGTAGATCATTGCTGAAGCTAATAATACTACAGCAATAATTGCATAAGCAAGTTATTTCTGATTTACTGCGTTGCTCGATACCGTCGCATCCGGTTACGATCGCGAGCAGAAGCTCAAACGGAGGTTCTATTGCTGGATTTAAGCACAACGCCGGCTCAGCCGCGGATGATCGGGGGACGGTGGCGCGTCTTCTTCGACTATGCGCTCATCGTCGTCGGCGCCACCTTGAACGCGGCGGCCTTGGCCGTGTTCCTGCTGCCGAACGAAGTCGTGGCGGGCGGACTCACTGGGCTGGCCGTGATCGCCCGTCTGGCGCTCGGCGTGCCGTTCAGCGTGGCGCTCTTGGCGCTCAACGTCCCGCTCTTGATCATGCAGTGGCGTCTGCTCGGCGGTTTTCGTTCGATCGTGCGGACATTGACCGGGGTCACTGTCCTCGCGGTGATGACCGAAGTGCTGCAACCGTTGCTGCCGGCGGTCACGGAGGACCGGCTGCTGATCATCACCTACGGCGGCGTCCTGGCCGGGCTCGGTCTGGCGATGGTGTTCCAAGGCCGCGGCACAACGGGCGGAGCCGATATCCTGGCGCGGCTGTTCAATCGCTATCGCGGCTGGCGGATCGGACGCACCATGCTGGGTCTGAACGTGATCGTCTACACGCTCGCCGGCCTGCTCTTCGGCCCGGAACCGGCCATGGTGGCGCTGCTGCTTTCCTATGTGATGAGCCGGACGCTCGATGCGGTGCTGCACGGACTGGCCTCGAGCCGGGTGGTCATAATCGTGACCGCCGAACCCGGCAAGGTGCGACAAGCGGTGGTGCATATCATGGGCCGCGGCTTGACCCTGATTCCCGCGACCGGGGGCCATAGCGGGCGCCGCAAAGGGTTGCTCTACGCCGTGATTCCGCGGGCGGACATCCAGCGCCTCAAGCTGCGCGTGCTAGATAGCGACCCTGCGGCGTTCATCACGGTGATGACGCCGCGCGAGGCCGTGGGCGGCTTCAACCTGAAACCGCAGGATTGACTGACCGGATCGACCCGCCGGATGCCGGCGTCTTCCGGAGCCAGCCGTCCACCGGGGCGCTTTTTGTTATTGAACGCAGATCAGTCGCGCGACCTGTTGCCGGCCGCCGGCCGTGATTCGCAGGAGGTAGGTGCCGCTGGCCAGTCGCCCCGGCAGGCGGAGCGACTGGTCACGACCGCCAGCCAGGTCGCTGCCCAGCCGTCCGAGGCAACGGCCGCGCAGGTCGTACAACTCGCAATGAGCGACCGGTGATTCCGCCGGCAGGCGCAGGTGTATAGTCTGTCCACTGCAGACGCGCCGATCGCCGCACAACCATGACGCCGCATCGGCTAATTCGTTGCCGGAAGCACCGTCGCCTGGACCTGCATCCTGATCATCGTCCACGCCGGTCGCTATTCGTTGCAGGGCGAAGTCGACTTTCTGCCAGTCCGCGGCGACGCTCGCGGTCTGAGACTGCGTCTCGTATCCAGGGTGCAGGGCCCTCACGGTGAAGGTTCCGCTGCGTGTCAGGCGCCAGTAGCGGCCATGCTCGGCATCGCAGAGGCGCGGTCCCACGTAATTCGAGTGCATCTGGGTGATCTGCACCTCCGCGGCCAGGGGAACACCGGTCGCGGCGTCGCAGACGCTGCCGTATATCCCGGGACCGCTCAGGACGCGATCCAGCAAGTATGTCGAACCGCGAGCCACGCGCGCGGCGATCGAGTCGACATCGGCACCGGAATACCAGCATTGCGCGCCGATCTCCATCACGTAGGCGAGAATCCCGGTTCGGCCGTATACCCAGCACTGTTCCTTGGGCAAACTGTCGTAAGCCGGCACGGAGCTGTAGGTAGAACCCTGCAACGTGCGCGTGGCGGCGCCCCAACCGACGGCGACATCCCTCGCAACGTTGTAATCCGGCGCCTGTCCTCCCCCGTTGATGCTCAACCAGGGATAAAAAATCGTGTTGGTCCAGTTGATCGTGGCCGGCGAGTGGTAGTCGAGCACCAGCAGCGGCCGCTGCGCCAAGATCCAGTCGCGCAGGGCGACGACCTCACATTCGGAGAAGATTCTGGGACCCTTGTAATACTGGGACTCGGGATCGCTGTCGTCGCAATCGTTCCAGTACCAGTCCCAGTTGCGGTTGAGGTCGACGCCGTCGTCCGGGAAATCGACTTCGTCGTTGTCGTTGTTGTCCCGCAGGTTCTTGCGCCAGTCGGTCCAGGAGGGATGGTCGCCGAAGACATACGCGTGGCCGTCGGGATTGAGTACGGGCACGAAGACGAGCTGCAGGTTGTCCACCCGGGCGGTCACCTGCGGATCGGCGCCGTAGCCGGCGAGCAGCGCGGCCGCCTGCGCCATGATCGCCGCGGTGCCCAGACACTCGTTGGCGTGCTGTGCGCCATGGAAGAGCAGGCGGGGCTTGTCCGCGGCGGGAACGGCGCGGTTGGTGACGGTCAGCATCAAGATCGCGCGCTTCTGGCCGCTGGCGCCCAGCACCGAGCAGGCGACGAGATCGGGATGGGCTGTTTCCCAGGCGGCGAACTGGGCTTCGATGTCCGCCAACCGCCAGTAACCGGGGTCGGGTTGGCTGGCGGCCGGACGATCGGCGATCATTCCGAGCGCTGCGCCAAGCAGCAGGATCACGGCGAACCGGTGGCGACGAGACAATGGTGCGGTCCTCCTCGATGTTGCAAAACCAGCCATAATGATAACAGATCGGCGCGGATCCTTCATGGTGAACCGGCGGCCGTCTTCCTTATTTTTTGCGACGATTCTGCGAGGGATGCCTGGGTTGCGGTTCGCGGCGGTCATACCGCGACAACACGCGCTGTTCCTGCTATGCTGGCCGCCGACGCAGCCGGCTCGATCGGTCGGCCCGCTCGTGCAACGGAGTGAACCATGCCCCGTATCGAACGCAAGCTCATCGGTATCTTCGGCCGCATCAATGCGGGGAAGTCGACCTGCATGAATCTGCTCACGCGGCAGGAGACTTCGCTCGTCGATCCGCAGCCGGGCACGACCGCGGACATCAAAAGCGCGCTGATGGAGATCCACGCCGTCGGCCCGGTCGAGCTGCTGGACACCGCCGGTCTCGACGAGGTGTCGCCGCTCGGGCAGAAGAAGCGGCGCAAGACGCTGGCCGCGTTGACTGAGGTCGATCTGGCCGTGCTCGTGGTCGATCCCGTGCAGACGCTCCTCGTCGGGGATCCCGCCGTCGAAGACGCGATTGTCACGACCGCTCACCACCACGACCGGCGCCTGTGTGTGGTGCTGAATCGACGCGCCGACGGCGCCGAACAACTCCGCGCGAGCGGCGCCACCTGGTCCGAGGCGAGAAGGTTCGCGCTGTCCGTTCTACCCGATCGAGCGGGGACGCCCGTACTCGAGCTGGACTTGGCGGACCGCGAGCGCAGCGGAGAACTGGTCGCGTTCCTGGCGTCCGCGGTCGGGCCGGCCGCAGACGCGACGCCGCTGTTGCCGATGGTGCACCGGCATGGCGCCGTCGTGCTGCATATCCCTCTGGACGAAGAATCGCCGTCGGGCCGCCTGTTGCGGCCGCAGGAAATGGCCATGGAAGCGCTTCTGCGAGCGGGAGTGCCGGTCGGCCTGTACCGCGTCGATCTGAGCCTCGCGCGCTGCAGCAATCCGGCGGTAGTCGAACGGCAGCGACGGAATTTCGTCGATTTTCTGGCCTCGTTCGAACGATGCGGCGGTGTTCAGCTCGTGCTCACCGATTCTCAGGCGATCGATCTCATGAACGCCTGGGTTCCCGACGAGATCCCGTTGACCACCTTCTCGATCATGATGGTCAACCAAACTGCTTGTGGCGACATGTCGGTGTTCATCGACGGCGCTCGGGCCCTGGACACGCTGCGAGCCGGCGACCGCGTGCTGATCGCCGAGGCGTGCAACCACGACCGGATCGCCGAGGATATCGGGACGGTCCAGCTGCCGCGCAAGCTGGCAGCCGCGGTGCCCGGCCTCGAGTTCGACCACGCGTTCGGTCGCGAGTTCCCTGAACCTGCCGAGTTGCGCCGCTATCGGCTCGCCATCCATTGCGGCGGTTGCATGATTCGCCCCCAGAAGCTCGCCGCCCGCGTGGCGCGGCTGCGCGAAGCGGGCATTCCGGTGACCAACTATGGCCTGGCCCTGAGTTGGTACGAAGGTAAGGCCACCCTGGGGCGGGTCCTTGCGCCCTGGCCCTCCGTGCGACGCGGCGCAGAGTAGCGCGCGGGTCTGCGGATCGGCCAAACGACCGGGGCCCGGACTTGGCGTCCGGGCCCCATGCTTGATATCTCTGCCGACGTTCGTTTCAGTTAACTCCGATTACCGGAAAATGCCCTTGATCTGGGACCATGTCTCGTCTTGCGTGGCGATGGTCCCTTCATCGGTGCCGACCTTGACGTAGCTCAGGTACCAGCCGGGATACGCGACCGAGGAGTCAGACCCGAAGTCGAAGCGCACCTGAATCTCCTGGCCCATGAACGCGGACAGGTCGAAGCACTGCACGACCCAGTTCTGTGACGGGCCACTGGCGCTATTGCCCGCGTAGCCGGGCTGGTTGTCGACGCAGTAGGCATAGAAGCTGGTGCTCGGATTGATCGCGGCGAGCGGATAACCGTTGGTCGGCAGGATGACCTGGTCATCGACCTTCACGTTGCAACCGTCATATGTGTTCTCGGTCTGCACGTAGTGAAGGATTTCCATCAAGTAGGAATCCGGCGTCACCGCGAATGCAGGCGACAACAGGCCTTCGCCGGAGTTGTTGGGGTAGTTGCCCTGCAGGACGGTGCCCCACACGTTGCCAGGCGCGCCGGCGATGCTGGAGGCGCCCCAAGCCCAGACCGGCAGTCCGCCGGTGGCGTCGCAGACGACCGGTGTGAAGCCATGGTTGGCGCCGTCGAAGTCCCAATTGAACATCACTGATTCGAGTTCGCACGCGTCGCGCGTCGGGGACGCTACGTCGGGATAGACCTCTTTATCGGCGAGCGCGGGCATGGCAAATAGGCAGATCAACGAAAACGTGAGCAACAATCTCATGGCGATACCCCCAGAAAGAGCGAATGGGAGAGACACCCACCAACGGAGATTCCACCACTGTTGTGGAGTCTCCGCATGAACGGACCGATTCTAGCACAAAACAGGATACTTTTGCAAGAGTTCACCCGTCTCTTCTTCTCTGCTGGACGGCGACGATTCTTCCTAACGACGAGGCGGGAACCCGGACGATCGTTTCGATCTAAGGTTGACCGGCTAATGACGTTATTTGATAACGAGTTGTACGCGCCAAGCGCGCTTACTCTTTCCGCGACGTAGGGCGGGCGGCAACAGATCTCGATCTGCGCCGCCCGGTTGCCGCCACGAACCGGCCATCAGCCGGCTCGCGATCGTCAATCGGTGACGACCGTGAACCACATGTCGAATCTGCCGGCATCACCCCACAGGACGGACCCGCTGAGATGCGTCGGGTCGAACGTATAGAGCCAAAAGAGACGATCCTGCTCGCCCGCGTCGTCGTAGAAGTGCAGTTTCTGCGCACTGTCTTCATCGTCCCAGTGCCAGTCGATGGTCCCCTCGCATTCGACATCGATGGCTTCTTCCGGCGTCCCCCAGTTCTCGCCCTCCTGCATCATATAATAGCAGCCGTCTTCGCTGATGTAGAAGCGCACGCGGTCAAACGGTGTCCAGGTTTCCTCGCCGTCCACGCGGTACTGGAGAAGGTGCAACTGCGCGCCTCGATACATCGGCGGCACGGGATTGATCGGCCGATCATCCCCTTGCTCACTGAGCAGTTGGAAGATCCGTAAGAGATCGTATTCGGTGCCGTTGACCGTGAACGTGCCGGTGATGTAGTCGGGTTCACCGGTGTCCGGACCGCCGGTAAGCCAGGTGGCGATGCCGTCGATCTCGACGTCGTACAACGTGACGTCGGTGTCGCGGTCGCTGATCACGATCTCGCCGCCGATCAATATCTGTTTGGTCGTCTGCACGAGGCGGCAGGTGAGGGTGATCGTGCCGTTGACCAGCGGACCGGACGGCGGCTCGGGATCCATGTCGTCAAAGATGATCGACAGGACGAAGCCGTCGGTGAATTCATCCGGTATCTCCTCGGGCAGAACGGTCAGACCCGAGAACGGTGGCGGATCGCCCTCGATGACGCTGCCGATCAGGCTGAAGAAGTCGTCGGCAAGCTCGAGAACTTCCTCGGGGATCGTCTGGGGCGGCCGCGTGCCGACGTTGTCGTCGTCGTCGCTGCACGAAACCAGCAGGGCACCGGCGGCCAACACCGCCGCGATGAGCAGGAAAGGATGCTTCCGCAAACGCATCGTCAACCTCCGGGTGGTTGTGTCGTGCCGCCGGACCCCGGCCGGCGGCGAAAACCCCGTGAACGATTCGGCAGGTTTCACGAGCCCGGATTGTATCCCGATTCGCGCGATACGGAAAGCGAGATCAGAGTGGCGAAATACTTGTTTTTTGGTAGGTATTGCTTTCCGGGCGACACCCGGCGTGAGCGTTCGGCAACCTATCGAGGAGAGACCATGAATGTGCCCGTCTGGATCAGAGAGCTGTTCGCCGCGATCGACCGCCGCGACGCCGAAACGTTCGCGAACTATCTGACCGACGACGCTACGTTTTGCTTCGGCAACGCCGAGCCGCTTGGCGGCAGAGAAGCCGTGCGCGCCGGAGTCGGCGGTTTCTTCCGGAGCATCGCCGCCCTGGCGCACACCATCGAGGACGTCTGGATCGTGCCCGGCGCGGTCGTCTTGCACGGCGTTGTCACGTACACGCGCCACGACGGCAGCGCGCTGACCGTTCCCTTCGCCAATGTCTTCAAGATGCGGGACGATCGTATCCTGGATTATCGCATCTTTATCGACGCGTCGCAGCTATAGTGTCCTGGGTCGGAAAAACGTCGCCTTTTCGCCAGCCCCCCCCCGACGCCCGCCCGCGTTGCTCCTTGCCGGGCGCCGGGATGACTCGCCGAAAAGACAACGTTTTTCCGACTCAGGACACTAGCTGGCTGTCAAAAAAATGGGCTCGTTTGTGCCGGCTGGCACTTGCGAGCCCAGTTTTTCATTATCCCGCCAGGCTCCGTCTAGCGCTCGGCCTGGACGGAGTCGATGACCGCTTGCAGCCCCAGGTCCTTGGAATCGCCAAGGCGCTGCGCGAGTGCAAGGAGAGCTCCGAGATCGAGCTTGCCTGTCACATTGACGAACGCGACCTCGTCGCCGGGCTCGTACGCGACGACGGTCAGACCGACGATCCGGCCCTCATGGCGGTAGATGCTGACGGAAGTGGTTTCCTCGCCGTCTTTGACGTAGATGATCCGGTTCCAGCCGCCGTCGGCAAGCATCTTTTCGATACGCTCGACCGCCTTAAGCGTGTTCTTGTCGTCGCTGGGCACCTGGTAGCCCTTCAACTGTAGCGTATTGACCATGGACAGCAAGCGCGCCAGTTCGCTGTCGCCCTGCTCCTGGGCCGAAGCAGCGACGTCGGCGAGAAGTGTCGTCAGATCGAGTTCCTGCACTTCGGCGGCGTCGGCGGGGACCTCGATCCACGAAAGATCGATGTAACCAGGCGGGTTCTTCGTCGCCGCTGCGTCCGCGGCAGGCAACAGGAGCGCGATGGCAAAAGCCGCGACCAGGATCGCGATGCGGGTCGTGGGCAGGGTGTTCATCCTTGACCTCCAGGTGATGCCGGGGCCGTGTCGAAGCCGCCGGCGGCTTGGATCGCTGGTTGCAGAAGACGCAGCACGTCATCGCGCACGCGCCGTTCGGCGCGGTCGATGACGGCCGCCGTATAGACCAAAGCCCGCGTCACGTCGCGGCGGGTGTCGTCGAGATCGGTCCGGCCGGCGTAGGCCGAGACGGCGCTCACTTCGGCTATGGCCGTTGCGACCGCGTCCGGCGCCGGCGTTTGCATCCGGGACGGCAGAATCACGGCCAGCAAAACCGCTGCAGCGGCCAGGACGGTCGCGGCGACGTACCGCGATCGCAGAACCGCGACGGCACGGCGCCGTTGCTCGTCGCGGTTGACGGCGGCGGTGATACGGGCGGTCACGCGGTCAGGGCAGACCGCCGGCGGCTCGCTGCGCGCGAGGCTACCCATGAAAGCACGCAGGCGCCGTTCCCGCGCCAGTTCAGAGCGGCACGCGTCGCATGCGGCCAGGTGGGCGTCGACCCGGCGTCGCTCGAACTCGCTCAATTCATCGGCGGCGTAGCCGACCAGCAGGACGGAGATGGTTCGGCAGGTCTTCATCCGCGTTGCTCCTGGTGCTGAGCCGTGAGTCCGGATCGCGGCTGCTCGAGTAACTCGCGCAGCGTGCGGCGCGCGCGGTGCAGGCGGACCTTCAACGTGTTCTGATTGAGGCCGAGCATGGCGGCGATTTCTCCCAGCTTCAAGTCCTGCCAGTAGTGCAGCCAGAGCAGACTGCGCGTCGCCGCGGGTAAGGCGTCGATCGCGTCAAGCAGCGCGGTATGCTCGGCGGGTGAGGCGGGCAGGGGGTCGCCGGTCACGGTCAATTCGTCGAGCGCTGCGACGGAGGGGTCGCCAACGTACTTCCGCCACGTCCGCGTCCGCCGCGAACGGTCGATGCATAGATTGTGGGTCACGGAAATCAACCAGCCGACCAGACGTTCGTCGTCCACGTCGGGCCCGTGGCGCCATAGGCGAAGGAACGCCTCCTGGGTGACGTCGTCGGCGTCGTCCGGATGGCGCAGGCACCGCAAAGCATACCCGTAGATCCGATGGCGCTGAGTCTCGAGGATCCTGTCAAATCTCGTTCGTTCCATGTCGGAGGCATGGACGCAGCGGTCGCCAAAAGGTTACACGATGAGGAATCGCCACGTGCGGCGCCGAGTGAACCGCGATGAAGGGGCATCGTCGCGGAGGCGAATCGCAACAATTGTATCGATACCACAGCGTATTTATATGCCGATAAATTCTATATTTAACATTATATACTGTTGATAGCGCCGACCAGTTCCGCGGTGTACGACGCCGCCGAGATCGACGTGACGGAGTTTTCTGAGCGCGTTGCTGGATTTCGGCTTGCGAATTCCAAGCGTTTCCTGATAAAATCACTCCACAGCCCTCCGCTGTCGTTGCATCTGGGAACCGGCTCCCTCGTGATCGTGCCAACTCCGGCCCTCATGGCGTGACTTGCGAGGCGGTTCCGAGCAGATGCCCGGCCGGCTGACTGCTCGGCGCACCGAGCGGCGGCCGGCCGATTTCCATCCATCCCGCTGCCGCCGCACGAATCACACCGTTCAACGGTACTTCCGTTCGATCACCTCGAGGTGGTGTCCGCTGTGTCCTGCGGTGATGTAGGGCAGGGCCAGCACGGTGATCGATTTACCGTTGGCGACGCCGCGGCGAGCCAGGCTCTCCGCGGACAGGCTGCGGCAGAACAGCACGGTCGCACGCCGCAAATGGGTGAACTCGTCAAGCAGGTCGGACAGCGGGAGGCGATCGAAGTCGGCGCCGGCGAGCCACTGATCCTGATCGATGCCCGGCAGCTCGGTCCGATCGCTGCGCGCGATGCTGGTGGCGCGGTACGCGAACAGGCGTTCGGTGTCGACCAGGTGGCCGACCACTTCCTTGACGCTCCATTTGCCTGGGGCATATCGGTAGCGGGCAGCTGTATCGTCGAGCGGCCGCAGCAAGCGTTCGGCGGTCGCGATCTGAGCGGCGAGTTCCGCGAGGATGTCGCGGTCCAGGCAGCGCGCGACGTAGCCGCGGTAGAAAGCGTCGTAGTCGGATTCGGCGGGGCGGGGCAATCTCATGGCGTGACCTCGGGCCGGAGGACGAACGACGGCGGCGCCGGGTGCGGCGACTGCCCCCGCGCCTGACATGATACCGGATGGCCGCCGGCGCGCCAATATAGCGCCGACCGCCGAGGTGGACAAAGGGAACCCACGGTGGCATGATTGCGCGAGTCGCCCGCATGGCAGCGACGTTGGCGCAACGAGCTTGCCGAAGCGAGACCCGGTCCACCGGCGCGGATACTCGATCTAGATCATGCTCTTCAATTCGTTCATCTTCGTCTTCTTCCTCGCCTTCGTCTGGATCGGCTACCTTTTGCTGCGTGCGCCGCGGCCGCGAGCAGTCTGGCTGCTCGCGGCGAGCTATGCCTTCTACGCCTACTGGGACTGGCGTTTTTGTTCGCTTCTGGTCGGCCTAACGCTCGTCGATTTTTCGGTCGGCCGCGCCCTGCACGCCGCCGCGACCGTGCGGCGGCGCAAGCAATGGTTGGCGGTGAGTCTGGCCGCCAATCTCGGCGTGTTGGGGTTCTTCAAGTATTTCAATTTCTTCGCCGCCGGCGCGCAAGCGGCGCTGGCGGCATTCGGCCTCGAACTCGACCGCGCGCACGTGTCGATCATCCTGCCGCTCGGTATCTCGTTCGTCACCTTTCGTTCGCTGACATACACGATTGACCTCTACCGCCGGCGGATCGAACCGACGCGGTCACTCCTGGACTACGCGCTCTTCATCGCGTTTTTTCCTATCTTGGTCGCCGGACCAATTGAACGTGCCGGCAACCTGCTGCCGCAGCTTGCGCGGCTGCGCGCGCCGTCGCGGCGGGAGATCGGCGCTGGGCTCGTCTTGATCTGTCTGGGGTACTTCAAGAAAGTGCTCATCGGCGACGCGGCCGGACGCATCGTGGACCACATCTTCGGCCAGCCGGAGCTGTACTACTCGCCGGAACTGTTGGCGGCGGTGATCCTCTTCTGGATCCAGATCTACGCCGACTTCGCCGGCTACTCCGACATCGCGCGGGGAATCGGCAAACTGTTCGGCGTGAACCTGGCCGTGAACTTCGAGCAGCCCTACTTGTCGCGGTCGTTCAGCGAGTTCTGGCGCCGCTGGCACATCTCGCTGTCGACCTGGATCTGGGACTACCTCTTCAACCCGCTCGTTGCGGCGGTCCTGCGGCGCGTCGCGAACTGGCGGTTCGCGAGCGTTCAGGCGGAAATGCGCATCGCCTACCCGGTGGCGGCGATCGTGACCATGCTGCTTTGCGGACTCTGGCACGGCGCGGGTCTGACGTTCATCGTCTGGGGCGGACTGCACGGGTTGTATCTGAGCGGCGAACGGCTCTTCGTTTACCGGGGCAAGTCAATTCCCCTGCGATGGCGGCTGCGCGGACCGCGCAGCGTGGTCCGGCTGGTGCTGGGGCTCGCCGCCACACAGGTCTTGGTGATGTTCGCCTGGTTGTTCTTCCGCGCCGAAAACCTCGCGCAGGTCGGCTATTTCCTCGACCAGATCGTCCACTGGCAGGGCAGCGAGCTGAGCGGCCGTTTCGCGGCGATCACGGCGAGCTTCATGGGGATGATGGTGTTTTTGGATCTGCTGGAGTACAAGACGGGCACGCACGCGTGGCTGCTCAAGCTGCGGCCGGCGGTAGCGGCGGGCGTGTGCATCGCGGCGATGGCTGTCGTCGCGCTCTACCTGGCGACGGTCGATCCGATGCCTTTCGTCTACTTCCAGTTCTAGCCCGGGTTCGGCAGCGATCATCCGGGCTGGGGAGGCCGCGCGTGCGAGGTTTGTGTGCCGCCCTGATTTTCGTGACGACCGCGCTGGCGGTCGGCCTTGCGCTGGACGCGTGGTTGCAGGCGGCCGAGATCCAGAGTCCGCTCGAGACCTACATCGATCCCATCTATGGTCCGTCCTATTATCCCGGCCGCTCCTTCAGCCGCTTCCATGAGAGTTTCTTTCTGGGAGGGACCAATGCCTGGGGCTACCTGGGCGAAGGGCGGCCGGAGCGCAACGAGACCGACGAAGTGCGGATCTTGTTGGTTGGCGATTCGTTCGTGCTGGGCCACACGGTATTCGAGCGGCATCACTTCAAGCGGGTCATGGAACGGGAGCTGAGCGCCGCGCTGGGCAGGCGGACGGCCGTGCTCAACTTCGCCCGCGCCGATTTCAATCTCTGGAACATGCACCGCTACTACTGCGACTTCGCGTCGCGTTGGGACCACGATCTGGCGCTGCTGTTCGTCGGCGAAAGCGATCTGGTGCCGAGCCGGCAGGTGGGGTCCGCGCTCTATCCCTTCAGCTACGCCTCGGCGGACACGGTCGCGGCGGATTACTCTTTTCGCGCGAGCCGGCAGTTCCACCAGGCCAAGCGCCTGGAGCCGCTGCTCTCGCGATTGGCGGTGCCCCGCCTGGCCTTCAACCTCTATAAACTGGGACTGCGGGGCAAGACCGCCGGTATTCTGTTCGGCAAGTTGGCGCCGGCGAGGACCGCCGACGCGGAGGATGGCCGGACACGAGCGGTCGCGGCCGTCGAGCCGCTTTCGGCGCACAGTCGAGTCATCTTACGCGACCTCGCTCGCGACCGGCGCGTCCTGCTCGTTTATAAGGAACCGATCGACGATACGTACCGCGCTGCGATCGACAGCCTCGGGGCGCATCCGTTCGATCTCGTGCCCATCTTCACAGGGCTGCGGGCCCGCGGCGTCGAGCCCCGCTGGTGGCCGGTCACCCGCAAGCTGGGCCACTGGAATCAGCAAACGCATCAGGACATCGGTCGCGCCCTGGCGCGTGTGGTGTTGGACCGGAAATTACTGGATTGACCGCTGGCTGGTTCTGTCGCCCGTCCTCGCGTTGGGAGTTCGCATGTCCCGTTCGTCCCACCATCGATCCAGCCGCGTGCGCGGCCGTCGCCGCCGCCGCTTGCTTTTGGTTGCGGCCGGGGCCCTCGTAGGCGCGCCGCTGCTGGTTGCCCTCGCCGCGACCTTGGCCTTGCGCGGCAGCCTAGCCAGGCTCGACGGCCAACGCCAGGTAGCCGGTCTGGCGGCGCCCGTCAGCGTGGTCCGCGACACGCTCGGCGTACCCGATATCTCGGCCGGCAACCGGGAAGACGCCGCGCGCGCACTGGGCTATGTGCACGCCCAGGAGCGCTTCTTCCAGATGGACTTGCAGCGCCGCAATGCCGCCGGCGAGTTGGCGGCGCTGCTGGGCCCGGCCGCCCTGGAAATCGACCGCGACCATCGGCGCCACCGTTTCCGCGCGCGCGCCGACACCGTGGTAGCGGCGGCGGCCGACTACGAGCGCGGCATCTTGCTCGCCTACACCGATGGCGTCAACGCAGGCTTGCGGGATTTGCGCGCGCGGCCGCCCGAGTACTGGGTGCTGCGCTGCAAACCAGAGCCGTGGCTGCCCGCGGACACGGTGCTCACGCTCTACACGATGTTCTTGGACCTGAGCCTGGATACGGTTTGGGACGAGTCGACTCGACACTCAGCGCGGGAGCATTTGCCCGCGGCGTTGGCTGCGTTCCTCATGCCGGTGGCGGCGCGCTGGGATGCGCCGCTGCAAGATGACCCGCTGCCGCCGGCGAAACTGCCCGACGCGACCCTCGTAGACGCGCGCGGCTGGGATTTCAACGGCCGCACCTGGGCGAGCTTCCTAGAGCCCGCCGCCGCCGAAACCGCCGGCAGCAACAACTGGGCGGTGGCCGGGTCGCGCAGCGGACACGGCGGCAGCCTGCTCGCGAACGACATGCACCTCGGCCACGGTCTGCCGAATATCTGGTACCGTGCGCGCCTGAGCTGGCCCGAAGGTGGCGCGCGTCGGTCTATCGTCGGCGTCACGCTGCCTGGCACGCCGGTGCTCGTGGTCGGCAGCAACGGCCAGGTTGCTTGGGGCTTTACCAACAGCTTCGGCGACTGGCTCGATCTGGTGATCGTCGAGGCAGATAGCGTGCCAGCGCCGCGTTACCGCACGCCGTCGGGGTGGCGCGCCTTCGACGAGAGGACCGAGATCATCGCGGTCAAGGGGGGCGAGCCGGACACGCTGGTGTTCGCGGAAACGATCTGGGGCCCGGTCTGGCAAACCGACGCGCGGGGGAGGCCGCTGGCGCTGCGGTGGACGGCCTACGACACCGAGGCCGTCAACCTCTCGTTGCTCCTGCTCGAGACCGCCGGCGATGTGGACGCCGCGGCTGCCCTGGCCGGCGCGATCGGCATTCCGCCGCAGAACCTGGTTTGCGCCGACAGCCGGGGTCGCATCGCCTGGACCATCATCGGCCGCATTCCGCGCCGCGTAGGATGGGACGGGCGCCTGCCGGCGTCGTGGGCGGACGGCCGCCGCCGTTGGGACGGCTACTATGAACCCGCAGCGCAGCCGCGGATCGTCGATCCCCCGGAAGGGCTGCTGTGGACCGCGAACAACCGTGTCACTAGCGGCGGTGACCTCGCGGTGATTGGCGATGGCGGCTACGGACTCGGCGCCCGCGCTCGACAAATCCGCGACGGCTTGCGCGCGCTGGCGGCGCCGGTCGAGGCCGACATGCTAGCCCTGCAGCTCGACGATCGCGCGGAGTTCCTCGGCGAATGGCGCGACTTGCTTTTGCCGGTTCTGGCCCGGCACGCGGACGTGCTCACGGCTGAGCAAGCAGAATTCCACCGCATCGTACGCGACCAGTGGGAAGGGCGGGCGTTGCCGACATCGGTGTCGTACCGCTTGATCCGGTATTTCGTCTTCGACTGCATCAATCTCGTCTACGGTCTCTTGACCTGGCCGTGTATGGCCGCCGATCCGGATTTCGATCCGAAATGGCTGCCATGGCGCCATGCGGCGACTTGGACCTTGCTCGTCGAGCGGCCGCCGCACCTGTTGCCGCTTGGTTGCCGCGACTGGGATGACTTGATGCTGAAGTCCGTGGCGCGCGTGATGGAGCACGCCGCCGCCAACGGCCGCCAGCCGGCGGAATATACCTGGGGTGCGCTCAATGTGGTTCGCGTGGAGCATCCGTTCGCGCCGCTGGTGCCGCGGCTGTCGCGCTGGCTCGTCGCGCCGACGGGGCCGTTGCCGGGCGACACGATGATGCCAAGGGTGCAACAGAGGTCGAGCGGCGCCAGTCAACGCCTCGTCGTTTCGCCGGGCCGCGAGGGTGACGGCATCTTCCACATGCCGGGCGGGCAGAGCGGCCACCCGCTGTCGCCGTTCTTCCGGGCCGGCCACGACGACTGGTGCGAGGGCCGCGCGACGCCGCTCTTGCCCGGGCCGGAGCGCTATCGCCTCGAGTTGCAGCCCCACCGAAAGGGATCGCCATGACGCCGGCGCCGATACCCGTCGTTGCGGTCGTTGGTAAGAGCGGAGCGGGCAAGACGACGTTGCTCGAGGGATTGATCGCGGCCCTCACTGCGCGCGGTCTGCGCGTGGCCACGGTCCGCAACCATGTCCACGAGCAGGACATCGATGCGCCCGGCAAGGATACCTGGCGCTACGCGCGCGCTGGCGCCGCGGTGACCATGGTCAATGCGCCGAACCGCCTGGGTATGGTGCGGATCGTCGATCGGCCGCGCTCCCTGGACGAACTCGCCGAACTGGCCGTCGCGCACGCCGAGATCGATATCTTGCTGGCCGAGGGCTTCCGCAACACGGCGCCGGTGCGCGTGGAGGTGGTGCGCGCGGAGCGGTCGGTCGAACCTCTCTGCGCGCCGGGCGAGCTGTTCGCCCTGGTGACCGATGTCGACGTTCTGCGCCGCTGGCCAGTGCCGGTGTTCGGACTCGACCAGGCGGCGGCGCTCGCCGATCTGATCGCCGAGCGGTTCCTGCCGGGCGAGTGAGCCGCAAGCGGCCAGCAGCCGGCCAGGCGCCGTCAACGGCGGTGCTGATCAGCGCTGGGCGGCGTCAGGCAGTTCGGCGGTGAGTTCCCCGATGGTGCGGACCAGTTCGGCCGCGTTGATGGGTTTGGTGATGTAGGCGTCCATTCCCGAAGCGAGGCACCGCTCGCGGTCGGGCGCCATGGCATGCGCGGTCACGCCGATGATCGGCACGTGGCCGCCGGAGGTCGTTTCGTGCGCGCGGATCGCGCGCGTCATGTCCAGACCGTCCATGAGCGGCATCTGTACATCCGAGAGGATGACGTCGTAGGTCTGCGCCTTCGCGCGCTGCAGCCCCTCCTGCCCGTTGTCCGCAACCGTGACACGACAGCCTTGCTTTTGCAGTAACATCCGGCCAAAGACCTGATTGATCGGGTTGTCCTCCACCAACAGCACGTTCATGCCGTCAAGGTCGGCCGCCGACGATCGGGCTGCGGTCTCCCGTCGGCTGTCGCTCCCTTCCCGCTCGGGCGATTGCAAGAGGTCGAGCAATGCTCCCGGTTTGGCCGGCAGGGTCAGGTGGCGGCCCGCTGAATTTCCGCCGGCGATACCAGCGGTGATGAGCGCGACGCGGTAAATACCCTCGCGCCAGGCGGGGGCGGCCAGCAGGTTCCGGGCGTCGTCGGCCGCCGGATAATCGGTGGCGGCTTCGTACAAGATCAAATGGGGCCGCTGATTGGCGTCGGCGAGCGTCGTCAAGAGGTCTGCGGTCGTCATGCCGACGTCCACCGCCCGCGTCTGCCAGTCGAGGCTCGCGAGCTGCGACACCAGGGCCTCCCGCGCGGAGCACGGGCGGCAGATCACCAGGGCCTGCCGGCCGTCGCCGCGCGGCCAGTCCGCCGCGGCTTCGCTCGGCAGCTCGATCGTGAAGGCGAAGGTGCTGCCGCGTCCGAGTTCGCTCACGACTTCGAGTCGGCCGCCCATGAGTTCGACGAGTTGGCTCGAGATGGCCAACCCGAGCCCGGTGCCGCCGAACTGGCGCGTCGTCGACGTGTCGGCCTGATTGAACGCCCCGAAGATGGTCTGCTGGGCCTCGGCGCCGATGCCAATACCCGTGTCGGTCACGGCGAAACGGATCGCGAGCGGCGACACCGCGGCCGCCGGCTCGATGACCAGGGTCACGCCGCCTTCGCGGGTGAACTTGATTGCGTTGCCGATCAGGTTGACCAGCACCTGGCGCAACCGGCCCGTATCGCCGCGGCGCCGGCGCGGGGTGCGGGGATCGAAGTGGCAGACAAAATCGAGATCGTGGCGGGCCGCCTCCAGGGCGAAGGTGTCGGTCAAACTGTCCGCCACCTCGATGAGATCCAACTCGGCATCCTCGAGCTCCAGGCGGCCGGCTTCCACCTTCGAGAAGTCTAGGATATCGTTGATGATCTTCAACAATGCCTCGGCGCTGTCCTTGACGATCAGCAGATTGTGCCGCTGCTCGACGTCGAGATCCGTGGCCAGCGTGAGGTCGGTCATGCCGATGATGCCGTTCATCGGCGTGCGGATCTCGTGGGACATGTTGGCCAGGAACTGGCTCTTGGCTTTGGTGGCGCGGACCGCTACCTCCTTGGCCTCGAGCAGTTCCGCTGTGCGTCCGGCCACCATGGCCTCGAGGTTGCGACTGTACTCGTCCACCTTGCGGCGCGAACTCTGCAGACTGCAAGCGAGGTCGTTGAACGCCCTGGCGAGCTTGCCCAACTCGTCGCCGGTGCTGTCGTCGACTCGGACGTCCAACCGTCCCGCTGCCATTTGATCGGCGGCCACGCACAGAGCGGCGATGGGGCGAGTCAAACGCCGCGAGACCATCGACCCGGTCACCAGGCCGATCAACGCCACGACGGCGCTGACCAGCAGGGTCAGGCGCCGGTTACGCGCGACCTCGTCGTGCACGACGGCGGTGTCGAAGCTCAGCAGCAGCGTGCCGAGCCACTGGCCGTGGCCCAGGACGGGTGCGATGACGTGGAGGGTCGAACCGTGGTCGGTCACCCGGGTCGCCGATAGAACCGGCAGCGTGCCCGCGACCAAACGTCGGCCCGCCACCAGATCGCCTGCGGCGTCGGTGACCTGGACGCCAACCAACCCGCGATCATGCTCGAGGCCGGCGATCATCTCCCGGGCGCCCTGGCGGTCGCCGAACTCGAGCGGTACGGCCAGGTTGTAGGCCAGGACCTCGGCCACGCCGACGCCTTTGCTCTCCAGCGAGGCACGCGCCAGGTTGGTAAGCCGCGGCGGGAAATAGAGAGCGATCGACACCGCGCCGACGAGCGACACCACGACGATGGCAAGGATGACCTTGTCGCGGATCGTCATCGTTGTCTGGCATCGCTTCATCGTTCGACTACCTCGCAGAGGCGCAGCACGCGCGCGTCGAACTGATGCCCCTCGGCGGCCAACGCTTGGAGATTGACCCGGATCAGGGGGCGGTCATCGACCAGGACGAGGCCCACCGCCAGGCCCGCGTTCACGAAACCGCCTTGCGCTGCCAAAGACAGGATGCCGCGGCGGCGGGTTTCTCGCGCGATCGTGTCGAGATGGGCGCCGTTGCCCGCGGTGACGTAGAGCACGTCGATCTGCGCGTCCGCCAGCAGGCGCGACAGCTCCTGCGGCGTCGACCACGTGATGGTGGTAGTTTCGAAGCGGACACCGTTGATCGTCTTGTCCGAGACGCCGGCCAGTACTTTCGCTATGGCTGTCAAGTTGGCGCGTGATTCGTCGCTGGCGAGCCGGTGCAACAGCCCGATGCGTAGATCGTCCCGCGGCTGCTGCCATAGCGTACGGTCGTAGGTGAGCAGCTTGAAGAAGATCGGCAGTTGACTCGCTTCCGGCACTTCTTGCGCCGGTGCCGCCGCCGTCAACGCAGCCAGTACGACAGCCAACGTCGCTGCAACGATGACCGTCCTGAGCAGTGCTGATGCGTTTGGCTCGCGCACGTTGTTCCTTGACCGCGTCATGCCGGCGTCATCCGGCTGAGTTCTTGTCCTTGTCCCGCCCGCATGGCGTCAGAAGCCGACCGCGATGGTGGCGGCCAGTCGCCGCCGGTGCTCGATGGCGAGCGGGTAGTCGCGGCAACGCTCGTCGAACAGGTTCTCGATGGCGAGCGTGAACCGATAGTCGCTCGCCTTGGCTTGAGCGTGCCAGGCCGTGTCGATCAAGAATCGTTGGGCGCTCTTTTCGTTTTCCCCGTCGATGTCCCACCAGGTGCGCGAACGATAGCGCGCGGTGAACGACAGGCTGTGCGCGGGCGACAACCGCACCGCCGTCCTGCCGTAACCGCTATGGGCGGGAGCTCGTTCGATCACAGTCCCGGTGACAGCGTCGCGCAGGCGGTTGTAGGCGTAGAAACCGGACAGGCGCAGCCAGTCGGCGAGGTCCATTTCCGTCGAAATCTCGCCGCCGGTCGCCTCCCACGACTTCTTGTTCTGGAACGAAAGCTCCGACGGAATATCCGGATACGGCGCCGGCGGCGACGGGAACCAGGCGATCGGGACCATGGCGATCAGTCCCTTCATCTGGTTGTGGTACAAGGCGACGTTCAGCATGACGGTTGGCGTCACCAACCCCTGGTAACCGACCTCGAAAGACCTGATCTCTTCGCTCGCGACGCCGGTGTCGCCGCGATACACCTGATAGATCTCGGGGAGCAGTTCGATCGCCGTACGCCAGTAGGTTTCGACGTATGAGGGATCGCGATACGCCTGGCTGTAAGAGAACCGCAGCGCGTGGTCGGTTCGCGGTCTGTACACGATGCCGCCGCGAGGTGCGGCATGTCCGTCGACCAGCGGGTGGTGTTCGTAGCGCACACCGAGCGACAGCATCCAGGCCTCGGCGGGCTTCCACTCGCCGAGCACGAATCCGGCGAAGATGTCCTGCCGTACGACCTCTTCCTGGAGGCTGTACTCGAATCGCTTGTGCCGGTATTGGCTTCCCCACAGGAAGAACGTCTCGGGGGTCGGGGAGAAGGCATGCTGGAACTCGACATCGTGGAGGCGATTGATGGCCTTTGCTTCGTTGCCGACCAGTTCCAGCGTCAAGGGATCGATATCCATGCTCCAGTAATTCGTGTACCAGCGGATATCCAGATTGCCGTACTTAAGATCGGAACGCAGGAAGGAGGCTTGGCCGTCGGCGCCGAGGGGCGTGTTCTCGGTCATCAGCTTCAGTTTGCCGTTGCTCAGGCCGCCTTCGATCGAGATCGCTGCACGGGGACTCAGCGCGTAGCCTAAGCGGCCGTTGAAGCGTACGTTCTCCGTTTGCGGCGACTTCTGCTCCCAGTCGTCCGATCGTTCCCAAGTCGTCGACCCAGTCCAGCTCAGGGCGGCGCGGCGCCCCGCCGTGCGCAACGAACCCTGGCTTTCGCGCAGATCCGAAACGTAGGTGCGCGCTGCGGTGCCTGGCTTCTCGTCGGCGCTGAACGTGATGATGTTGATCACGCCGGCGAAGGCGTTGGCGCCGTACATCGCCGAGCCCGGCCCCTTGATGACCTCGATGACCTTGATGTCCGCCAGGGAGACGGTCAGCACCTCCCAGATCGTCAGGCCATAGACATCCTCGTAAACCGAGCGTCCGTCCACGAGCACGAGCATGGCGTTGGAGCCGGGCTGATTGAGGCCGCGGGCGGAGACGTCGTAGGCGGAACTGCTGGTTCGCATGACGTCCAGACCGGCGACCCGGTACAGCAACTCCGGGACATTGCGGGCACCGCTGGCGGCGATCTCCTCGGCCGTGATCACCGTGGCCGCGACAGGCGTTTCGCTGATCTTCTGCGCGTGCTTACCGGCGGTGACAATGGTCTGGTCGAGCAGCGACTCGAGATCGAGTTCAGCGAAATCGCGGTAGTCGAGGCCGGCGGATGCCGCCGCCGGCCGCCACCAGAACATGCAGGCAGCGGCCAGGCAGATCCCGGCCGCGGTCATTGGAAAAAGGGGACGCATTCAATAAGCCTTTCGTCATCCGTGCCGTTGAGCGCGGGCGGCACGCGGGCACGTCTCGGTGATAGTTCGGCTTGGCGGGCAAGGACTTTACCAAGTGTGTAATGATATCGCTTATAGGCAGGCCGCGGCCGCCGCGGTTGGGGCCCGCGGCGGCCGAACGAGTTGAGATGAAGAACTTATCGTACTAACGCGATCTTACGCGATTGGACCCCTTCGGAGGTGACCAACCGGCCGATGTAAATTCCGGAGGGCATCTCGCGCCCCTCGTC
>Ga0334884_1002772_pt1 | contig 21417 bp, 14 predicted proteins | sample GraSluR1_MG_7_FD_207215 | JGI IMG/M metagenome (GOLD analysis project Ga0334884, IMG submission 207215) | Sludge microbial communities from methane-producing bioreactor in Wageningen University, Netherlands - Granular Sludge_12_05 R1 | ecosystem: Engineered > Bioreactor > Anaerobic >...
ATTTAAGGAGGTGGGAGAGTGTCGCGTGGGAGATACCATTATTTTATCTTCCTCTAAAAATGTAGAGGCCTTAGATGGGTATAAAGAGGTTAAACCGATGGTTTTTGCTGGAATTTTTCCTAAAGAGGGAAGTGATTTAGAAGATTTGCGTGATGCCATGGATAAATTAAAATTAAATGATAGTTCCTTGGTTTTTGAGGCAGAAAGATCTGACGCCTTGGGCTTTGGTTTTCGTTGTGGATTTTTAGGATTATTACATTTAGAAATTTTTCAAGAAAGATTAAGGCGAGAATATAATTTAGATTTAATAGTAACTCTTCCCAGCGTGGCCTATAGGGTTTACAAGAAAAATGGAGAAGAGATAACTATTAGGACTCCTCAAAGGTTGCCCGATCCAACCGAGATTTTAAAAATAGAAGAACCTTGGGTAGCCCTAGATATTATTTCACCTAAGGACTATATGGGCAATATTATGCAATTAGCCCAAGAAAAAAGAGGAATATATAAGAACACTGAATTTATTTCTTCCGGTAGCGACGAGCAAAGAGTAGTTTTACATTATGAAATTCCAATGTCTGCCATCTTAACTGATTTTTATGACAAGGTTAAAAGCATTAGTTCAGGCTATGCTTCTATTAATTATGACTATTTAGATTATCGCACGGCTGATGTTGTTAAGATGGATATATTAGTAGCCGAGGAGCCGATTGAAGCTTTAGCGGTTATTGTTTATCGTGATGAAGCCTTTCGTCGCGGTAAAGAAATTGTTGAGATATTAAAAGATTCTTTGTCTAAGCAAATGTTTGTTTTAAAATTGCAGGCGGCTATTGGTGGAAAAGTGATTGCCGCTGAAAGACTATCAGCTATGAGAAAAGATGTTACCGCTAAATTATATGGAGGAGATGTTTCACGTAAAAGAAAATTATTAGAAAAACAGAAAAAGGGTAAAAAGAAAATGATGGCTGCCGGCAAGGGAAGCGTTGATATTCCGCCTGATACTTTTGTTAAAATATTAAAAAAATAAAAATCATGAGAAAAAGAACTAAGAAAAAAATTATTAAGACAGCTTGGACTATTTTGGCTATATTGATTATGTTTTCAATGGTGGCTTGGTCAGTTTTTTTAGCTTTGATGTAATTTTTTAAAAAATAAAAATAAATAGATGAATAAAATATGGCAGGTTTACCCTAAAATGCCAGAAAGCTTTAAGGATGAAAATGAAAAATTTAATCCCTTTATTCTTCAACTTTTGTATAATCGAGATATAAGGTTGTCCGAAGATTTGAAATGGTTTAATGAAGACGAGGAAATAAAATTTTTAGATCCCTTTCTTTTTGGGGATATGGATAAGGCAGTAGCTTTAATCATTAAGCACATCAAAGAGGGTAATAAAATAATGATATATGGTGATTATGATGCTGATGGAGTTACCTCCTCAGCTTTGCTTTATGATGTTTTTAAAATATTTAGGTCTAAGGTTGATTTTTATTTGCCCGACAGAGTTAGTGAGGGTTATGGCTTAAACAAACCGGCTATAGAAGAAATAAAAAAAGGTGGTTTTAATTTAATAATAACAGTAGACAATGGTATTAGGGGCAAGGATGAAGTTGCGTATGCCAAGAGCTTGGGCTTAGATATTATAATAACCGATCATCATGCTTATCCTGAAAAAAAAGAAGATTTGCCGGACTGTCTAATTATTAATTCTTCAGACAAATCTTCTGGTTACCCCTTTAGGTTTTTAGCTGGGGTGGGAGTAGCTCTCAAGTTAGCCTCCGCCTTAATTGAAAAATCAAAATTATCAGATGATCATAAAAAATTATTGTTGTCTCGTAGTTTAGATTTGGCGGTTATTGGAACAGTCGCTGATATGGTTCCCTTGGTGGGAGAAAATCGTCTAATAGTTCAAGAGGGTTTGAAAGTTTTAAATGAGACCAAAAGAGTCGGGCTACAAGAACTCATAAAAGTTACTGGAGCCAATGGAGATTTAAATACTTTTAATGTTGGCTTCCAATTAGGTCCGCGTCTTAATGCCGCTAGCCGTATTAAGCATGCCAATTCAGCTCTAAATCTCCTTATTAGCAAGGATAAGGATGAGGCCGAAAAATTAGCCCAAGATTTAAATGATAAAAATATTGAAAGACAAAAAATAACCGAAGAGGTGATGGCTTCAGCTGAAAGTCAAATAGATAAAAATAATATTCCAGAAATCATTATTGTTACTGATTTTTCTGATAATGCCTGGAATGAGGGAGTTATTGGTTTAGTAGCGGGTAGGTTAACAGAGAGATATTATCGGCCAGTTCTAGTGGTTGTAAAAACAGAGGAGCAGGTTATTGATGAAAACGGGCAGAGCCATTTTCTGTATAAGGGGAGTGGTCGTAGCATTGAGGAGTTAAATTTAGTAGAGGCCTTAGAGGACAATAAAGAATTTTTGTATAAATACGGTGGTCATCCTATGGCCGGAGGTTTTTCTATTTTATCAGAGGAAAAATTTTTGGCCTTTTCGGAGAGTATTAAAAAATTGGCGCATAAAAAATTATTGGGTTTGTCGTTATTACCAAAATTAAGAATAGATGCTGAAACTAGTTTTGAAGATATTAATGATGAATTAGTAGAGGCTATTGAAAAAATGAGTCCCTTTGGCCAAAATAATCCCACTCCAAAATTTGTTACCTATAATTTAAAAATTATTGATATTGTTAAGATGGGCTTTGATAGTCAACATATTAAAATTAAGTTTTTAAATCATGATGACAGGGATATGAAAAATTTTTGGGGAATTTCTTTTGGCGGTAGTGAAAAATATGGAAATTTAAATATTGGAGATAATGTTGATGTTGTTTACAATTTAGAGTTTAATAAATTTAATGGTCGCTGTGATATTCAATTGAAAATTATTGATATTAAAACTAAATAATATGAACAAACAAAAGCTAATAATCTTTACCGACGGCGGAGCTCGGGGAAATCCAGGGCCAGCGGGAATTGGAGCGGTTTTGTATAATGATAAAAAAGAAAAGGTAGCTGAAATATCTAAATTTTTAGGAGTAAAGACTAATAATCAGGCGGAGTATACTGCCCTAATAGAAGCTTTAAAAAAAGCCAAAGAGTTACAGGCTCAGGAACTCGAAGTTTTTTTAGATAGCGAGTTGGTGGTTAAACAATTAAACCGTGAATATAAAGTAAAAAACAAGGACTTGGCGCCCTTGTTTTTGGAAGTTTATAATTTATCTTTAAGTTTTTCTAAAATAACTTTTACTCATGTTTATCGGGAGAATAATAAGGAGGCGGATAGGCTGGCTAATGACGCTATGGACAAAAATTCTCTTATTTCCCAGTAGGAGACCAATGCCAAGGTTCACCACTGATGTTTGCATATAGTCCCTGATTATTCATACATTCTTTTAAACCGCTTGTTTCATTATAATCCCAAACCATGCTATCTCCAGAGATGCGATAAATATCTATTGCTCTTCCTGAACTATGATTAGAGCAACAGGGGGGCGCAGCATTATCTGGTTTTCCTTGGGCTATCCAATATTCCTTCATTTCTATTTGTTTGGCTGGAGATCTCCAGGCTGACACAATAGAGAATAAATTATCACCATTATTTTTACCTCTAACACACTCCATAGCCTTGGTGAACTTATCTAACGTTTCGGGGTGTATATATTTTTGGTAGTTTGCGTTATAAACTAAATAACTTGGCTTTGTTTCTCCTAGTGCTTTACATGGTCCTAGGTTGTCTTTTTTTGCTTCTAAGCAGGCATCTATATAGGGATTTTCGTTGGTTTCGTCAACACTAGTGTCATAGTATCCCATTGGGTCAATAACCGCTAGTTTTACATATCTCATTCCCACTAATTCAGGATTTATTTGGTACAGTAAAACATAGGAGGTTAATAATATAACTAAACCAGTAATACTTCCTGTTATCCAGCTTTTAGCCTCTGAAACTCGGCTAGCATTTCCAGCAGAAACCAGCCAAATAACCCCTCCCACCATTAAAGCTATGGCAGCCAAAATTCCAGCGATTGCTAAAAAGTAATTATAAATAGCGTGTATATATATTGCTATCCAGGGAATTTTGCAAGTTTGGCTTTCACCTTCACCCTCACATTTAATGGGATGTTTTTCAGCAATCTCGTCTAGACCAGGTATTTTTATTTGTAAATTTCCTAGGGGATTTAGATCGGGTGTTTTATTTTTAATATTTATATTTTCTCCACTTTCTCCGCAACAACAAAGCAGTTTTTCTCCTGATTTTTTTTCTGGTTGAGAAATGGAACTACATTTTTCCCAATTGGACTCAGTTTCAATACTATAGCAACCTCCTTGGAAGGTTCCGGTTGCCCCAGGAACTGGCTTCTCTATTCTCCAGGAACATCCACTGTCGGTAGTTGTCTTAGGGGCTTCCTTGTTGCTGAAACAGCTGCCAGAGTAATTTGAAATTGCTTTAGTAGAGTCGCAAAAAGCTCCCGGTATTCCTGAATTTTTTTCTATATAAGAACAATCAGTATTGTTGTTGCAACCACCACCTATTTTTGGATAGCATTTTCTATCTCCTCCCGTCTTTGTGGATATGCACATATTATTGGGTGGGCAATCTTCGAACGTAGTGCACTCTTCACCTATCGGTCCAGCGCTTATAGCACCAGGAAGAACTAAAAGAGAGAGTAAAAAAATAAAAATAAGTACCGGTATTTTTAAAAATATTTTTTGATTATTTTTTTTAAACATAATAATTTAAAGCAAATGTTTAAAACGTTTTTGTTTTTTTAAATATTCTTTTTTTATTTCAGAAGAATTTTTTAAAGCTTCACTTTTGTCTGTTAGTTTTCCGTTTACGTATTCGAGTAGGGGATATAGATCGCTTTGGACTGCCATTTTTCCGACTTCTACTGCTTCGTCGGTTTTTAGTCCCCAACCGGGAATACAGGGTGATAAAATTTGAATGTACCCCGGCCCTTTCATTTCCTGAGCTTTTTTAACTTTATTAAAAATATCATCAGGATAGCCAGCGGTAGCTTGAGCGACGTAAGGGACATCATGGGCTAGAGCAATTCTAATCATGTCTTTTTTTTGATATTGATTTCCAATGGTATTACAAAGTGCTTTTTCTACTGGGCAATCTCCCTTGGGTGAGGTGCTAGTATGAGCTCCGTAAGGAGTGGCCCCCGAGGCCTGAAAACCAGTATTAGAATAACTTTCAGTATCATAGCAAATGTATAGGATATTTTCTTTTCTTTCCCACATCCCGCTGATTAGCCCCAAGCCAATATCAAATGTTCCACCATCTCCCGCCATTACTACGACTTTAGTTTTATTATTTTTTTGTTGGCGTAGAGCAGCGGATATGCCAGTGGCTACAGCTGAGGGATTTTCAAATAATGAATGTATCCAAGGAACACCCCAAGAGCTTTGAGGGTAGGCAGTGGTAGTTACTTCTAGACAGCCGGTAGCATTGGCAATAATAATGTCGTCGTTTAAAGCGCGCATTACTGATTGTACGGCTGATAATTGTCCACATCCGGCACAGGCGTTGTGGCCGGAAGATATTGATTTTAATTTCGTCATATTTTTATTGTTTTCCTCCAGGGACGCAAGGATTTCTTCCGCTATCATTGTAGGCGGGGTCACACTTTTCCCCTTCGTATATATATTTTAATTTAATATCAGGATAGCTTTCTTTTGGATCCGGACACGATTCTCCATTAGTTATTGTTTTGCAGGTTATTCCTATCGTGCTATATTTTTCATATTGGCAGCACTTTAGATCTCCTTTTTTTGTGCATTCAAAAATATTATTTGGGTATTCGTATTTAACTTTAGAACAGACTTCGTCTTCCTTGCATTGAGAGGCGGTGTCTTCAATTCTGCCACCGGCCTTTGTTATTTTTTCATTTTTATCTATATCTGCCTGTGTTCTCAGAATAATAATTGTGCCGTCATCTTTTAACTCTCCTGGCATTTCTCCTTCGTTGTACTTAACACAAAAAACAATATCTTCAGACGGTTCTATTCTTGGTATTATTGTGTCTCTAAAATCTACCAAATAAGGATTTATAGTCCTAAGTATCACATAAGAAACCAGGACTAAAACCAAACCAGTGAGACTGCCTGCTATTAGATTTTTTGCTTGACTAACCTTGTCAGGGCTTCCTCCGGCGGTTAACCAAATGACTCCAGCTAACATTAAAACAATAGCAGCCACTATTCCAACAATCCCTAAAAGATAATTATAAATAGATTTAATATATATTCCAATTGAGGCTGTACTATCCTCGATTTTGGTTGAAGTTCCGGCCTGAAAGTTAGAGCCAGGGATAGTAACTTGAGGAATAAAGTTGGTTGCTCCGGCTTCCTTGGTTTTTAGCGTCGGTGAAAAAACAAATAGGAAAAATAAAAATATTAAAATAAACCAACTTTTCTTATTTAACATAAATTTATAATTATTTCATTATTTTTCTTATTTCTTCCTCGGTAATGTCTCTTCCTCCCAGTCCGCTAACAAAGCTAGTAACTTTTTGTTTGTCAGAAGCTATTGCTTTTACGTCTATAAATAATGGACTATGATTTCCAGGGCTAATAGCTTTTTCTACTACTGTAATTTCTCTAGCATTTTTAATTATATCATAAATTTCCTTTTCTGGAAAAGGACGGTATGACTTTATTTTCAAAATTCCAATGTTTTTTTCTCTAGCTAGGGCTGATTTTATAGTTCCAATAACCGACCCCATAGCAATTATTATTTTTTTGGAATTTTTAGATCCAGTATATTCTAATAGACCATTATCAGTAGTATTTTTTTCCTTTTTAATACCCATAGTCTTCTGTAATAGTTGGTATTCTTTTTTGATTTCCGAAATAGTGGTCACAAAATCAGCTGATAATTTTTTTCTGGTTTCTTGATAATGCTCCGGTGTCATAAAGGCTCCCATGGTAAAAGGATTTTTAGAGTCTAAAAATGTTCCCTTAGTTGGCTTGTAGGTAGGCAGAAATTTTTTAATAGTTTTTTTGTCGGGAACGTAAACCGGCTCATAACAATGAGTCAATATAAAGCCATCAACATTAACCATGGCCGGTAGCGCCATTTTTTCGGCAATCTTAAAAGCCAATAAATGTTGCCAAACAGCTTCTTGATTATTTTCAGCAAAAAACATTATCCATCCAGCGTCACGTACGGCCATGGCATCACTGTGATCATTCCAAATATTTATGGGAGCAGAAACAGCCCTATTAGCCAGAGTCATTACTACTGGTAGACGCATGCCAGAAATATTGTATAAAACCTCGGTCATTAATAATAATCCCTGAGAGCTGGTAGCACTATAGGCTCGCACGCCCTTAGCCGAAGCCCCTAAAACAATAGAAGCGGCTGCAAATTCACTCTCGGATCGAACATATTCATATTTAGCCTGGCCATCAGCTTTAAATTTGGCTAGGTCTTCCACGATATGTGTTTGTGGGGTAATAGGGTAAGCTGAAATAACAGCTGGCTCAATATTTTTAACAGTTAGAGCAATAGCCCGAGAACCCTCCAATATTTGTGATTTATTTTTCATATCTTTTATTTTATTTATAATTTTTTTAAAGTTATTTTTGTTGTTGTTCCTGTTAATGACTTGATAGAACTAATGCAGGAAGGGGATCTTAGTTAATCTCTAAGACTATTGGGGCGTGATCTGAGCCAGTAACCTGGTCTAAAATATCGGCTCTCTTTACCTTTTTAATTAATTTTTTAGAAATACAAAAATAATCAATTCTCCAGCCAATATTTCTAACTCTAGCCGCCGAACGAAAACTCCACCAGGAGTATTTTATTTTCTGAGGATTTAAATATCTAAAAGTATCAATGAAACCATTGTTTAAAAATCCAGTCATCCAGTTTCTTTCTTCATAAGTAAAGCCGGGATTTCCAATATTTTCTTTGGGTCGAGCCAAATCTATTTCTTGGTGAGCAACGTTTAGGTCTCCAGTCAAAATTACAGGCTTATTTTTTTCTAATTTTTTTAAATATTTTTCTAATTCTTGGTTAAATTCCAATTTATAGCCTAAGCGACTTAATTCGTGATTAGAGTTAGGAAAGTAAGTGTTTACGAAGTAAAAATTTTTTAGTTCTATGGTTTGAACTCGTCCTTCAATATCAAATTTTTTTATATCCAGTCCATTTTTTTCGTTCAAAACTTTTAGACCCTCCTTATATAATATTAATGTTCCGCTATAGCCAGGTCTGTCGGCTGAATTCCAAAATTCGGTATATCCAGCAAAATCAAATTTTTCTAAGTCTTTCTTAGCTAATGATATTTTTATTTCTTGAAGAGCCAGAATATCAGGCTGTTCTTTTTCGATAAAATCCAAAAACCCTTTCTTCAGGACGGCTCTTATTCCATTAACATTCCAGGAGATAATCTTCATGTGCTTATACTTCTCTAATTATTTATTTTATGTTAATATTATAATATAATAAATTAGACAATTAAGCAATGAGTATTGATGATAGAATTGAATATCTCAGAAGGAAAGGAGCTAATAAAAAGACCTCTTCTCGGTGGTATAAAAAATGGTGGGGAATTTTATTAGCCTTGATTTTGGCTGGTATTTTAGTTTATGCCCTGTCATTTCTTTTTTTGATAATTCGTCTTTTAAATAATCCAGAAGAGTTGGGTCAGGTTATGCAATCGGGGACAGTTAACAAAAATATAGAAATAAATTTACAAGAGGAATATTTGTCGAATAAAAGGTTGGTTGAGGGTTTTAATAATTATTTTCTAGGGAATGAAGATGCCGAGATCTCTATTGTTGTTTTTTCTGACTTTACTTGCCCTTATTGCAAGGAGGCCTCCAATACTATTGCTAGCCTGGCTATTAAATATGGTTCTGATATTAAAATAATAATTAGAGATTTCCCAATTTTAAGTGACGACTCCTTGAGCTTGGCCTTGGTGGCGCGTTGTGCCGGTGACCAAGATAAATATTGGCCAATGTATTATAAGCTTTTTGAAAGACAGGCAGTTTACAAAGATATTGGTATCGGCGCTATCGTTGACGAGGTTGGTATATCAGACATAGATGCGTTTTATGACTGTGTGGATAATCAAAAATATTTAAATAATATTATTAAGGACGCCTCAGACGCCCAATTTTTAAAAGTTGGGGGCACTCCTGCCTGGTTTATTAATGGTGCAAAGGTGGGTGAGGGGGCTATTCCTTTTTCCGTCTGGGCGGAATTATTAGATGAAGTTTTAGATAGTAAACAAAATTTAAAAAATTAATTTAAAATAAAATATGAGCAAATTTTCGAACAAAGAAATAAGAATTCATGGAAGAGGTGGTCAGGGTGTTGTAGCTATGGCTGAAATTTTGGCCATTGCTTTTTTTAATGATGGTCGCATAGCTCAGGCCTTTCCTCATTTTGGGGTAGAAAGAAGCGGTGCTCCAATTCAGTCTTTTGTTAGGGTCTCTGACAAAGTAATCTCAACTCGCCAACATGTCAGCAGTCCCGATGTCCTAATAGTTTTAGATGATTCCCTTATTGGTAAGGCTGATATTTTTTTAGGAATAAAAAAAACTAGCCAAATAATTATTAATTCTAATAAAGAAGCAAAAGAAATTTTTTTAGAAATAAAAAATATAGGGAAGTTACCTAATGGATTCAAGGTTGGTAATATTTTTTCTTTCGATGCTAGTAAAGTAGCCTTGGAAATATTTGGTAAAAACATGGTTAACACTGCTATGTTGGGTGCTTTAACTAGAGTTCCGGGGCTTTTAAATATGGAAGGATGTTTTAGGGCGGTGAAAGAAAAATTTTCTGATAAAGGTCAGGATATCGTGGCTAAAAATATTTTAGCTATTAAAAAAATGAAATAATCTAAAATTAATAATAAATTTTATATCAAATAATTATGAATGTTAAACCAAACTCATCTTTAAAAAATAAAACCGGTTCTTGGCGCTCTTATCGTCCCGAAATAGATTTAGAAAAATGTATTGCTTGCGGAATTTGTGCCAAGATTTGTCCTGATAGTGCCGCGGAACTAACAAAAATAAAAGGACAGAAAAAAGCTAAAATAAATTACGATTATTGTAAGGGCTGCGGTCTTTGCGCTAAAGAGTGCCCCGTCAAGGCAATAGGCATGAAGAGGGAGGAGTAAAATATGTCTTTAATTATTCAACAAACATTAGAATTGTGCCAGATGTACGGAATCAAGCCCCAAAAGTCTAAGGGGCAAAATTTTTTAATTAACGAAGAGGTCTACGAAAGAATAATAGAATCGGCTGATCTAAGTTCAAAAGACACAGTTTTAGAGGTTGGCCCAGGATTAGGATTTTTAACTTTTAAAATGGCTAGTAAAGCAAAAAAAGTTATAGCAGTAGAGCTCGATAGTAAATTGGTAGACATTTTAAATATATTAATAAAAAGTAAGTCTCAGAAAAATATTAAAATTTTTAATAAAGATATTTTGACTGCTAAGGGAGAAAATTTTAAGAAAATTAGTCCCTATAAAATTGTTTCTAATTTACCATATAATATCACTTCTGTTTTTTTAAGAAAAATTTTAAGCTTGGAGAATAAGCAAAAAATAATAATCTTGCTATTACAAAAAGAAGTGGTTGATAGAATAATTTCTCAGCCCCCTAAAATGAGCTTGCTTTCTCTTTCGGTACAATTTTATGCTCAGGCGGAGTTAATGTTTGATGTTTCCCGAGACAATTTTTATCCAGCTCCTAAAGTTGATAGCGCTGTTATTAAAATAACCCCTAATAAAAAGTTATTACCCGATTATAAATCCGAAAAAGAATTTTTTAAATTATTACGCATAGCTTTCAGCGCCAAAAGAAAAATGTTGAAAAACAATTTAGCTACGGGCTTAAAAATTTCAGTAGAAGAGGTTGAAAAAAAATTAGAAAAAGTTAATTTAGATAAAAAAATTAGAGCCGAACAACTTAGCTTGGATAATTGGCTTAAGCTTTTTGAACTTTTTTAATTTTTTCTTGCCTTTTTTAGGTAATTATTATATAATTTTAATAAGAAAGACAATAGTATTAATTCCAAAAAAATGGATAAAAATCGTAAGACCGCCATTGCTATCTTGGGAGTTTTTAGCGTTCTAATAATAGCGGCTTGGTTTTTGAATTTTAAACAGAATTTAAAAAATCCTCTTTTGTATCAAGGTGATGTTATTGCTGGGTCCAATGTTGCCCCTAATCTTAGTGGCTGTACTGGACCTAATTGTTCCGCCTCTACTTTGAATCAGGATAATTTAGATTTAAAACTATTAGATACCGATAACGATAAAATTTCAGATTGGGACGAGTTATTTATTTATGGAACATCTCCTTATTTAGAGGATACTGACGGCGATGGTCTAACTGATTATGAAGAAATTTTTGTTTATAAAACTGATCCCCTATGTCCGGAGGGACAAAATTGTTCAGGATCTTCTGGGCAGGCTACTACTCAAGGAGACTCCACTGACGGTGTTAAAGATTTAGAAAATATTTTAGAGGGCTGGGATGAATACTATGACACTGATCCAAGTGTTGAACAGCTTCCTGATGAGCTTCAGCCTGATAATGTTAGTCCAGAATATATTAGAGGCGCGTTATTGGAAGGGGGCATTTCTCAGGAGGAGTTGGACAAGATTAGTGACGCTGATTTAATGGTTATCTATCAGGAGGTTTTAGCTGATTTTTAAAATTTTCAAATAAAAAATAAATATGAATAAGTTTAAACCCAACTTTTACAAGAGGAAGTTTTTAACTCTGTTTTTAATTTTCTCTTTTTTTATTGGGTTGGCTGTTTATCCTTCTGGTGTTGGGGCGGCAGGAGTTGTTACTGACCCAGGAGCTGTTGCGCAGAGAACGGCGATTGAAACAAAGAAGACGGTTGTGGGGAAGGTGTTGGAACAATTGGGAAAGGCTGGTTCAAAAGCATTCTTTTCTGCTACTCAAACAGTCCTTAATAAACTTGCCTTTGATGCTGCTACCTGGGTTGGTAGCGGAGGAGCTGGGCAAACTCCTCTTTTTGTTGATGATTATTGGAGTGATTTTGGGAATAAAGCCGCGGACACTTTTGTTTCTAATGCTATTCAAAATTTATCGAAAGAGTGGGCAGTAGATTTGTGTAGACCTAATTTTTCTGTTCAAGCCAGCATTGGCTTAGGGTTAGTACAGTTCAACGATCCTGGTTTTGGTCGGATTGATTGTGGTTGGCAGGAGTTAAGTCAAAATTGGACCAACGAATATGAAAAGTGGAAAAGTATTTCTAGTGATCCGGCTGGTTTTTTAAAAAAAGTTGGAACAATGTTTAATCCGTCCTCTAATGATATTGGGACAGCCTTGACCTTATTTACTCGCATAGACGAAGAGGCTGGTGAAGAAAAGAAAAAAAAGGAAGACCAGTTAAAGGCAAATCAGGGTTGGTTGGATGTTAGAAATATAGGCGGAAAAGCTACTACTCCACCAGGGCAAGGCCAGAGAGAACTACAGAAGGTTGACGCTACTCAAGTGCAAAGTCTCGGCAAGTTCACTGGCAATGCTTTTTTAGATGCTGCTAATGTTTTTCTTAATCAGGTAGCTATAACAGCTTTTAATAAATATATTAGAGAGGGTGGGTTGGTTGATATGCTTTCTAGGGGAAGCGCAGATGATTATTCTGGTTCAAATCATAGCTCGCCTGACGCTGATCCTAGGTCTTTCTCAAATCAAACCTATATGGTTGATTCTTTAAAAAAGGTTATTAAACCTCGCTTCGATGTTAAAGCTGATTTTAATGTGTTGTCTGATTTAGTGATTTGTTTAGATAGTGATAACCCCATGCCCAATAATTGTGTTATTGATAACGAGTTTAGTCAGGCTGTCCAAAATAGATATACAGTTATTGGGGCTATTGAAGATGGGTTTATTAATCCCAACTGGGTTTTTGACAGAAATATAGATTATCGTTCAGGATTTAATTATCGCTCCTTAATGATACTTAGGAAGTTTCGTATTGTTCCGTTGGGTTGGGAGGAGGCCTTACTTAGATCCGAGCAACAAACGGCAGTCAAGGGTTTTCGTTATACCCTGATGGATATGATTTCTTGTTTTGACCCCAATGATGAGTATGAAACTTTTAGTGATGGGTTCATGAAATCTAATTTTTCTAGTCATGCTTGGTGCGAGGGTCTTATTGATCCAATTTGGGTTTTGAAAGCTCCTTTAAATTATTGTAAACGTCAGGGTTACGGAGGATTTTTAACTAGTAAGCAATTAATTGAGATTCCTGACAGCGTTTCCAGTAGTCAAACCGGTATTGACGTTAAGCCGATTATAGTTTCTCGAGCTGATGATTATTGTGCTGATGAACAATCTTGTATTAAAGAAAGATTTGATGGTACTTGTGAAAATTATGGATATTGTGTTGAAGAAAAGAGAACCTGGAATTTTGGTCAGGACTCTTGCGACCCTGTTTATAATACCTGCGATGCTTTCATTAGTGCCAGTACTGGCAAAAAATTAGCTTTATTAAAAAATACTATTGATTATGGGTCTTGTGATTCTGATAATGTTGGCTGTGCTAGATATTCTACTTCTGGCAGTTACTCCATTAGCAATAAACAAGTTTCTTGGAGTAGCTTTGATTCTATTTACTTCAATGGAAGAGTGGAGACCTGTTCCTCTAATAACGAGGGTTGCCAGGAATTTATTAGAATGGGTGCTGGAAGTGGACACAATTTTTTATTAAATGGAGATTTTGAAAATGACTTAAGTATTGGGGGCTGGGAAAGTCTAAATACTAGTTCAACTGCTTATAGTGGTAATGCTTCAATTTTGTTGAGTGGAACCGGTGAAATGATTTCTAAAAATAATATTAAGGTTGCCTCAGATAATCATACTATTGCCGGAGAGAGTTACACCTTGTCTTTTTATTCTTTGTGTAACACCACTTCTACCATGTCGATAGGTTCTAAAATTAAAAATATCTTACCTAGCACCGATTTTGTTTATCAGGCTATGAGCCATACTTTTCCTAGCAATTATTCCTCTAATTTAGTGTCGTTTTTTATTAAAGCTGAAGACTCTACTAGTAATAGTAATATAGAGTGTTATATCGATAACTTAAAACTAGAAAGAGGTGTTTCCGGAACATATTATTCAAATTATCGTGACAATGGCTTAACCTATCAAAAAGTGATTCCAGATTATTTAAAAAATACTTGCTACGTCAATCCTTTAGCAGCTAATCCAGATTTTCGGTTAAAGGATAATGCTCCTAGTGAGTGTTTTAATTATGCTCGCTTATGTAATTTTTCTGAAATTGGTTGTAATTTATTTACCTCTATTTATGGCATTCAAACTTCAGCCAAGGCGCTGGAAAAAGACTATTGTCCAGAGCAATGTGTGGGCTATGATGTTTATGTTCAGAGCGATACTTTATTTGAAGGTAAGTCTGTAGAGAAAATAATTCCTAGCACTGCCACAGCTTGCTCGGCTAGCAATACTGGTTGTACCGAATTTACTAATCTAGATGAAGTGGCAGCTGGAGGAGAGGGGCGGGAATATTATGTTAGTTTGAAACATTGTATTAAACCGGCTCAGGGAACTTGTCATAATTTTTATTCTTGGGAGGGAAATAATGAAAGCGGTTATCAGCTTCGGTCTTTTAGTTTAGAAAAGGATGGCAGTGCAAGTATTCCTAAGGTAACAAAAGGTAATTTGGTATCTAGTTCTAGTGGAGTCTACAAACACCAAATTGGTGGTTCAAATGTTTGTGATCAGGCTATTTATAACTCTCCAGTCTCCAGTCCTAATTACAACCCCGATTGCCGAGAATTTTATAATCAAGCTGGTGACATCATCTATATCTTATATCCAACTAGTATTACTTGTTCAGAAAATTGTAAACCCTATAGGATGACAGAAAAAAATATAGATGCAACTATTACCACCCAAGCCACTTGTTTGGGCTCAGATAAAAAATGGGATGATGGAGTTTGTTATAGTTGTTTAGCCGGAGGAGAGTGGGACACTACTCAGGAGGCTTGTGTTTATCAAGCTATCCCTGGAGAAGGAAAAACTTGTCCCGCCAGCGCTAATGGTTGCCGAGAGTATAATGGTAATTCCGGAAATAATATTAGAATTGTTAGTGCCTATGATTTTAATGATGGTTTGGGGGATTGGGCTGGAGCAACTCCTAGCACAGAATCTATTAATCAGGGAGGCAAATCCATGGCCTTGGATGATAATGACCAGGGAGAGGTATTGGTCGGAGGACTTGTTTCAGAGGGGTCTTCTTATGTTATTAAATTCTCAGCTAAGAGTAATCAAGCTGTAAATTTAAGCATTGGTTTTGGAAATGGTTCCAACCAAAGTAGCTTTTTTGGAGTAACAGGAGAGGGTCCAGTATCTGCTTTCGATATTAGCATTACCGTGCCAGCTAGCAATGAGTGGCAAAACTATCAAGTTAGCCTAGATCGTCTAGATCATGAAGTTGATGCTGGTGAAAAGTTATATTTTGCCCAACATTCTTCCTCAGGTTTAAATCCCGTTGTTTATATCTCTAATATTGTTTTATTAGAAGTAACCGACAGATATTATTTATTAAAAAATTCCTGGAACACCCCAAATATCTGTTATTACGACACCATGAATAATTATCGAGGAGTTAATTATAATTTGGGTTGCCAACCTTATACTGATTTAACTAATTTAAGTCATAACTTAAGACAATTTAGCAGTTTGTGTTCCGATTCAGCTGTTGGTTGCCAAATGGCCATTCAAACTAATAACTATAGCTCCCCTAACTCAGCAGAGATAAAGAGTGACAACTATGTGGCTGCTGGAAACGTTGGCGGAAACGTTGTAATTGCACAGCCTCTTGATTGCGAAGACGACCCCGACTGCGTTTTTGTCCCAGCTGACAAGTTCGTGGCTGTTGTCCTTGACTCTAGCAAGACTTGTAGTTCGGCTAATATGGGTTGTAGTCGTCTCGGTAAAGTTATTTCTAATAATCCTTACGCTGTAGACCAAAATATTTATCAAGATGTTTATCTAAAAAATAATCCTAATAATTATAATAACACCTTATGTTCGAATGGAGATGTTGGTTGCGACTCTTGGTCCTCTAGCGCTGGCTCAGGAACTATGTATTTTAAAGACCCGGGTGATAACTTATGCCAATGGCGCAAAGGGGCTGATGTTAATAGTAATTTTGCTTGGTATAAAAAGGCTGTAAAAAAATGTAAAGCTAGCTCCGGTGCGTTTACTAGTAATATTTGTTCTAGCGCTAGTGATTGTGTTTCTGGTCAAACTTGTGAATTAGATAATGGTGATTATTTATGTCCAGTGGACTCTATGAAAACCATTGGCTACGGTGGAGGTAGTCCTACATATCAACCGGCAGAAGAATTTGGTATTAATTGGACCGGTCTTTGTCCCTTGAAAGATGCTGGATGTACTGAATACATTGATCCTCTTAGCTCCTTTAGTTCTAATTTAGTTTTAAATCCAAACTTCTCTGACCTGGATGGTGATGGAAAGGGTTTTGATTTGTGGATGCCTTCAATCTCCTCTCCGGACTATAACTGTGGTATTATTCCTAGCCAGCCTAATGCTGGGGCCCAGTGTCCCATTGGCGTTGTTCCGTTAATTGTTAAAGTGGAATTTTATCAAGAGAATATTGGAATTTTGCCCAACAAATTATATGCATTGCAAACCAACGGTGATCAAGAGGCCACCTTATCTTGTGATAATAATATTTTTAAATTAGAAAGTAGTAGTAATAATTTTTCTTCAGCGACAACAACAATAAAAGTTGTGCCCAATAGCCCTAAGGCTTTATTTTACTCAGGCAACAATAATGGCTCATGTCAGGTAAATTACTTTAAACAGGTTTTAATTATGTCAGGAGGTGAAAATGAACCTCCAGACCTATCTGCTAGCCCGGAAAACGTTTCAATCGAAGTAAAAGAAGCGGCGATTGATTACCAATTTAAACAAAACCTAGACTTTTCTTCTTGTAATTCTCAGGCTGATTTTAACAGTGGTTGTATATTATTTAACGAAAGATCTTATTTGGGCCAGAGTGGTCTTCCAGCTTTAAATTATAATTCCCTAGATTATTCTAATTATTCCAATTGTTTAATTAGAAATAATTGTTTTCCTGACTCTAATAGTTTAATAAAGGTAAATCCCGACAGAGTTTGTGGAAAATGGTTAGCTTGTTATGCCTATAACTATAATCCTTATACCGAAGAAAAGACTTGCTTGGAAATGGGAGAGTGCACAGCCTTTAATTATGATGGCTCTTGCTTTAATTTTTCCAAGGCCTCTGAAGGAGCAAGGAGTTATTTGCCTGGTCGCGACCTTAACGCCTCTGGCTATTCAGTCTTGGGTATAAATTATTTATCTAGCTTGAAACAAGTAGGAGAGGATGTGATTGAATTTACTTTTGAAAGCGGTAGTGATTTAGGCAGTTGGACTATGGGGAATTCCGATACCAATCCTCTTATTGAAAAATGTTTAATAAACAAAGCTAATTCAATAGGAATCAAAAACTCTAATGTTACTTACCCAGCTTCTGGATTTAATTTTATAAAGATTGGTAGCAGCGATTGTAGTGTTGGCCCTAATTATTATTGGTTGTCTAACACTATTTTAGGAGATTTTTCTCAAGGCAGTAAATATTATTTTAGTGCCTTGGTAAATACTTCGGATTTGAACTTTAATGAAAAAGCTAAAATTGATATTGTTGATTCAGCTAATACTAATAATTCGGCTGGGGATATAGAAATTGGTAGAAAAAATGATTGGCAGGAAGTGTCTTTCGAATTTACTTATGGAGCTAGTTGGAATAGTGGCTTAAAAATAATTTTAGGAGTAAAAAATCAAGATGATAGCTGGACAAGCGCCCCAGTATATTTTGATGATATTAGAATAGAGCCTGTTCTAGAGGCAAGGAGTGACAAGTTTATTCCGGCAACCTGTCGCCTTTATCCTACTCAAGAGAGCCTGATGTGCGAAAGTGAAAATAGAAATTTTATTTCTAGTGGTTGGTACGGTTATTGTTTGCAAAAGGATCCGAGCAATTCAGATGTTTGCTTGCTTTGGTATCCGCTGGACTCAGTCAAGGGCGATAAAGGGGCCGGCGCTTCTTTCTCTTCCTTTACAGGGTATCCAGACACTGGCAGTAAACCTTATTATTGTGCTGAGATGAGTGCTGATTTTAAGATGTTGGAGTATAATAAAGGGTATCTTCGCCATTCTGCTACTCAAGGGGACACAACTTATGACCCTGGTTATATAGTGACTCTTCAACTAACAGGAAATGACTGTCCTTCTAATTATGCAGAAGTTATAGTAATGGCTAATACACCAGATAATAACGACGGCATAAAAAGCATAAAGGACAGCTACTGTATCCCATACAGTGAGAAATTTTCATTATCTAATGCTATGTATTTTCCTTGTAAATCTACTACAAATACAGGCAGCCCGTGCGCTAATTTCAAGGCGACTAGCTTCCCCGAATACGCTATGGGCAAAGAGAGATTTTATCCAGAGAGTCTTAATACCACACTCCCAACAATTACCAGAAATCAAAGCTTTTATAATGATAATCCAGATTGGCAGTTTATAAAAGGATCTTCGGTTAATGGAGGAGCTAACGGTTATGAATTTTTCTTATTAATTAATAATCGTGGTTGGTATGAGTATGATGGCTTTCACACTTATCTTGATTATAAAGAAAAGGATTACGGCGTTAAAATCTGGGATTATAATGAGGATAGCTCCAGTAAGTTTAAGGAAATAAATGAGTATACTCCTGTCTGTAGTAAAATAGTCCAAGGGGAAATTCCTTGGGCACAGAGGTTGAAAAGTTCTAATTATAGTGTTGGCGCTCACAAATATTACGCTGATTATCCAGACAACTCACCGAACGCTCAATCCCCAACCTCTCCCGAGATGAATTTACCTTTACATTATTATAATTTATCAACTCCTGGAGCTCCGTTCGGCGCTATAGTAAATAGTGGTTCTCCACTGGCGTCTTCCTCTAAGGTTTTTGCCGGCATTGGATCGGCTGCTTTAGCTGCTAGCGGTAAGTATTATGGGTTGCCGTATTCTTGTGATGATAATAATCAGACGGTTTATCTTGGCGCTAGTGTGTCTACGAGTTCTTGCGCCTTCTTATATTTTGATAACGGAGTTAAGGTTTTTAATCCTGCTAATATGACTCACGCCGATATTGACGATAGGGATTATTTAGAAATGCGAGAAAGTGATTTTTATTTTAAGGATTATTTGAAACATTTGTTTTTGAAGACTGTTAATATAAAAGGAGATCCTACAAGCGAATATAACTTTACTGCTGGAACATCTAATGCTATTCTTAGTAAGGTAGGTCCCCGCGATTATGAAACCGATTACAAGGCCGTTCGACCGAGTATTGCTACCACTACTCCAAATGAAGTTCGACTTACCAACGCCATCGGCGTTCCGGTTAATAAAAGTGGGGATATTTATGAAGTAGAAAGTGCCGGTTTCTATACCTTATCATTCAACACCATAGTAGATCTAGAACAAGTTCCATTATCGGAGATAATTGTTAGAATGAAAAAATCTGACACCTCATGGACCGCTAATGAAGGTTTTGTTAGATTAAGTAATATAGATCCAGTTCCTCCAGAAAGTGGGGGAGCGCATAAGGTCTTTAGATATTTAACTCCGGGGAATTATAATATTCTGATTAAGGCTAAGGATAATTGGGGGTTCTATAATTGTGTTGGGTTGAGTGGGTTTGTTGGAGCGGTTGCTAATACTCCTTGTGGCGATTGTTGTATTATAAATGAGTTTTTGGATGAAACACAACCAAGCCCTTCATCAGATGCTTGTGAAAGGTGTCAATAAAAATTTAATTGACAAAAAATATAATATGTGATATAATATATTATTCTTTAACAACTTAATTACAAATATAAACCAAAAACAAGGAGGTTGTCATGAAATCAGTATTTTTGTTCTTTTTCGTTTTTTTGACCACCTTGTGTGGTCACGGGCAAACTTTTTCAATTTCCCAGATGAATAATCCGGACCCTAATTTAGATGATTTGGGTTCGGTTTTACTCGTTGGGAATAGGGCTCTTTCAGGATCTGGAACTAGTCAGCTTTATTACGACGGAAGTAACTGGACAATGATTTCTTCTCAAGCAGGTGGAGGAATTTCGGGGATAGACAAGGGGGGCGGAGAAATTTACGCTATTTATTCTTCAACTGCGCTCTATTCCTGGAATGACAGTACAAATTCTTGGGGGCTCGCCTCTAATTATCCTACGGGTAGTTTTAGCGCTTTTCGCCCTTTTGTCCTTAGCGAGAACAATGTCTACTTTGTTACCAGGGACACTGAGAATTACGGCTGGATTTACCGTTGGGACGGTACCAGCTTTACTGCTCTTAGTAGTGAATATTGGTATACGTATTGTGCCATATACGTCAAGGATCAGAATAATATTTTTGTTGCTACTTACAAAAATACTAATTATGATCCGATGTTTATTCGTTACAACAGTATTACCAAGAGCAACACTATCCTTTTTACTTTTCCTGGTAGTAGAGGAAATCCTAATGTCATCCGCAGTAAGGATAATAATGTTTTCTTTATTCTTATGGGTTGCGGTGATTTGTATAGGTGGACCAATAATCAGGCAAAAATGGACCTCATTTATGAATCCTCTACTAACGATTACTATCAATTTGGTCGAGACATGATCATTATTGATAACAACAATGTCGTGACTTGTGGAGGAGGGGGTATTAGGCATATTACTGTTCCAACTAGTTCAGTAAACGTTGTTTATCCGACCTCAAACACCTTCAACGTCTGGTCCGGATCATACAATGGTCAGGGAAGAGGCATGTTCGTTGGTGACAACGGCCTCATCCTGGATATGCAGGTCATCGGATCTGTGCCGGATGAGAGTATCAACTCTGCCCTGAAAATCTACCCTAACCCTGCCAGCACTTCTTTCACCCTAGAATTTCCAGTCTTCGGAGTAAACGAAAAAACGGTCGAGCTGTACAGCTCCACCGGTCAGCTGGTGAAAAGGGAACACTTCCAGTCTTTCAAGACTACCCTAGATATTTCCGCCCTGCCCAGCGGAATGTACCTAGTGAACGTCCTGGACAAAACTGGAAAAATCTTAGCTTCTAAGAAGCTGTTAGTCAGATAATCTGACCAACCTCAAGAAGCAAGGCCCGTCATTCAATGGCGGGTTTTTTAATTACCCCCTCCTGTCATCCCTGTAGATATTTATGAAGTAGAAAGTGCCGGTTTCTATACCTTATCATTCAACACCATAGTAGATCTAGAACAAGTTCCATTATCGGAGATAATTGTTAGAATGAAAAAATCTGACACCTCATGGACCGCTA
>Ga0334884_1002774_pt1 | contig 21417 bp, 20 predicted proteins | sample GraSluR1_MG_7_FD_207215 | JGI IMG/M metagenome (GOLD analysis project Ga0334884, IMG submission 207215) | Sludge microbial communities from methane-producing bioreactor in Wageningen University, Netherlands - Granular Sludge_12_05 R1 | ecosystem: Engineered > Bioreactor > Anaerobic >...
AAACTATAATGGTAAGAAGGATAGTCCAGACAAGGTGTTTCTGTGGAAAGGTCATGATACGGCAATCCTATTATGTTCCGTCTGAAAGTGTCATCTGATCACTTGTTATTACTCAAATTCATTTTCCCCGGGTCGATTCCGCTTTTTGATCAGTCTACAGCTTGCTTCAGGCAATTCCAAAACTCACCCGTTGGGCTCAGACAGTTGGAATTGCCGGCCTTTCGCTTCGCCGTGATTTATTCGCAAAAAGCTCCATGATGAACTGCTCAAATCAATTTTCGTTTGGGCAACAGCCCGATCACGCGCGATGCCGGTAAAAGAGAATCTGATGCCCGCTTTTGCGATCATGTCATTCGTCTTCCGAGAAGCTTCTTTATTGCGAAACCTTCGCTGTAAGCTGAATGCTGATAGCTTGCTCATCCCTTCACAACGATATTGACCAGCTTCCCGGGAACGTAAATTTCCTTGACAACGGTTTCCCCGCCTATGAATTGCAGGACTCGTTCATCCTTTCGGGCACGTTCTTTTATGATCTCTCCGTCTTCGTCGGCACTGACTCGAATTCTGCTCCGAAGTTTTCCGTTCACTTGAATAACAATGGTCATTTCCTCTTCTTTTGCAGCGGCTTCATCGAATTCGGGCCATGGCGTCTCGGACAGTTTTACCGTTTTACCAATGGTTTCCCACAGTTCTTCAGTGATGTGGGGAACGATGGGGTGTAATAGAATGACAATCGCCTCAATTGCCTCCCGAACAACCGAAAGGGCGCGAGTTTCATTTTTCGGGGGCCGTGCAGTCTGGTACAAAGTATTGACCAGTTCCATGACGGCGCTTATGGCGGTGTTGAAGTGGAATCTGGGATCGATGTCGTGTGTCACCCGTTTGATTGTCTGATGCGTTTTCTTTCTCAGATTCTTCAGTTCGTCATTCAATTCTCCCCGGCCGTCAAATGATTCGAGGTTCCTGACGTCATCGAGATACTCGTGAATGATACGCCACACCCTGTTGAGAAAACGGAATGAACCGTCGACCCCCTGGTCGCTCCACTCAAGGTCTTTCTCCGGCGGGGCCGCGAACAGGCAGAAGAGCCTCGCTGTATCCGCGCCGTACTCTTTGATGAGGTAGTCGGGATCGACAACGTTCTTGAGGGATTTCGACATTTTCTCCGTTTTGCCGATCTGCACATCCTTCCCGCACTGGGTGCATTTGCCGTCTTTGACCTGCTCGGGATAGAGCAATCCGTGCTGCCCGCATCTCACCGTTTCCTTGCAGACCATCCCCTGCGTCAGGAGGTTGGTGAAGGGTTCGTCTACGCCGATGATTCCGAAATCCCGCAGCATCTTTGTATAGAATCGCGAATACAGCAAGTGAAGAACGGCGTGTTCAATTCCCCCGATGTACTGATCCACGGGCATCCAGTAATCAAGAGCTTTCTTATCGAGGCCCGGCTTTTCATCGAAGAGAGGACAGCAGAACCGGTCAAAATACCACGATGATTCCACGAAGGTATCCATGGTATCGGTTTCCCGCCTGGCCGGTCCTTCACAGTTCGGACAGGATGTTTCTACGAATGATTTTATTTTCGCAAGAGGTGAGCCTCCCTCACCGGTCAGTTCCACATCCCGTGGCAGGATGACGGGAAGGTCCTTTTCGGGAACGGGGACGGCTCCGCACTTTTCGCAGTAGGTGATGGGAATCGGCGCTCCCCAGTATCGTTGCCTGGATATGCCCCAGTCTCTCAGCCGATATTCGACGGTTTTTCTCCCGCGGCCCAATGACTCAAGATATTCGGCAATCGATTCAAGTGCCTTCATGTTTTCCATGCCGTTGAATCGACCCGAATTGATCAGGATTCCTTCGTCCACATAAGCTTCCGTCATCGTTTCGGCATCGAGAGGTTTGTCGGGGTTGTCAATAACAACGATCAACTCCAGTCCGTATTTCCTGGCGAATTCAAAGTCTCGCTGATCATGGGTCGGAACCGCCATGACGCATCCTGTGCCGTAATCGGCAAGAACAAAATTGGCGGCATAGATGGGCATCTTTTTTTCCGTGACAGGGTTGAGACAGTACGCATCGAGGAATATGCCCTCTTTTTCGTAATAGTCGGAGGTCCGCATCATTTTATCCTGCTTCTTGACACGTTCGATATAATCTCTCACATCATTCTCGATGGGTTTGCCCTTCGCCAGTTCCATAACGAGGGGATGTTCGGCGGCGATAAGCATGAACGTTGCGCCGAAGATGGTATCCTGCCGCGTGGTGAAGACTTTTATCACATCATCGGAGTCGGCCATGGGGAAGACGATTTCGCATCCGTAACTTTTGCCGATCCAGTTTCTCTGCATCGTGAGGACCCGTTCGGGCCAGCCGGGAAGCCTGTCACAGTATTCGAGCAGCTCTTCAACATACCGGGTGATGCGGAAGAACCATTGTTCCATATACTCCTCTTCGACTTCCGTCCCGCATCGCCAGCATAATCCTGCTTCAACCTGTTCGTTCGCGAGGACGGTCCGGCACTTGGAACACCAGTTCAGCGAAGCTCCTTTCTTGTACGCCAGTCCCTTTTCGTACATCCAGAGAAAGAAGAGTTGCTCCCATTTGTAATACAGCGGTTCGCACGTTGAAAGTTCCCGGTCCCAGTCATAGCTGAAGCCCATCTTCTTCAACTGTTTTTTCATAGCTTCAATGTTTTCATTCGTCCATCGTGCCGGTGGAACCCCATGGTCGATCGCGGCATTTTCCGCGGGCATGCCGAAAGAATCCCATCCGATGGGATGAAGAACATTATACCCCTTCATTTTCTTGTAGCGGGCGACGACATCACCGATGGTATAGTTCCTGACATGACCCATATGAATCTTGCCCGAGGGGTAGGGAAACATCTCGAGCAAATAGTATTTTTCTCTGTTCGGATCCTCCGTTACCTTGAATGATTTATTCTTTTCCCAGTATTTCTGCCACTTTTCCTCGATTTGCAAAGGAAGGTATTTTTGTTCCATGATCGGCTCCATTTCATGAAATTGCTCGTTCTCTACTACCATACTTTGGGTGACAATCAAAGTACGATTCTGTTTTGTTTAGGTATTTTTTGATTTATCCGGTGTCGTGCGGCTGAAAATAAAAATGGCGGCCGGTTTGAGCCGACCGCCTCGTATATAAACCGAGAGGCTCGGAAGCCTGCAAGCCTCACGGATTTTTTCAGTGTTGTGGCGAGCGGAAAAGGAGGGGAAGGGAAACCACCCGCCAAAAACACCTTTCTCCCAAGATGGATATGGGGGCACCTTGGAAATCTCTTTGACTGACCGGCGTGACCTATGCCGGCGATGCGATTGTCTGCCTCCTTCCGTTATTGATCCACATATTGTCCTATCACATTGCGGAGACAATGAAGAATTTCCTTAAGAGGAAACGATACGTCAATTCCTGCAATGACATAGTCACCATCGAGTACGATTTCCCTTACCGCCGGAATCGTCTCGACGGTACCTGCATTGTTATTAAAATTTTGTTCATCCGTTACATGATGTGCGAACATCATTACCTCCCGTTGTGACGGCAACTCCGGCAATGATCGAGGGATGTACAATTCAGGTCGGCGATTATACCGTGTATGGCATCATTGGCCGGGTTTGATTTCTCCCATCGCTTTCTCCGGTTTCAGAACTCCCTTTCTGACAGGGGGGCTGGCGGATGGAAAGAAGGGAACGAAAAACCACCCGCCGGCATTAGGCTCTTATAAGATCATCGCGTGGGTTTTAAAATATTTTTTCATGACTTAGAGCGGTTACGGCATATTTTACAGCATGTCGTCACGCCGCCCACATGCACTTTTCTTACTGAAATTGTTCACTACATGTGCCATCAATCTCGCTCCTGAGATTCCGGACAACGTGTCTTCTCTCTCGGGATGATTGCGTGAGGGGGAATTCGGAAATTTCCATGTTCGGTTTTTTTCTGAATCATCCGATTCCCCCTGTTAAAAAAGTTTCAAAGAAGGAACTCTGGAACCTCTGCTCGGTGACTACACCTGCTGTAATCGCGAGCGTTGCCTTTTTTACATCACGAATCATGCCAGGTTTGAGAGAGGTGAGTTTAAATAAATAATCTAATAATTGTAGAGCCTTAACATGATTCCAGTGATCATGAATGTTCATCCGGTGCTCTGCGACGGAATACATCACGCATTTATGACGTGCGGGAGGGTGCTCAAATAAAAATTTACACGTTATTACAGCTGGTTGGATTTGTATGCCGGAATGGCGCACCTGCGGTCAGTTTGGCGCATGCGGGGGTGTTTCGAACTCTTTTAATTTTCGCTGAAGGGTACGCAGGCCGATTCCCAGGACTCTTGCCGCCTTTGTCCTGTTCTGTCCCATTGCCTCGAGAACATGGAGGATGTGTCGTTTTTCAAGGTCTTCCAGTGACATCAGCGATTCTTCTTTTTCCCCGGAGCGGTCCCGGTCCGGCATGAGTTCGCGGGCGGATGATACGGTGAGCGTCGGTCCGCTTTCTAGAAGCACTGCTTTTGCGATGATGTTCTCGAGTTCTCTCACATTGCCGAAATAGGAATAGTGTAAGAGGAGATCGCAGAGGTCGGTGTCGATCGATTTGATTTCCTTTTTGTTTTTTTGTCCGTGAATTGCAAGAAAATGGTGGGCAAGTGGAAGAATGTCCCCCTTTCTCTCTCTGAGCGGAGGAATATGTATATGAAACATGTTCAGTCTGAAGAAAAGATCCTTCCGGAAAAGTCCCTTCCGTATTGTTTCATCGATGTCCGTATTGGTAGCAGAGATGATTCGAATGTCGATATTTCGTGATTCGGTGCTCCCAAGCCGGTAAAGTTCCCGTTCCTGAACCACCCTGAGCATCTTCCCCTGCAGGCCGGGATCCAGTTCCGTTATCTCATCGAGAAAGAGAGTTCCTCCCTGAGCTGCTTCGAAAAAGCCTTTTTTTTCGTCCGCCGCCCCGGTATAAGCGCCCTTGACATGACCGAAGAAATCATCTTCGAAGAGTGATCTGCTGAAGGAGGCCATATTAACGGCCATGAATGCCCCGCTTGACCGATTACTCAAGGTGTGAATGATTCGGGCGACCATTTCCTTTCCTGTTCCCGATTCTCCGGTAAGAAAGACATTGTATTCCGTAGGAGCGGCAATCTCCATCTGGTGAAAAACCATTGCCATCGACGGGTCGCGGGCTACCATGTATTGGAAGGCCGACGGCTGTTTCAGCGTATCAAAAGATTGATGCCGTTCGAAGAGCGCCAGTTTGTTGCGCAGGTGATATCGTTCGAGGGCGCGATTGACCGTAATGATAAGTTTTTCGCTGTTGATGGGTTTCACGAGATAATCATATGCCCCGAATTTCATGGCCTGAACAGCAGAATCGACATCATCGACGGCCGTAATAATAATGCATTCGATATCGGGAAGTTCCTCCTTTATTTTCTGCAGGAGTTCCATGCCGCTTACTGATGGCATGAGAAGGTCGAGCAGCATGAGATGAAAGTCATTCGTCCTGATTATTTCCATCACCCTCCTGCTGTCGGAAATGAGCGCCGGTTCAGGCAACCCCGAACTTACCATTGTCGCTCTCATGCTGAGGAGCAGACCGACGTCGTCATCGACAATGGCGATCGGGGTTTTTCGTTTCGGGATGGATTCCATCTTATACGACTCTCATCGCGGAATATGTTGTTGTTGATTTCCCCATCGTTATTACTGCGGCAATTAAACATATCAACTGTCATGCCGGACTTGATCCGGCATCTAGGCCAATTCTGGATTCCCGTTGTCACGAGAATCACGGCTTTGACATATATTGTTGCCGAAGTAATAACTTTATAGTTTGCCGTTTTTTTACAGCGTTATGGTGGCATGTTTTCAACGGGTTGTAAAGACCGGATACAAAAAGAATGGGGATAAGCATCTCATCGTGATTCATCGGTCTGCCGGCTGATATTCTTTTACCACCATGATTCCAGTCCCGTAGTGGGAAAGACAACGGTAAATATGGTGCCTTCCCCTCTTGTGGACGTGAAAGTAATGTCTCCTCCATGGGCTTCGACAAGATTACGGGTTATCGCCAGACCGAGGCCCGTTCCCCCCGAATTATGCCTGTTTGTAATGAAAGGATCAAAAATCTTATCGGAAATGAACGGATCAATGCCCTCTCCGTTGTCTGATATGGCAATAAAGACCAGCCGGCCTTCTTCCATTGAACCCGTTGCAATGTCGATATGTCCGTGATCGTGATCGATTGCCTGTATGGCGTTGACGACGATATTGATAATGATCTGTTCAATGCTTTGCGTATTGCCGTCTATCATGGGAAGGGTATCCCTGAGGTTTGTCGTCAAATCGATGCCCGCTTTTTTAATTGTCGTCTCAATAAGGCGAATGGCATTTTCCACGGCAGTATTGATCCGCATCGGCCTTCTGTCGGCGATGCTCGATTTCCTCGTGTAATCTTTCAGGTTGCTGACGGTCTTTGCCACTCGATTTGTCGCAAGCTCCATATCGGAAAGCATCTCCGGCAGATTCTCCTTCAGGAATTCGTAAGTGAGGCCGCCGTATTTCTGATGAGGTTCTTTTCGGGTCTGTGCTGCCAGGACGGGAAGGATATCGATCCAGATTTTTTTGAGAAGCGGGATGTCGAAAATAATTTTATTCACGGGGTTGTTGATTTCATGGGCCACGCCGGCAACCAGGGGCCCCAGCGTGTCTATTTTTTGTGAATGATAAAGCTGAGCCTCGAGTTTCTTTTTTTCTTCCTCCGCCAGTTTGCGTTCCGATATGTTCACGGCGAAGGCGATTTCATATTCCTGATCGTTGAATTGCAAATAATTGTTGGTCATATCCACCGGGAAGATTTTTCCGTCCTTTGTACGATGATGAGATTCAAACGTCATAACCTTCCGGGTTTTCAAATTCTCCCAATGGGCCCTCCGCTTGACGGTGGGAAAATCCGGATCGATATCGGAAACATTCATGGCACATAATTCGTCGTGGCTGTATCCGAGATTGGCGGACGCGGCGTCATTGGAGTATATGAAATTCCCCTCCGGTGTGATCCAGAAAATACTGATGGACGCGGCATCGACCGATTGCTGTGTCAGGCGCAATCGCTCTTCCGAGCGCCGCCGGTCGGTTATATCCTGAACAATGCCCGTTTGTTTGATGGGAACGCCGCAGTCATCGAGCACTATTTCTCCTTTGAGATGGTGTATCCTTGCCGAACCATCCTTCCGTATGATTCTGTGCTCCGATTCATATGGTTGTTTCTTGTCGCGTGCTTCTCTGAGAGCAGAGCGGACCTTGGCTGCATCGTCGGGATGGACCCGTTGAATGTAGCTGGACAGGTTTACCTTGATTCCCCGGGGTTTCAATCCGAACAGACGGTATGTTTCATCGGACCAGAGTACTTCATCCGTCCCAATGTCCCATTCCCAACTTCCCATTGCTGCTATTTCCTGAGCCATTGAGAGGTTCCTCATGGTCCTCGTCAGCATTTCTTCAACCCGTTTCAGCTCTGTAATATCCCGTCCGACCGATTGATATTCAATAACCCGGTCGTGGTCATCAAAGAGGGCGCGATTGGTCCACTGCTGCCACCGCAGTTCCCCTTTGCCGTTTACAACGGGATGTTCGATTCGTATTCCCGGAATTTTTTTCGTGCGGAGGTCATGGAGTATCGTTTCAACTTCTTTTTGAGCTTCTTCCGGTATTAACAGCATGAAGCTTTTGCCGATGAGTTCCTTCTCACTTTTGCTGAAGTAGCGGCAGTAAGCTTCATTCACAAAAGTGATCCGGAAATCCGGCGTGTATCGGCAGATGAGTTCGGTCTGGGCCTCGACGACGGCACGATAATACGCTTCGCTTTGCCTGAGCGCTTCTTCAGTCTTCTTTCGCTCTGTAATATCCTCGCCATGTGCCAGCGTCGCAATCAATGTCGTGCCGTCATCGGTATGTATGCGGGACGACGTCCACATTCCGATTCGCCGCTCCCCGTCTTTCCTGACGATGGGTATTTCCTGTGCTTCCACTGGTCTGTTTCCCTCTGCGGGGGATGCTGTTTCAAGCATGGAGATATGACGTTCGTCAGGAAAAAGAACGTTCAGGGGCTGTCCCGCAATTTCCGTCGCGGTCCATCCGCTCATCGTCTCGAATGCTCGATTGAAGATCGTAATCCGGCGACCGGTATCCCAGACGACAATCGGCGTATTCGCATTGCGAATGAGGTTATCAAGGTAATCGGTGGCCTCTTTGAGCTCTTTGGTCCGATTTCTCACTTCCCGTTGAAGCGAGTGGGACCAACGATATGCCGTCACGGAAAAGAATGATCCTGCACCGACGAGGACCAGGACAATAAAACCGAAACCGTACATGGTTTTTCTGACGGTTGAACGGATGATACGGTCAACTTCACCGGCGGGGGTAACCACGGCTACAGACCACACATGATCCAGTATACGGACGGGCGAATAGGCAATGAGTTTTTGAATGGCTGCCGTTTCCCCTCGATGTTGCTTTGACAGATAGAGGTCGGTGCCCTCTCTCCCGGTTTTCATATTCTGCAGTATGGTATCGGCCGATTGAGGGGACAGGATGAATTTTTGTTCCGCCCACAGTGTAAATACGTCACGGCCCACATACCGACTGTCATGGTGGGCGATAACGTTTCCGTCCTGATTGATCAGCCAGGCATAGCCCGTTTTACCCGGAGTGATCGGTGATACAAAAGCATTAGTGATCGCCCCGAGATCAAACGAGACAATCAGTACTCCCTTGAAAATACGGGGAAGTTCTTCATCCGGGCCATTCATGAAAACAGGCGCCGCCACTCTCAGTCGGCGCTCCCCCTGTTCATTGATGACGACTCGTGATGCTGTAACAGTAACTTCTTCCCGGGCGTTCTGAAAGGATTCACTGTCACTGAAATCTCTGCCGAGAAGGTCTTTTCGCCAATCGTCATGTGGGTAGATAAATCGTAAAATGCCCCGTTCATCGAGACGACGGATCGATGTTTTGGGAAGAAATCCACCCGACATATGACGCATGTAGTCGAGGCACTCCGGCGACATCTTCCGGACAGAGGGAAGGGAAGCCGCCGCCGAGAGGGCGGCCTTCACCTCGGCGAAGAGTGTTTCGATTCCCGCAGCGGCGGAACGGGCAAGAACGAGCTGCTGTCCGTTGAAGTCATTCAGCGCAGTCAATCTGTTATGAGTATATGATCGATGAGCGCGAGAAGAATGGTAATGAGAACAGCGGACAGTGTTATCGCAAAGATGAGAATGTGCAGCCAGATGGACGGTTGTTCAATGGTGCTCCCGAAGGTAAAAGAGGTTTCTCTATTTTGATCATCGTGAGGTTCGACCATGGGATGACCTTTCCGATTGATGTAGTATTGTGTCACATCCCGCTTATTTTTTCCAGAATTCCGGAATGACGAGGATCATGATCGTATAGATCTCAAGCCTTCCTGCAAGCATGCAGAATGAGAGGATCCATTTTCCCAGGGCGGGAATTTCACTGTAGGTGGAGGCGGCATTCACGGCTCCGAATCCCGGACCGACATTGCCGATGGTTGCAACGACGGACGAAAATGCCGTCATCATGTCCAGACCGAGCATGCTCATGAGAAGAGATGCAATGACCGTCATTGAGAGGTATAAAATAAAAAACCCCAGAATACTTGCCATCGTTTCGGGATAGACTATTTTTTTGCCAAGCTTGACCGCGGTTACCGCATGGGGATGGACAAGCCTGTAAAGCTCTATATAACCGTGTTTGAGGATGAGGAGGATTCTCAGGCATTTGATGCCTCCTCCGGTTGAACCTGCCGATCCGCCGATAAACATGAGGAGCAGCAGAATAATTTTTGAGACGGCGGGCCAGTCATCGAAATTAGCGGTGGTAAACCCCGTTGTTGTCATAATCGAAACGACCTGAAATGATGCATACCTGATACAGGTGCCCATGTTTTCAAAAAGATGGGTTCGAAGATTGAATGTGACGACGGCGACTGCAACGAACGCTACTCCCAGGTAAAATCGAAGTTCACTGTTCCTGAAGAATCCTTGCAGATTGCCCATGAGTAAACCGTAGTGGAGGGTGAAATTGATGCCGGCAATGAGCATGAAGAGGGTAATGACTCCATCGATATAGGGGCTCCGGAACTGGGCGATGCTGGCGTCGCCGGTTGAAAACCCGCCGGTGGCCATCGTACTGAAGGTATGGCAGAGGGCGTTGAAAACATCCATACCACCGAAGAGAAGCAGGATAAATTCGACCGTCGATATGATGAAATAGACAATCCAGAGCGTTCGAGCAGTTTCGGCTACCCTCGGTGTAAGCTTGTCTTTTACCGGACTCGGCAGTTCAGCTTTGTAAAGCTGCATCCCGCCGACGCCGAGGAGCGGGAAAATTGCGATTGACAGAACGATAATACCCATGCCGCCGAGCCACTGGGTCAGAGACCGCCAGAGAAGAATGCCCCGAGGCATTCCGTCCAGGCCGGTGATGACCGTTGCTCCCGTCGTGGTGAAGCCTGAGATCGATTCGAAAAAAGCATCGGTAAATGACGGCAGGACTCCCTGAATCATGAACGGCAGGGCGCCGAACACGCCGGCGAGAAACCACCCTGTTGCGACAACGAGAAAGCCTTCTTTATGGGTGAGGGTAATCCTGTCGTCAGGTCTGAAAGCAGTATAGAAGACGAATCCGATGAAGACCGTTATGAAGAGGGAGACACCGAGCGCAATAATGTCGCCGTCCTGAAAATAGAGGGCGAAGCATAGCGGCAGGAGCATCGCCAGCCCGAGACAGAAGAGGAATGCGCCCAGTATATGCAAGATATTTCGCCGATTCATTAGAAATAATCCAGCTTGACGGTCAGGATTTTTTCCACTTTGGGTATCGCCGAACGGAGTGTGACGAGAATGACGTGATCTCCCGGCAAAATGAAAGAGTCGCCGCCGGGAATGAAGACTGTTTCGTTTCGCATGATCGCCCCGATAATAGTCCCTTTGGGCATTTTGATATCCTTAAGGGGTTTACTTGTTATTTCTGATGTTTTCAGGGCTATAAATTCGACCGCCTCCGCCTTTTCGTCGTAAAGCGGCGTTGCGGAGATGATTTTCCCTTTGCGAATAAAGTGAAGAATTTTTCCGATTGCAGCGTGCCTCGGGTTCATGACGCCGTCGATGCCCACATACGAAACGAGGTGAGAATAGTCTGTTCTGTTAATCAGCGATATCGCCTTTCTCGCTCCCAGTTGCTTCGCCAGCAGGGCTGCCAGAATGTTTGCTTCTTCATCGTCGGTGACGGCGATGAGATAATCGGCATTTCGTATGTTTTCTTCTTTCAGGAGCTCCTGACTCGTACCGTCGCCGTGGAGTATGACCGCTTTGTCCAGTCTTGACGCCAGCACATCACATCGGTCATGTCTTTTTTCTATCAGCTTGACGAGAAATCCCTTCTTTTCAAGAGACCCGGCCAGAAGAAGCCCGGTGGTGCCGCCGCCGACAATAAATACCCGCTCCGCCGGGTCGGTGTTCTTCCCGAAGAAGTCGAGGATACCCTTTATATTAGCCGTTTCCGCCAGGATGAACAGGTAATCGTTCAGCTCGATGATTGTCGTGCCCGAGGGTACCAGGGGTTCATTTCTGCGGCTTATGGAAACAATGAGAAAGTCCCGGATCTTACACAGTCCCCTTATTTCATGCAGGGGTTTCCCTATTACCGGGCAGCCTGAATCAACATGAAAGGCGGCCAGTTTGATTCGACCTGCCGCAAAATCGACGATCTCCGATGCGCCGGGATTTTCAATGACATTAATAATATTGGCAACCGATTCTCTCTCCGGATTAATGCACAAGTCGATATTGAGATGATTCCTGTCGAAGACAGCCGAATCCTTGTCAAGGTCGGGATTGCGGATTCGTGCTATCTTTACCAATCCTCTTGACTGAACAGACGCGAGAAGGCATGCGACCATGTTTGTTTCATCGCTGTCGGTGACGGCCACAACCATGTCGGACTGATCGAGCTTGGCCTTTCTGAGAATTTCCGGACTGCTGCCGCTTCCCTGTATGGTTTGAACATCGAGATTGTCGGAAACCTCCTTGAGGCGTTCCCCGCTTTTATCGATAATGACGACATCGCCTCCTTCATTGGAAAGTATGTCGGCGATGTTGTAACCCACTTCCCCGGCGCCAATTACAACGACTCTCATATTGTTGTCAGCCTCCTGAAGAAAATGCCTGCGCCATGGCCGTTGTCCGGCATGCCGCCCCGTTCCTACGCCTCATGGATGAAGACCTTCATCGTATGTTTGACATTGACCTTGAATTGATTGACCCCCAGGGTGATTTCATCCCGATATGAATCGTCGCCCAGGACGGATACGGCATGGGAATCCGTTTGTGAATTTTTTCCGAGGAGTGTTTCGGCAAATCCCGATATCATGGCAGTGGTCATTTCCGAAACGTTCAGACCGCACCGATGAGGTGAAGGGATATCGAATGCCGCATCATTGCACTGAATCCTGGAAAGCGTTTCGGCAATAGCCTGTCCTGCGCTGTGGAGACGCTCATAGGTGAGATTCGATGATTCGCCCAATCCGATGATCAACAGTTTTGAGGATGGAATTCGCTTGTGCGGGGTTATGAGCACTTTTTCCATAAACGTTCCCGTCACGGTTCCCCGTGCCACATGCCGGGATATGAGGCCATTGAGACGCCAGTCAACGAAACCGCAGAGCCCCCTGGGGGGTCTTTCATCTGAGAAATATCCGATCACAAGGCCGTCCTGAATGAGCGAATCAACCGATTCAGCCGATACTGTAATCGTTATCGTCCCGGCGTAATTTTGCGTAAAGTGCATCAAGGATTCCATTTATAAAAGATCCTGAGTTTTCCGATCCGTACTCTTTTCCGAGATCAATGGCCTCATTCAATGCAACCTTGGGAGGAATTTCACGGCAGAAGACAAGTTCATACACGGCAAGCCGCAGAATATTCCTGTCCACTTTCGACATCCTGTCGAGGGACCAGTTTTCCGAGCAGCTCTTGATAAGGTTGTCAATGCCGTCCAGGTTGTCTATTGTTCCGACTATCAGGTGAGTGGAGAAATCCCTGGCGCTCTCAGGGGCATCGAAGTTATCCCAGAAAAGGTCGATGCCTTCATAAACATCTATCTGGGAAACATCAAGCTGAAAGAGAACCTGCAAGGCGATTTCTCGAGCCTTTCGTCTGGTGCCCATTAACTCCCCTGATTACATCAATTTGAAAAGATTCGCCATTTCAATGGCTGAAAGCGCCGCATCCCATCCCTTGTTGCCCGACTTCGATCCGGCGCGTTCTATGGCTTGCTCAAGCGTGTCCGTAGTGATGACTCCAAAAGCTATCGGGACTTCTGTTTCCAGTGAAACGGTGGCGATACCTTTGGAGACTTCCGCACTCACATATTCGAAATGAGGGGTAGAACCCCGAATCACGGCGCCGAGGCCGATGACTGCATCATACTTTCCGCTTTTTGCCAGTTTTTTTGCTGCTATCGGTATTTCAAAAGCTCCCGGCACTTTAGCGACGGTGATGTCTTTTTCATCCGCACCGGCTCTGATCAATCCGTCCAGAGCGCCGTCGACGAGTTTACTGCAGATAAAATCGTTAAAACGACTCACGACAATGGCAAATTTCAATCCCTTCGCAATTATTTTTCCTTCCAGCGTTTTCGCCATGATCATCTCTCCATTTTCAGTTAGTTGTCGTCGTTTATGGATCGTGCAGCCGCTTGTCGGGGCAGGCAGCCGCTTTTCCCTTACGTTCTCCATGCATTTCCGATGAGAATTGAACGGTGATCTCTCATGTTACCGGGGCTGTATCACCCGGCTCGGGGCGAACATTCGTCCGATGGTTGCCGGAACGTCCCGCACATGCGCCACGACCGATACATTTCCTGTTGTCATATGTTCAGGAGATGCCCCATTTTTTTCTTTTTTGTTTCAAGATAGTGACGACTGCTTGTGGTCGGTTCGATTTCTATGGGCACCCGGTCCGTCACTTCAACGCCGTATCCCTGAAGGCCGACGATTTTCTTGGGATTATTGGTCATGAGCCGCATTTTTCTGACACCGAGATCGACGAGGATCTGCGCGCCGATACCGTAGTCTCTCAAATCCGGTTTGAACCCCAGTTCAATGTTCGCCTCCACCGTGTCCCGTCCGTGTTCCTGCAGGTGATATGCCTTGATCTTGTTCGCCAGGCCGATGCCCCGTCCTTCCTGCCGCATGTAGACGATGACGCCTTTGCCTTCCTTTTCGACCATGCTCATGGCCGCGTGAAGCTGATCGCCGCAGTCGCACCGTTCCGAACCGAAGACGTCCCCCGTCAGGCATTCCGAGTGGACCCTCACAAGGACATCGTCGTCCGGCTGAATTTCCCCCTTGACGAGCGCAATGTTTTCCGAATCGTTCACATCATTTTCATAGACGATGACCTTGAAATCCCCTCCGAACAGTGTCGGCAATGATGCGCAGGCGACACGCCGCACGAGACTTTCATGCTGCATCCTGAAATCGATGAGATCGGCGATGGTCACGATCTTGAGCCCATGTTCTTCGGCGAAGATTTCCAGATCAGGCATTCGAGCCATGGTGCCGTCGTCTTTCATGATTTCGCAAATGACGCCCGCCTCTTTAAGTCCTGCCAGACGGGCCAGGTCGACGGAACCTTCTGTCTGACCCGTTCTTACGAGAACCCCGCCGTCCCTGGCTCGAATGGGGAATACATGCCCGGGACTGACGATGTCATCGGGCGTCGTGCCGTCGGCGACTGCCGTGAGGATCGTCGTTGCCCTGTCGGCGGCGGAAATCCCCGTTGTTACCCCTTTTCGTGCCTCGATTGAGATGGTGAAAGCCGTTCCGAAACGTGATTGATTGTTTCCCACCATCAACGGGATGTTTAACCGGTCAGCCACATCGTTGGACAGGGTAAGGCAGATCAACCCCCTGCCGAATTTTGCCATAAAGTTAATTGCGTCGGCTGTTACATGCTCCGCCGCCATGCAGAGGTCACCCTCATTTTCTCGATCCTCATCGTCGACAAGGACGATCATCCGGCCGTTTTTAATGTCTTCAATTGCATCTTCAATTTTGCTTATCGGCATTGTGCTTCCAACCTACAACCTTCTCATTTATTTTACAAATCCATGCTCCGACAAGAAATCCATGGTGATGGCGGATTCTTTATCGGGGTGGAGGAGTTTGTCTATGTATTTGCCCAGTATATCTGTTTCAATGTTCACACGATCCCGTACTTTTTTGGATTCCAGTGTTGTTGCCCGGGCTGTGTGAGGAATGATGTTGACATACAATCTGTTTCTTTCACATCTGTTTACCGTGAGGCTGACCCCGTCGATGGCAATCGATCCTTTTTCCACCACGTATTTACTCAAATTCGTGTCGATTTCAATCCCTAAAATGATGGAAGTGGATTTTTCGAATCGATCACAGATCGTTCCGATGCCGTCAACGTGACCGAGCACGAGGTGGCCGCCCAGGAAGGAATTTAATTTCAGGGCCTTTTCCAGATTAACCGCATTACCCTGCTTCATGGCCTTCAGGATTGTTTTATCGAGCGTCTCAGCAGATACATCGGCAATAAACCCGCTGCGCCGCAGTTCCGTGACGGTCAGGCATGCGCCGCTGACGGCGATACTGTCACCGATCATGACATCGCCGAGATCCATGGATGTATCGACTTCCAGACGGGCGTCTTCTCCTTTTCGAGTTATATTCTTGACGGTACCTGTGGCCTCGACGATTCCGGTAAACATGACGCGACTCTCTTTACTGAACGTGATGAATCTAGTCTGTTTTTCGTTCTTTTTCGGTCAGAAAATCCTTGAGCTGTTCCACAAATTCATTCGGGTCTTTAAACTCCCGATAGACGGAGGCAAATCGAACGTAGGCCACACCGTCAAGCCGCTGCAGCTTGTTCATGACCTTTTCACCGATAATTGATGTCGGGATTTCCTTGAGCTGAAGGTCCTGGCACTCACGCTCGATCGAATCAACGATGTCTTCAATGACGTCCATGCTTATAGTGCGCTTTTCACAGGCCTTTTTCAACCCCGCCAGGATTTTCCCCCGGTCGAAGGCCTCTCTCCTGCCGTCCTTTTTCACGACCATGGGGAGCATTTCTTCAACGAACTCGTATGTGGTGAATCGCTTTCCGCAGGCGAGACATTCTCTCCTTCGGCGTATGGCGTTCCCCTCTTTGCTGATACGGGAATCGATGACCTTATTTTCACCATTTGAACAGAACGGGCATTTCACAACCTGCGCACCTCGATGCCGGCTTCCTTCAGCATATCTTCGGCGAGTTTATCGGCGTATCCGTGCCGGTATATAATTTCTTTGATTCCTGCGTTTATGATCATTTTCGAACAGATGATGCAGGGTAAATTGGAACAGTAAAGGGTTGCTCCGTTGATGGTTATCCCATGATACGCCGCCTGGATAATAGCATTTTGCTCGGCATGGAGGCCGCGGCAAAGCTCGTGCCGCTCACCGGAGGGAATATTCCATTCATCTCTCAGGCAGCCCGTTTCAGAGCAGTGGGCGATTCCCATGGGAGGGCCGTTGTAGCCGGTGGTCAGGATTCTCTTATCCTTGACGAGGATGGCGCCGACTTTCCGCCTCAGACAGGTGGATCGTTTTCCCACAAGCTCCACAATATCCATGAAGTATTGGTCCCAACTGGGACGCGGTTCCCCCGGTCGACGTCCCGGATTCGACTGTTCGGTTTCCGTGCCCCCTTTCTTATTCCGTTCATCGTAAATTTCAGATTTAATTTCCATGGCAGCGGGGTTCCAACCTGTTGTTGTGATTCCGATGCTCGGCTGCACCGCATGTATCCGCAGGATCACCGTCTCCTCCGAAGCCCGCATCTAGTCGGCAAGTCGTCCTCCGTACAGGGGGAATCTCGCACAGAGATCTCCAACCTCTTTCTTCACGTCATCTATCCGTTTCTCATCGTGGATATCTTCAACGACATGGGTAATCAAACGGGCAATTTGTTTCATTTCATCCTCTTTCATGCCGCGCGTGGTGACCGCAGGTGTTCCCAGACGTATGCCGCTGGTGACTTGCGGACCCCGTGTGTCGAAAGGAATGCCGTTTTTGTTTGCCGTAATACCCGCAAGATCGAGCACTTCCTGGGCGTCTTTGCCGGTTATGCCCTTGTTGGTGAGATCCACGAGCATGAGGTGATTATCCGTTCCGCCTGAAACAAGGCGGAAATCGTGCGCCTTCAGCTCTTCCGCCATGGCCCGGGCATTTGAGATGATCTGCTTCTGGTAGCTCTTAAAGTCGTCGGAAAGAGCCTCTTTGAACGCGACGGCCTTCGCTGCGATGACATGCATGAGCGGTCCTCCCTGACTGCCGGGAAATACCCTGCTGTTCAGAACCGTGGCATGCTTTTCCTTGCACATGATCATTCCGCCTCTCGGGCCCCGTAATGTTTTATGGGTTGTCGTTGTGACGAATTCACAGACGGGAACGGGGTCCGGATGGAGTCCCACTGCCACAAGGCCGGCAATATGGGCGATATCAGCCATGATAATGGCACCGCCTTTATCTGCTATATCGCGGAATACTTCAAAATTGATTTTCCGCGGATAGGCGCTGGCCCCGACCACGATCAGCTTCGGCTTATGCTGTTTTACCTGGTCTTCCACTTCATTGAAATCGATAGTTTCCGTTTCTTTGTCGACGCCGTATGAAACCACGTTATAGAGTCGACCGGAGAAGTTGGCCGGGCTGCCGTGAGAAAGATGTCCCCCGTGTGACAGATTCATGCCGAGAATCGTGTCGCCCGGCTGGATGGTTGCAAAGTAAACCGCCATGTTGGCCTGGGTTCCCGAATGAGGCTGAACATTGACATGATCAGCTCCGAACAACTGTTTTGCCCTTTCAATGGCAAGGCTTTCAGCCATGTCGACAAATTCGCATCCGCCGTAATATCGCTTTCCCGGGTAGCCCTCGGCGTATTTGTTGGTCATAACACATCCCTGCGCCTCAAGCACCGCTTCACTGACGAAATTTTCCGATGCGATGAGTTCGATCTTTCCCGCCTGTCGCTTTGTTTCCAACATGATGGCGCGAGCTATTTCCGGGTCGATTTTTGACAGCATTGACATTACCTCGTTCCTCCTTAATTCGGTTTCATGTTTCAGCGAATCCTGTTATGTCACTCCGTATCGTAATTGAAATGACGGCTGGAAACGCCGCTACTTTATACCGAAATGAATTTTTTTTCTATAGTTTCTATTTTTTTCAGCCGCTGCGCGTGTCGGCCCCCTTCGAATTCGGTTGCGAGCCAGACGGCGACAATTTCCTTTGCCGTTTCTCCGTCGGTTCTTCGTGCCGCGAGGGTAAGGATATTCGTGTCGTTGTGTTTCCTGCTCATCATGGCCGTTTCCGTGTCCATGGCCAGTACCGCTTTCACGTGAGGAAATTTATTGGCCACGATTGACATGCCGACACCGGAGCCGCATATGAGAATTCCTCTTTCGATTTCACCGGATGACACCCGCTCGGCTACGGAGGAACCAAAGTCGGGGTAATCGACCGATTGGTCACTCCATGTTCCCACATCGGTCACGTCATTGTTCAGTTCACGAAGATACTTCTTAATTTCTTCCTTAAGGAAGAATCCTGCATGGTCGGCACCAATGATGATATGCACTGTTATATCCTTTGTGGTTCGAATTTCTTGTAGATGACAGCCGTATTAACCCCGCCGAATCCAAAAGCATTTGACATGACGGCATGTATATCTCCCTTTTGCATCGTGTGGGGAACTAGGTTGATGCCCCGCGCCTCGATGGGATTGTCCAGGTTGGTTGTTGGAGGAATGACTCCGTCGACGATGGATTTGATCGAAATTATCGCTTCCACGCCCCCGGCGGCACCAAGGAGGTGCCCCGTCATGGATTTTGTGGAGCTCACCGCCGGTTCGCGGTCCCCGTTGCCGAACACTCTCTGTATTGCTTCCAATTCATATTCGTCATTAAGGTGCGTCGCTGTGCCGTGAGCATTGATATAATCGATTCTTGCCGCTTCGAAACAGGCGTCTTCCAGGGCCAGGCGCATGCATCGCTCAGCACCCGGATGTCCCGGCGGCGGCGCCGCGACATGATAAGCGTCACAAGTTAATCCGTACCCCGCGACTTCGGCGTATATTGAAGCGCCCCTCCGCAATGCGTGATTCATTTCTTCCAGAATCACCACGCCACAACCCTCGGCCATGACGAAACCGTCCCGATCCCGGTCGAACGGCCTGCTTGCCCGTTGAGGATCATCATTTCTCGTCGACAATGCGCGCATGGCATTAAATCCTGCAATGGCGATGGGAGTTATGGCCGCTTCAACACCCCCTGCAATCATGACGTCGGCGTAACCGAATGTTATGGTCCTGTATGCTTCACCGATTGCGTTATTTCCTGCGGAGCATGCCGTCACCGGACAGCTGATGGGTCCTTTCGCGCCGAATTTAATGGCCACGTTTCCTGCCGCGAGATTCGGGAGGGCGCCCGGAATGAAAAATGGTGAGATTTTCTTCGATCCACCGGTGAGGAGGACTTCATGCTCTTTTTCGATCGTAGAGATGCCGCCGATGCCGGATGCCAGGAAGACCCCGACCCGTTCAGCCCGGTGTTTGTCAATGACAAGCCTGGAATCGTTCAGCGCCATTTCGGAAGATGCGAGGGCATAAATAATAAAATTGTCCAACCGGCGGATTTCTTTCGGGTTCAGGAATGATAAGGGATCAAAGTTCTTCAGTTCACCGGCAATCCTCGTTCTCAAGTGTGTTGCGTCAAACTTCGTAATTTCCGCGATTCCCGATGTGCCGGCACAGATGCCCTTCCATGTTTCATCCACGGTGCTTCCCAGTGGATTTATCGTGCCCAGTCCGGTTACAACCACTCTTTTCTTCACCGGCAGTTCCTCTCGTTTCCTCTTGTTTTATCAGACCCGCGCCGTGATGTAGTCGATGACATCCTGAATGGTTGTAATTTTTGCCAGATCATCGTCGGAAATTTCGAGTCCGAAATGATCTTCCATCGCCATGATAAGTTCGACGAGGTCGAGTGAGTCGGCTCCCAGATCGTCGATAAATTTTGCTTCAGGGACACATTCTTCTTCTGAGACGTTAAGCTGTTCAATGATGATATTTTTCACGCGCTCTTCAATGGTCATTTTAAGGTATCCTCCTTTAGTCGCATCGAAACTGCATTTATATTTTTCGCTTTTTATCTTATTTGCTATTTTTGAGCAAGAAGAGGTTTAAATCTCGAAGCTTTAAAATCGATGCGCATTTCCACTATCCACAGTAGCGGATAATTTGCATCAATCGCTGATCGTGGGCGAGACAGCTTTCTTGCCGCTTCTATGAACCGGGTTGCCCTGATGGGCGATTGAATCCATCACCCCGCCTTCAGCGTCGTATGGTTACATATAGCCGCCCCCGTTTACATGAATAACCTGTCCTGTTATGTAATCGGCGTCCGGTGAAGATAGAAACGCCACCACGCCGGCGACGTCTCTTGGCGTGCCGAGACGTGACAGCGGAATTTGCTCAACCAGTTTATTCCGTATCTCGTCTGAAATTGAAGCGGTCATGTCGGTTGTGATGAATCCGGGAGCAATCGCGTTGACTAAGATGTTACGGGGTCCAAGTTCCCGTGCCAGTGACTTCGTCAACCCGATGATCCCCGCCTTGGAAGTGGAATAGCATGCCTGACCGGCATTTCCCATCTCTGCGACGACGGAAGAAATATTGATGATTCGACCCCGGCGCTGTTTCATCATATGCTTCACAACAGCCCTGCAGCAGTTGAACGTACCTTTCAGATTGGTATTGATGATGGTGTCCCAGTCCTGTTCTTTGGTCCTGACGAACAGGCCGTCGATGGACACTGATGCATTATTCACCAGAATATCCATAGATCCTTTCTTGTCGATCATTTCCTCGATCGCTTCGTGTACTCCCTGGAAATCGGATATATCAAATCTGCAGATCTCACCGTTCCCCCCATTATCCATGATGGTCCGAAGGGTTTCTTCAGCTCCCCTCGTATCCTCGCGATAATTGACGAACATAAAGGCGCCTGTTTCCGCCAATGTTATTGCTGTCGCTCGTCCGATTCCCCGTGATCCTCCCGTCACCAGGGCTGTTTTCCCATCATTGTACATTAATTGCTTCGTTATCATTCAGACCGGCTCTCGCTTTATCCAAGGACTCGGTATCCTCGATGTTTACTGTTTTAACAGTGGTGTTTATTCTTTTAATCAGCCCGGACAGCGTTCGTTTCGGGCCCGTTTCAATGATCGTATCGACTCCCATCG
>Ga0334884_1002775_pt1 | contig 21415 bp, 6 predicted proteins | sample GraSluR1_MG_7_FD_207215 | JGI IMG/M metagenome (GOLD analysis project Ga0334884, IMG submission 207215) | Sludge microbial communities from methane-producing bioreactor in Wageningen University, Netherlands - Granular Sludge_12_05 R1 | ecosystem: Engineered > Bioreactor > Anaerobic > Unclassified...
CGTGACCAGAAATCCGGAAGATATTTATCGGGAAGAAGAATCAAGATTAAAAACCGCGGGGTTCCGCGTGTTAGAAAAAATAGATTTAGAGCCCTATGAAAAGGATCATATGGCCTTTGTGTGTGAGGTTGGGTTTTAAAATAAATTAACTCACATCCCACACCATAACTTCAGATATTCCTTCTGCTGGGTCCTTATGGACCAGTTTAAAGCGGATTAATCCTTTTCCTTGCATGAAGAATAGGCGGGTGAACATGGAGTCTTCCAGGTTCCTCCTCATGGCCACGGTGATCAGGTTATTATCCTGCTTCACCACCAGTATGGAAAATGTGCTCTCGTTGTCCATTACCTGGTCTAACGTTTTATTACCGTCGCTACAATTATCAACCTATGAGGTTGAATAACTCTGTTACCAATCTTCAGACCGCCGGTGGCATTGGTGCCGTTGATCTGAACAGTTACGTTTTCACTCTGTATGGTGACTGAGTTATTATCAGATGTGGCGTTGGCCGGAGCCATGAAATAACCATAGTTGGTTGAGTTATTAGTGGAGAAATCCCAGCTTCCAAAGTAGGACCACCAGGTAGCTTTACCTACCATGTCCACACTGGTAACCAGTAAATCTGGGTTGACATTGTCTGGATGGGTGTATTGAAGGATTTTCTGGGCCTGTTCAGCGGTAAATCCATACTGGGTTGTCAGTATATTTTGGGCCGTTGCTTTATCCTCAGGCAGGATTTTATCCAGGATTTCCACAGTCTTACCTGTATCGTGGGTGTGATTTTCCAGAGCTATATATCCATCATCCCCACTGGAAGACAGCATCCTTAGTATTCCTGCAGAAAGATTTTCATTGCTGGTGTAAAGAGCCTTAGCAACCCAATAAGCACGCCCATTGTTCTGTGTACTTCCATCAAAGGTCACTGGACGATCGGCTTTGGCTGTAAAGAGGTGTCCGAAATCCCACCATGAAGTTATCACCGTATTTTGTGGGGTGTTATTTTTTATCCATGAAAGAGTATTAACCATTCCATCATCAGTACCCGGTACAATGGAGTTAGCTACAGTATTTGCAGAGCTTACTGGCATGTAGCACACCAATACCAATACTACTGCCATGGCTATTATGTGATAGCTTGGTTTCTTGATGTGATTTTTCAGGTAATCTGAAATGAATCCCACAAAAATACCGGCACACAATGCAACGGGGATTGCAAACATTTCCACAAACCTTACACCCTTAGTGAATGCATATGCTGTAATCAAAAGCCATAATGAAAACAGTATAGCATAATACAGATAATTACCCCTTTTTCCAGGCCCTAAAATCCTATTTTTATTCTCCTCTATTTCAGGTGCTTCTTCCTGTCCTATCTTTTTTCGGGCGTTCCTTCTCTTTCTTGCTTTTTTTCTCCTGGATTTTTCCCCTCTTCTTGGTTTTTCAGCTTTAAGAGCTTTCTGTTTTTCGTTTCCTTTAGTTTTTTTGGTTCCAATATACCAGAAAAGCATGAGAAGACCCAGTATTCCTATGGCAAATGGTATGATTCCACCGACATTAACTACCACCGAATCCTCAGGAGATTCGAAGCTGTAAAATGGTGGTATCCTCAATTCTCCCACGGATACATAGACGTTGGGGTAGGCTGCAGATGTTGTGGATGATTGCAACGAAACCGCTGTGAATGGCCCCATAAGTGATGAAAAAAAGGCACCTCCCCAGAAGACGATCATGAGCAGTGAACTCAACACCACAAATATGAGTAATGGTAGAATCACCGGTTGTTCACGCAGCCACTGCACTTTGCTTGTGTATTTTGACCATGATTTGAAGGTTTCCACATTGAAAATGAACTTGGCAACCAGCGCATATACTACAACCGCAACTATAGCTAGATAAAATATGTACCACCAGCCCTCCCATGACAGAGAGAACACCAGCATCGAAATAGCTGAAAAAACACCGTAAAGTATTTTCTTTTTCTCTTCGGTTGCGGTGATGCTTTCACTCAGGAACCATATTACCAGAATGGATATGAGGACGTTGAACATGTCGGTGTCAAAGAATCCTGCAAAGGTGTGGGAAAAATAGAATGTGGACACTCCCACCAGCACTGCAGCAGCAATTCCCCCATAATCATTGGTGAGTCTCCTAATGAAGAAATAAGCAGGTATAACACATAGTGAAGCTATAATCGCCGATGTCCAGAAACTAACCAACAACAGAGGGAAATCACCGAACAAATTGGCCACTTTGTAGAAAAATACCGTTATCCAACTAATCATCGGGCTGTATCCCTCTACAGATTTTCCAGGAGGGTAAAAGGAATGCAGATCCATTTCAGTGCCATTTACTCTGGTATCACCCACATAACCATGATCAAGTAAGTTTTCAGTTAAACGGTAGTTGTAGTACGAATCCATCTCACTAAAGTAGGGAATACCACTATCCTCCTGGTAGTAATATTTCATCTGGTCTGGTACTCCTGAAATATTCGCAGTTTCCGCTCGAAGGAAGAATACAAAGGAAAATATTAAAATAACGATTAAGATGGGTTTCAGTTTATTCAGAATGTTCTTTGCTTTCTTTGTTTCCATATCAATAGCCACCATCGACTTTTAGTTTAACACTGCCCGATTTATAATAAATACAGCCGTTTACAGAGAGAAAAATGAAGATATAATGCTTAATAATACGATTTCCTCAATTCAATAAAGATTCCTCATAAAAGTTAATCCACGTATCAACCATATAAATATTTCCATTTTAATTGAATTATTATCAAGTAATGTTGATTCAATAAATACAGATTTTAAATCTCATCACTACAATTGATTAAGCACAGAAAAACCTACTAAAAATATCCAAAAACCCCAATTTAGGATAAAGCCATAAAAATATGCAAATTCAACTAAAAATATAGAAAAAGGTAAAACAAAAGTACCTACTTAATAAAAATGATATTGACTTTATTTCCTTTCATGGTGTTCTTTGTATTTTTAACAGATTTGACAGTCACCAAAGCGTACCTATTAGAAGTTAACTCATTCCTAGAAAGCGTTGAATTACGCCCTTCATTGTAAACACCATAAATGGTACTTTTAGAAATCTTGTTATAGGTTATTTGTGCGTTTCTGGCATGACTAGATATGTTTAATCCAATTTTATTGGACTTTAAAGTGTTAGATTTTATGATGTTACCGTATCCTGCATCCAACAAACCATATGAAAAGTTGCTAACTGTATTTCCCCGAATAGAATTGGATTTAGCAGTTCTATCCATGTAGATCCCGTAACCAACACCTAAACCTGTCAGGCCGTTGTTGTGGATCTTGTTTTTCCATCCAGTATTATAGATTCCATAACTTCTAACAGACTTGAGTGTGTTCTTACTGATACTTATTGAGTTAGCGTTATTTACAACACCCACATTTCCGCCACTGATTGTGTTAAAAAGTAACTGTGTGTTTTTTGCAGAATTAGACACACTTAATCCAACATCATTCAATGTTAACGTGTTGTATTTTAAAGTGTTACTGTATCCTGCATCCAACAATCCACAAGAAAGTTTATTAATCTTGTTTCTCTGTACCAAGTTAGATTTAGTGTTTTTATCCAAATAAATCCCATAACCTTTATTTAAGCCGGTTAAATTGTTGTTGTAGATATTGTTCTTCGATCCGGCGGTATTTAATATTCCATAAATTTTAACCGACTTGATGATGTTGTGACTGATAGTTGTTGTGCTGGCATTATTTGAAACACCTGTGTTTCCACCAGTGATGGTATTGGAACTGATGGTGGAGTTTGAACCAAGGTTATAAATACCGTGATTATTTTTTTGCAGTGTGTTACTTTTTATCCTGGATTTAGAGCCAGTATTGTAGATTCCTGATTTGGATGTGTTGTAAATCTTGTTGTAATTTACATCCCCGGACGAGGCATAATTTATCACACCGTATTCTCCACCACTTATGGTGTTATACATTATATCCACGTTGTTACCATTGTTGGTGATCCCTACATTGTTGCTTGCCAGTTTAAATCCTCTAAATGTCAGGCTGTTACCATAATTATAGATAGCAGAACCTTTATTGGATTTGAAGATATTAGTCGTGCTTATTTTAATTCCAGAACCACTGCCATAATTAATGATACCATCCATATTACCAATAAACGTATTATTCGTTATACTGAGATTATTCGCCATATTCAAAATGCCACTGCTATAATTTCGTATTGTCAAACCTCGAATACTAGAGTTACTGAAAAGGAAGAATGCTGAAGTGGAAGAATCACCTCCAATATTTATCACGCCATTATCTTTGATGTGGGAGGAATTACCTATGATGGTTACCAAACCATTACCTCTAATGTTTACCGGTTTAAAAATAGTTAAAGAGAGTTTTTTGTACTGTCCACTTGAAAAGAATATGTAACTGTTACTTTTACAGTTGTTTATAATGTACTGTATCTGAGTATTAGTCATATTACTATGTACAGTCCAGCTGGTTCCAGCGTAGTTTATCTGGTTAAATGTGTTTTTCGCTTCTGAGTTCTGGTAGTTTCCTACACCTTTATAGGTGGTGGTGATATTATACTGGCCAACATTAAGATCGGTGACCCATTTAAGAGAAGCCATTCCATTAACCACACTTACCGAGCCAATTGTTTTATTACCTACTGAGAATTTAACAGTACCACCATTAACAGGTTTACCACTAGTCATCTCCTTAACGGTAGCAGTCAAATTGATTATATCCCCATATTTAGCAGAAGACTTAGATAATTTAACACTGGTTGTGGTATTAATAGGGGTTGCAGCCAAAGTCGCGTAGTTATTTGATGTGGATCCAGTATTAGGATCGTCACCATTAACAGACAAAATATCCTGACTTTCAGGACTTGCAGCACTAACCATGTTTATAAAAAGAAAACATAACAACATAACACTTAAAAACATAATCTTCCCCATTCAACCTGCCTCCATCTACCATTTCTTTTAATAATTGTAAAATAAATTTGAATCACGTTTAAAACCTTTTTATGATCTTTGTGTAGGTTTTATTTCCTTTCATGGTGTTGCTGGTGTATTTAACCGGTTTAAGTTTTGCCTGTGGTGAAGGTGTAGGTTTTAACCGCTACAGGGTTACCCGCCTTATCGGTAACTGCTCCAGTGTGAATAACAAGTTTGTATTTAGTGTTCGCCACTAACTTAGCATGATTAATGGTCAGCACTTTACCACTGATCGACTTAGTTATCTTCACCGATTTACCTTTGCTGTCAATCAATTCAATCCAGTAGTTGCTACCCTCCTTGATGTTCTCATTGAAAGTCACCTTAATAACCTTACTACGGGCTACTTTAGTCGCACCGTTTTTAGGGTCAACCTTAGACACGGTAGGCGCTGTTCCCACACTGAATTTGGTTGATTTCACTGCTACGGGGTTTCCTGCTAGGTCAGTCACCGCCCCGGTGTGAATGCATAATGTGTAAAGGGATTCAGCCAGGTTACTGGTAGGAGTGATGGTTAAAACCTTACCACTAATGGAATAATTGAACGGGACAGCTTTACCACTACTGTTTTTAAGCTCAAACCAATTATTACCCTTTTTAATATTCTCATTGAACGTGACCTTGATAGTCTTACTGGATGCGATTTTAGTCGCACCATTCTTTGGATCAACCTTAGACACGGTAGGAGCTGTTCCCACACTGAATTTACAGGTTGTAAATGATATAGGACTACCCACCATGTTGGTTACCGCTCCGGTGTGAATAATTAGAGTGTAAAGAGATTCAACCAGATAACTCTCTGGTTTAATGGTTAAAACCTTACCACTAATAGAGGAAGTAAAAGACACTGCCTTTTTACTGCTGTTTAAAAATTCCACCCAGAAATTACTGCCTTTCTTAATGTTTTCACTGAAGGTTACCTTGATGGTCTTATTTGGTGTTACCTTGGTCGTGCCGTTTACCGGATCGATTGAAGTGACGTTAAAATTGGAAACAATAAGGGTACTGGCGGTGGTTGTACTACCATACCAGCTATTTGCATAGAAATTACTAACAACTAGATAATCTCCAATATCCAAAGTAATTAAGAAATGAGCTATGCCTTTACTATCTGTTTTTGCCGTATAAGTTGTTTTAAATTTCTGACTATTAACCGAAACATTCTTATCAATAACCGTAACACTCACAGATTCTCCTACCAATGCCCGATCATAGATATCAGTCAATATAACATCATAAACACCGTTGAAATTCGAAATCACAGAATCAGTCCTTAATTTAGTGTTCACTTTACTGATGGTCAAGGTACCGTTGACTGAGCTTGGCCCATATAAACTGCCACCAGCGTACTTGGCTGTTACGTTGTAAAGTCCAGGGTAAAGGTTTATCATCAAACCGGTAATACCATTTTCATCTGTTTTAAGATTAAACGTTTGATTAACGTCAGCCTGAGATATCGTGAAAGCAACAGCTTCATTTCTAATCACGTTACCTTTACCATCCCGTAACTCAATAACGAAGGGATTTCCCCTGCCATATAAAACACTGGTTAAAAGCTTCAAAACAGACTTCGTTGGATACACCGTAAAACTAGATGTGCTGCTACTGGATCCATACCAACTATTACCCGCATAACTCACCTTAACAGTATACTTACCCTGAGCAAAATCAGCAGTAGATAAACCAGCACGACCACTATTATCAGTGACGCTGGTGTAAGTCTTGGATTGCTTACCATTAAAAATAATGAAAACTAATTTCTGGCCAGGTACTCCTTTACCATTAACATCATACAAAGTCGCATAATAGGTGTTCTCTTTACCATAAAATGTCTCATTATAACTAATTATCTTAGTTATCGCGGTTAAAACCTGTATAGTTGCATTAGCATTAGATCCCTGGAAATATCCGTCACCACCATAAACAACAGATACACGATAAACACCCACTGGATCATCAATAGTAAGAGTAGCCATACCATTTCCATCGGTAATTAACGTGTATACCTGTGACTTACCACTTTGATCAGTGATGGTAACCTTCAAAGTCTGATTAGACATCAAATAACCATTAACATTACGCAAAACCATCCTGTAAACGTTGCCTTTACCATAAAAAGCAGCATTAGAAACATCAATAATGGTACTGGTATTTCTAACCATTAAATCCACAGTCTGATTATCGATAGTGGCATTAACCCTGAAATCCTTATCAGAACCCGACATAATCGTTGCCGAAGCTTGATTATTGACTAAATCTGTCTTTTTCGGTGAAATATCAACCTCACCACCAAAGAACACTTCTCTGGGAGGTAAAATCCCACCCAAATCCTGGATAATACCATTAGAATCAGTTACCTTATTTAAAGAAGCCTTTAAAACATCCCCATTAGCCGTTAAAGTCATTATAACCCAATTATACACATACACATCCCCTAAAAACCGGTAAACCTTCTCACCAGCAGGTCCGCTGTTGGAACCCCACCAATTTTTAAGTAGATAAGCAATGCCCATACGATTATACACTTCATCACCAAGATATTTGGCAGTATTGTTAACAAAAACAGAATAAGAAACCACCAAATCACCAGCATTATAAATAGCTCCACCGTAGGGGGCAGAATTATTCAAAAACATGCACTGAGTAACGGTCGAATTACCGCCAGTGAAAACAATGCCGTAACCAGTGTAATCTTCATAATTAGCCACTGTAATTGTATTTGAATTGTTAATAAATGTGGAGTTAGAAATGTCACCGCCGGTTTTAACAATCGACCCATCTCTAGTATTATCCATGAAAAGAGAGTTATTGATGGTGCTGGCTTGTACATAAAGCCCTGTATTGTTAACAAACGTGCAGTTTTCAACGGTAGCAGCGAACACTGCTCCAATATTGTTGATAAATTTTGAGCCAGAGATCAAAGATCCTCCAGATATGAGAGTGGTTAGTTTGTTGTTAATAAAAGTTGAATTAGTAACTGTTAAATTACCACTTGATCCAATGAATTTTTTACCATATATTGTACTGGAACTATTACTAAAAGTTGAATTGATAACAGTTAAATCACCATAAGATCGGATGATTTCATCGTTGTAGTTACTAGCAGGTGTAGGGGTAATGTTAGTGAAAGAAGAATTAACAATCAATATATTTGTAGAGTAGATGGTGGGTCCAATTATTTTATAAAATTTAGAGTTATATACCTTGGTCAGTCCATCACCACCTATACATCCAGTGGAATTGGCTACTGTACAATCATCTAAAACCAAAACTCCATTGTTATTAATTAAAAGCGCGTTATAAGACATTTCTGAGTATATATTTAGGTTGTTTAAGTTTAGTTGTCCGAATTCAGTGATGTTGAAGAGGTTGAGGTTGGAGTGCCTGTAGAGTGATACTCCACCGTTGAAAGAATTAAAAGTAAGGTACTTGTTTATATATAAACCGGTGTTGTAGTATCCAGTATAATTTCCAGCGAAAAGATAAATTTTATTCCCATTTAAAGCCACACTTACCGCTTTTTGCAATGTCTTATAAGGATTATTCTTAGATCCATCACCGTAGTAATCATCTCCATCATTGGAAACATAGATAGAGTAGTCAGTCCATCCCGTACCCACAACTAATCTCAGTTTTTGATTATCTATAGCAGCATAAATCCATGTATCCTCCGTATTATTCAAATAATTGGTGGAATAAGATTTATTCACTAAATAACCTCCTGATGAGGAGAATAATCCATTGTCGGTTTCAAAACTCACGTAACGTGAAGGTAGATACATATCACCACCCAAACTATAAACATTCGTACCATCAGTATACTTATTAAGAGCAGCAGTAACAACAACATCAGTCTTAGAAGGAATAGGAGACTGATTACTAGTAAAAGTCATGATAATCCAATAATCAACAAGTATGTTCGGTGAATAAAAATCAGGTTTTTTGTTAGATCCCCACCAATTATAGGACGCTTGAGCAGTACTATTATCGTAAGCATAAATACCCCTTAATACAGAATAGCTGATGTTAAGAGTGCTATTATAATAAAGGAATAGATATGAGCCAAATGATGATCCAATAATAGTAGCATTACTACTATAAAAATTAACTGAAGATGAACTTAATGAAGAGTTATACATATAGAAAGTACTATTTGTAATTGCCAGCGCTGCATTTTCAAAGGATGAATTTAGGACAGTTAATGAATTTTTAGTGTCATCGAAGTTATCACAACGAACCGCGTTTGAAATAAAATTAGATGAGTTTACAGTCGTATTTCCCGTATTAAGTACAGCACCACCAATATTATCGGTGAATTGGCCGTTCTGGATATTGGCTGTTCCGAAGTTAGTAATTCCCCCTGCATAATTGAAGCTACTAATTCCTCCAACATAATTGATGGCATTGTTTGATTTAAAGGCGGAATTTAATACAGACAAATTACCGTAATTTAAAACAGCACCCGCAAAAAATCCATTATTGTTGTTAAAGCTAGAATTGATAATGGTTAACTGCCCATAGTTACGTACGGCTCCAGCTGTGAAAATTCCATTATTAAAATCATCAGTATCATTCCCATTTATTAGTTTTAATCCATTTAGTGTTAGATTACCCCTGGTAGTTACATCGAAAAAGTTGTAACTGTTTTCACCATCCAGTGTAACTAAACCATCCCAAGATGAAATGATTAAAGTTTTATCGATTGTTAATTTACTATTCTTTAAGCCAGAGTATGTGCCTTTAAATATGTAAATGGTTGAACCATTACTGGCAACATTTACCGCGGATTTTAAACTCTGGTAAGGATTATCTACAGTACCATTTCCATCTTCATCACTACCATTAACCGCCACATAAACTCCAGAATCATTCGAAGCAGCATTAACCGCACCCATAGACACCAATGATACTAATAAAACGAGTACCGTTAGTATCCGTATTCTACCAAACATATAAAACTCTCTCCCTCTACCACCATTTTTTCAAAGCTCTTTATCCTGATCTCCTGTTACGTAGATAACCTGCAGCTATCAGCACCATGAAGAATAAAACCGCAATCAAACCCATTAAAAGGTCTGAATCCTCCACACCCCTGCTATTTTTTTCTTCATCCAATTCATAAGCCTTACCTGAACTGCCACCTCTACTCCCGGAACTACCAGACTCACCAGCCTGAGCATAACCTAAAGCAGCCGTAATACCAATAGTACCTACATCATTCCAAACAGCAGTACTATTAGTATCACCGCCTGGAACAGGAGAATTACCAGAATTACCAGGAATCAAACCACCCCCACCAGAACCTGTGCCACTACCGCCAGTACCGGAACCAGTGCCACTGCCACCAGAACCACTACCAGAACCAGAACCACCAGAACCAGAACCACTGCCACTACCAATTAAACTAGGACCAGTGCCAGTGCCAAAACCAAAACCACTGCCAGTACCCGGACCCCAACCTGGCCCAGAACCAGAACCCGGCTCATCGTCATCATCAGGAACAGGCTCAGGCTCAGGAACAGGCTCACCATCATCATCCCAATTAGATCTATCCTTTAACCAGTCCCTAAATAATATGTTGTTCGTATTCCATACAGAATCATCAGGCCCACCCAAACCCCAATAATTATCTCGGACATCTATATTTATATTGTAATTAGGAGCATAGATAGTCGAATAAGTCGGTGCGAAATTATTGACGATGTTAGAATTAGAGATCTTCACATTAGCATCTGCAAATCCAAAAGCACCTCCTCGTACCATGGCAACATTATTCTCCAAATCACAATTAATGATGGTCAGTTGATACAGAATATGGCCCCATTCAACTTCTCCTTCATAATAAAGGCCAGCATAATACGCAGCTGTATTATTGCTTATCACTGAATTAGTAATCTTAATATCACCACCTGAAAGCATGAGAGCACCGCCTGATGTGGCAGTGTTCCTGTTAAATACAGACCAGTCAATAACACCCTCATCCATTGACGCAGAAACAGCACCACCATTATTGCTGGCTTCATTATAACAGAAAGTTGAATTTAAAAGGGTGAATTTAATACTATCACTAAAAATGGCACCACCATTTTTGGCACTGTTCAATTTAAATAAAGACTTAGATACTTTCAAGTCGCCATAATTATCAATAACACCACCGTTATCTGTAACAGAATTATGCTCAAACGATGAATTGAAAATATTTAAAGAACCTGTTTCATTATTGTAAATAACTCCACCACGAACTGCTGAATTATAATTCATTTTACATCCAGAAATGGATAAATTCCCATAATTTGATATGGATCCACCAGTATATGCACTGTTATACGAGAAAATAGAACCAATTAAAGACAGATCACCATAATTAAGTATAGCCCCTCCCTCATCAGTGGCTGTGTTATGAGATATGTTTGAGTTATTGATTGTTAGTTTACCGTGATTTACGAATGCAATTCCGCTCTTAGTTATGTTTAAACCATTTATGGTCAAATTCCCAATAAGGGCAATATAAAACATCTGTTTTCCATCACCGTTCAAGATCGCCTCACCATCTAAAGCAGAAATGGTGATTGTCTTATCAATATTTAAGCCATTCTCATGATAGGTTCCCTGTAAAAGGTAGATAACCGCCCGGTTATAAGCCTGTGATATTGCATAAGCAATTGACTTAAAAGGTTTCAATTTCGAACCATCACCCGTAGTATCACTGCCTTTAGGTGAGACAAAAATATAGACCGGAGTATTATTACTCACCACATCAAAAAGCGCGTAAACCGCACGATCAGCCGTTTTACCACCGTTATCACTGATCAAATAATTATCAACCACCACATTAAAACCAATAACATTGCCCGCAATGTAAACTGCGTAATCACCACCCTGAACATAAACAGAAACAATATAATTATCAATCACCCGGTTACTCGATGAACCACCAGAGTAGTACACCCCCGTTTGACCTGTAGAAATCTTATCACCCTTAAATTTACCAATACCATTAACCAGTATGGTGTTGCTTTCAATTAGATCTCCACTACTTTCAAATCCAGCATAACCATAAGAAACGGTAGATTTAGAAGTGAGCATGTTACCTTTAACTATGTTGTTAAGGGCTCCAATCGACTCTATCAAATAAACCAGACCACCGGTACCATTAATCGTATTATTAACAATTTGAGTGTTGTTAGTCTGTAGTGTGCCGAAGCTAAGATAACTACTAGAGTACTCAATTAAAACGCCGATTATTCTCTCAGAAACCACTGTAATTTTATTCCTTAATATTAACGTGTTATCAGCCATAGCCACATAAATCCCGTTGGCATAATAGCTTGAATTAATATTAATGGTGTTATCTGAAATTGAATTAGATTTGGAACTTCTACCATACCTGTTTTGATAATGATTTGACACGCTAATCCCACGTAACGAGGAACCACCAGTCATATCAATTATATTACCTTGAATCTTGTTAGAAATGCTGTTAACAGCAATTAGGATGGCGGTAACATTTGAACCAGCATTGCTCGAAATTTGAATTGTGTTATTAGCAACGATGACATTAGAAGTATCGACTAAGGTAATGGCTGTTTTACCATTCAAATCAAATATCAGATTACTAACAGTTGAGTTAGATGCTCCGGACTTCAAAATTAAACTGGCATTAACAACGTTACTACCCATATAAGAAGTTAAAGTCAGGGGAATATCAAAAATCAGACTAAAATACTTCTTTAAATCAGCAAAGAGTAAAGTATCCTTAGCCTGAACTAACCCCCCACCCAGTAAAACACCATCTGACCTGCTGGTGAAATAATTCAGCAAATTCTCATCATCGAGGACATACGAGTTCCGAGCCAGGGTAACATTTAATGCTTTATCAAAGATCATCTGTTTTACTGCGTTGGTATAAATCGTGTTAAGCAAAATATTAATGTTAGAGGCATCAGCCGTCAAGTAGATAGCAGCGTTACCTTTACCCAGCACGTCCAGACTACCTGGATCGGTAAAACTCAGATCACCACCTGTCGTATGAATCCGGTTAGACTTGATAGTCACGTTGTTGGTCCGGTAAGCACTGATACCATAGACGCCGCTGCCTGTACCAGAAAGATAATTATCCGCTACAGAAATGTTGTTGCTCATATGTAACTCAATCAAATAAACCATGCCACGCGCATTAACCAACACAGTATTGCCAGCGATATTCAAGTCATGTAAAGAACCTATCACATTGGCTGTGGCAATACCATACCCATAAGACCCACCAACGATGTTTATGGTGTTATTAGTGATGTTAGTGTAGATCAAAGAATCGGTGTATATGCCCTCAGCCAGTTTGTCTCCTATTAGAATTATACTGTTTTTTGCTATGGTGAAGTACTTGGAAAAGTCGGTGGCGAAACGTGAAGTGGTTTGATCATAGGAAACAACGTTGATACCATAGATATAACCTTTAGGGCTGTTTATGAAGATGTTATTTTTGAGGATGTTAACGTATTCACAGGGACCATATACCAAAATACCCGACAGGGAGCCTTTATAACTTGCATCGGAAAGGAGGGTTATATTGTTACCGCTGATGGTGATGTTATTCGTTCCCGGTGCTAAAATTATGGCGTTCAAATTCGTGTTGTAGAAACTGAAATCCTTGATTATGGAACCACTGGCATCAGGATACAACGTAATAGTCACATCCCACAATAAATTAGGTAGATAATTACTAAGCAACGTGACTTTACGCTTAAATTTCAACTTTTTATTAGTTAAATGAGTTAAAATGATCACTGCATCTTTCTTAAAGGAATTATATTGAAGATTTCCATCCTCATCAAAGTAATCATAGAAATTAGAATCGTCCACCGTGATAGCAGTGGCATCATGGATAACATCATTAATCGTATTATCCGAACTATCATCACCAAATTCATCAGTTATATCCTTGAAAATACCCACAGAAGCATTAGTACGGATAACATTCCTAGAAATAGTAGTGTTATAAATCAAACCCCTCAAATAAATCCCATAAAGATTACTGACAATGTTATTATCGATAACAGAATTAAAATAAATCTTCACAGTTGGAGAAACAATATAAATACCGTAAGACTTAGTCGTTACCTTATTTCCCTTTATTTCGGTGTTGTTACCGTTTATTTCAATAGCAGTGTCCGTATTAGTATTAACTGTGTTGTTGGTTATTGAACCACTACCAAAAATACCAACACCATAATTCAAGAGATTAATAATATTACCATACACATTACAAGAATTATCCGAAACTATACCATAACTACAACCCTCACTAAACGTTATGGTATTGTTCCTAATTGTAACTGAGCCCCTGGAAGAACCTACACCTCCTATCCCTACGAAAGCGGATTTAACATCGATCACATTATCTGCTATTAAAACATTAGAGCCGACTGCTGATATGGCATGATCATATGAATCATCTATAAAACTGTTCCCCTGAATTACAGTATTGTTACCCGCTAAAACTATTCCATTAAAGAAATGTGAAATAGTGTTATTAATAATAGTGGTATTATCATGACTGTTATACGTTAACATCATACCAATAATCATTTCACTAATAACTGCAGAATGTAAATAGTTGTTTGATATATAATTACCCACACATAAGCCAGATCCATAGTTAGCATGTCCATAGGGGTTGAAATAAATGATATTACCAACCACCCCCCACTTTGCACCTCTCACTTCTAAATGATTATAGGATATATTATTGTAATGAGATTCGCTCATGGGCATGCAAACTGTCAAGCCGCTGGAAAGCCGGTTGTATACTATGGTATTGTGATTTGACCAGTCCATGGGCATGACGTATGCACCCTCTAAATAGGATAGTTCCACGTCATTGTAGGAAATTGTATTGTAACTGGAATTAGTCAAGCGAATACCATCTAAAATCAAGCCTGAAATGCCATTGACCGTATAAACTACCTTATTATTCCTTATTTTAAGTCCTGTAATAATAGAACCATCACTACCAGCTATTAAGCGTATCACACCGTTGGTTATCTGATCACCGTCACTAATCGTGGTTATTGTAAGCCTACGATCAATAATAAAAGCCTTATCCGTAACGTTACCAATCCTTAAAGTGTCACCAGGAATGATATCCGCAGAAGACAATATTTGACCAGTGTAAACGTTGAAGTAATCAGAATAATTTTTCTCAGTGATCTTAATTTCCTTAACATCACGGGAAATACTATTAGTAGTAGTGGCTGTAACAGACTTCACCACTGAATTACCATCGACACTTGAATTACTGGTGAGAGTAGTATTTGAAGATGTATTATCAGTTGTACTTACAGCATTTACAGTACTAACTGAACAGATAAGGATTAAAATAGAAAGCAGAATTATATGTCTTTTGTCCATTTTTATCAACTTAATACACCTATGGTTTGCAATTAAAGGGAGATTTAAAGCTTATCATTTACTGAATTAGAAAAATAAATAAAAAGGGATTTTATGTTTTTCTGATGGTGAATTTGCTGGTGAATGCTGTTTTTAGTGTGTTGCCTGCTGTGTCAGTGATGCTACCTGTGGGTAAGGTGATGGTGTAAGTTAATCCATTTATATAGTAACCATTACGTGTCAGGGTTAGAGTTTTACCGTTTATTACTTTGTATAATGGTTTTACCGATACTCCGTCAGGGTTGGTGACTTTGATACTAGTAAACGCACTACCAGCCTTGATATTCTCACTAAAAGTGATCACCAATACTTTATTGGCCACGTTAATTACCTTGTTGTTGGCTGGGTTAACACTGGTTATGGTGGGTTTGGTGGTGTCCACTTTGAATTTGCTGGTGTAGGTGTTGATGGTGTTGCCTGCTGTGTCAGTGATGCTACCTGTGGGTAGAGTGATGGTGTAAGTCAGTCCATTTATATAGTAACCATTACGTGTCAGGGTTAGAGTTTTACCGTTTATTACTTTGTATAATGGTTTTACCGATACTCCGTCAGGGTTGGTGACTTTGATACTAGTAAACACACTACCAGCCTTGATATTCTCACTAAAAGTGATCACTATCGCCTTATTAGCCGTATTGATCACCTTGTTGTTGGCCGGGTTGGTACTGGTTATGGTAGGTGGGTTTCCTACGCTGAATTTGGTTGACATCACTGCTACTGGGTTACCAGCCAGATCAGTCACCGCACCAGTATGAATACATAAGGTGTAAAGTGACTCAGCCAGGTTACTCTTCGGATCGATGGTTAAAACCTTACCACTAATGGAATAATTGAACGGCACCGCTTTACCGCTGCTATTTTTAAGATCCACCCAGAAGTTACTGCCTGCTTTGATGGTTTCACTGAAGGTGACCTTAATGATTTTACTTGCAGATACTTTAGTTGTACCATTGGCTGGGTCAATTGAAGTGATGGTGGGTTTAGCAGTGTCTATGGTGTAAGCCTCAGTCTGCACTGGACTAACATTACCCGCACTATCCACGGCAATGAACTTCAATATAGTTGTTTTACTAATACTAATAGAACCTTTATAAAATGTACTTTCAGTGGTGGGTGTGGTGCCATCAGTGGTATAGTAGATTTTAGGACTGGAATCCTGATTATCAGTAGCAGTTAAAGTCACCTTTTTCGTGGTATTATACAAACCACTTTTTACATCTGCATTAGGCACCGGAGCAACCGCGTCCAACAGGAAAACTGCATAGTTATCCGATGGTAGGTAAGCTTCAGATCCAAGATACCGGGCATTAATCTCATACTCACCACTATCACCATCAACAACCCACTCCTTAACAGCCTTACCATCTACAACCTGAACCTTACCTATAGACGTGTTTCCAATAAAGAACTCAACCTCACCATCATTTATAGGATCACCATTTTCATCCTTAACATCCACAGTAATGACCACCTTATTTCCCACTTTACCCGTGGAATTCGATAAATTAACCGTGGTAGTACTATTCACCTGGAACAACTCAAAAACACAACTCACAGTCTGATTATCAACAGTCGCATTCACCGTGTAATTACCATAACTACTCGCATTAAACACCGCATTCACAACACTATCGGTCAAATTACCAGATACAGGATTAATAGTTCCATTAGAAACACTAAATAAATATTCCCTTACCGGTAAATAACCATCAAAGGCATAATTAATCACACCATCAGTATAGTGATCAATACCCGCCTTGATATTCTTACTAAAACCGGGTTTATTGTCAGATTTCAAAGTCATAACCAGCCAATAATTCAAAGTCAGATTATCAGGGCCTGTAATAACCGGCTTATCATTACTACCCCACCAATTATAATCAGCAGTTACATTGAAATTTGAACCAGGAAGTTGGACCGGGGATAAAATCACACTGTTTGTAACGATTAAATTACAATATCCTAAATTGTTAGCGTATAAAGCGTAGGTATCATTTTCAAACAAACAGCCCACAACAGATATATTCATGTTAGTTCCCTGCATGAAAACTGCTTGATAAACATTTGTGAAGGAACAGTTGCTTATGGTAGCATTAGCGTTACCACTAATAAAAATACAGTTATAGTTGGTGTTATTGTAGAAAGTGGAATTATAAACATTCCCCGTGTTACTGGCAAAGTATATATCGCCACGTTCATTGTTGGTGAAAGTACAATTATATATATTTATTAAACTGCCAAAACCATAGATTGCCTTACCTTCACCAGTAAATCCTGCAACACGGAAATTATCCTTAAACAGTGTGTTTTTAATTAATAAAAAGCCTTCATTATCTAATGCTGTTCCATATTTAGCTGTGTTATTTATGAATGAAGAATTATAAACCTCTAAAATGCCTGTTGCACCATTATAAATGGCACCACCATAGTAGGATTGGCCGTTGTTTGAAAAGATTGAATTATAAACTGTCAAATTTCCATTATTATTGATAGCACCACCATTGTAACCGTGACTGTTACGGATATCCATATCCTGAAGGATCACGGTGGAATTAGCAGCGATCATTATAGGACTATTTTTTTCTGGGTTAGCAGTGTATACTGGAGAACCATTAATAATCTGGAAGTCTTTTAAAGTGATTAAACCATCACCCAATGTTACATTAAATATCCAATTAGTATTTTCACCATTTATAACAGTCTTACTTATTCCTTCACCTATTAGTGTGATATTCAGGGCTCCGGGTAAAGTTACATTAGTGTTACCTGCTCCAGAATAGGTCCCCTCCAATAAGTGAATAGTTATATTTCGGCTTATATCACATGCAGCTGTTAAAGCCTTCTGGATAGTTGCATAAGGATTGTCTTTTGATCCATCACCAATAGTGTCATTTCCTGATTTAGAAACATAATACTCCACACTATCATTAACATTCTTAATCGTGACATTAACCATACCATATTTGCTATAAACCGGATCTACAGCATAATTATAAGTACCAGTTAAATTATAAGTCCCATTTTTAAAGCCGATATAAGTTAAAGTGGATAATCCATTAATCACATCTGCCTGGCCAATATACGTTCCATTCAAATAGAAAGACACATTTCCACCACTAACACTATTACCCTGATCATCAGTAACTGTAGCAGTCAAATTACCAGTAAGTTTAGTGATATTAATTGTACTATTACCTACAAAAGTCAGGTTAACAACAGAAATAGCGCCAATATAACTACCACTACTATACATGTATATTTCGTTACCATTAGTTCCGGCGATGTTATTTGTAAAAGAGCAGTTCGAAATAGTTAATTGATTTGAATATATGGCACCACCATATATACTGGCAGTGTTATTGGTGAAAGTAGCATTGGTTATGTTTCCACTACCATAGAATGCACCACCACTAACTGTTGCAATATTATCGTAGAACTTGTCATTTATACTAGTTATACCGGCCATTACTGCTCCATATCGACCATAGTTATTGGAGAATATGTTGTTTGTACTTATTAAATTACCATTTGTCACATATAACGCACCTGCATAGGCGGATCCAAAAGTGAGACTGTTAGTATTATTTATAAATTTTGAATTTCTTAAAACCAAACCATCAGCAGATAAAGCACCTGACCACATGGCCCCACCAGATGTCCCTGTATTACTGTTATTTATAAAAATAGAGTCCTCTATTGTCCCATTTTTAATATAGAATGGTCCATAATAAGAACCGGAAACCTGATTGTCTCTAAAAATAAGATTTCTAACAATATTAACTGGGCCGCCAGCATAAATGATAATAGAGCTTGTAACGTAATTATTTTTAAATATACAATTTGTCATGTTCAAATTAGCGCTTGATTGTAAAACAGGATAACTTGAAGTGCCGTTACCATTTTGGATGGTTAAATTAACCAGATTAACCTGGGTGTACTGTCCGAAGTTGAATATCCAGTTTACATTTCCTCCATCAATTATGGTTTTATTATATTCACCGATTAAATTTAAAACACCTAGATCAGTAATGGTAATATTATTATTACCAGCTCCTGAATAAGTTCCATCCAAAATATAAATTGTAGGATAAATAGATTTATAAAACCCTTCATGAATCGCCTTAGAAATAGTCCGATACGGAGTGCTTATAGATCCATCTCCTGTATCATCACTACCATTTGTTGCCGAAACGTACAGGTAAACCGGAGTCCTATCAATATCCACAGTCAAAGTTCCATTTACAATATTAGACAAACTAGTAAAGTAACTAGATCCTCCCGTTAAATTGTATAAACCATTACTATCCAACAATTTAGTATAGGTTAATGTAGCCGTACCGTTTACTACATTCGCACTGCCTAGTGAAATCGTGTTAGCATAGAAGTTGATGGATCCACCATAAATAGGATGTCCCATATCATCAGTTACCGTGGCAGTTACCGTGGCCGTAGGTTTAGTAACCGTCAAATCAGCGAAAGTTATATTCGCATTAACATTACCTGATAAATAAATGTAGTTACCCTTTACTGCTGTACAGTTGGTCATTGTGTTATTTTTTAAATAACTGATTCCTGAAAGATATACTGCTCCTCCCTGGCCAGAAGTACCAGTTATAGTACTGTTAATAATTGTATTGTTAATCAGTGATCCATAATTCATGCTTATGGATCCACCATAATTACTGGTAGCATAGTTATCAGCGAAATAAGAATTCTTAACAGTAGAATTATAATCCGAACTACCACCGAGAGATACTGCTCCAGCATATTTGGCATAATTACCTATAAAACTGGAGTCTGATATATTAAATAATGTGGAAGTTGCATAGATAGCTCCACTATATGATGCTGCTGAGTTGTTTTTGAATTTACTATCAGAAATAGTTAAATTTCCACCAGTACTGTATATAGCTCCGCCCTTTGATGTGGCGTAATTATTCTCAAAAATACAATTAGAAATACTCAAATCACCGGCATTGATGATTGTCCCACCATTTGTGTTTTTTCCATTGATAAAAGTAATGTTCACCAGTTTAACGATGGAATCAGCTTTAATATCAAACATATTAGCACTGCTACCTGCATCGATGAAAGTGTTATTATAACCCGCACCAATTATAGTCAGAGTGCCGCCTTGACTTTGGTGCGCCTTATTAATCTCCACCAAAACATTACCAGTACCCGTGAATGTCCCTTCACTCAAATGTATCGTAGAATTGAGCGATTCATTCACATTCGACACACCCTTCGCAATAGTAGCATAGGGACTACTCGGGTTTGCCCCAGTGTTAGAAGTATCATTACCATTAACAGACACATATATATCCTGACTTGGCGCAGCACTAACTGCACCTACAAAAAGAAAAGATAACAACAAAATACTTATCAATACCATTTTTCGCATTTTAATCTTCCCCGTCCAATTTTAATCCATTTTTCCAAACGATAGATTTAACATGATCTTAATAAAATTTGGTTTACACAATAGGCTATATAAATATTTCCATTTTACTTGAAATATTTTCAAGTAAATCTGAATCAGTAGAAAATAGACCACCTACCCCTCCCAAAACATGAATATATGCAAAAAAACAAAATTTTATAAAAAAAGTTATCTTTAAAGATAAAGCTTTAAAGATAAAATAAAAAGTAAAAAAGCAACGGAAAATAATCAGGAAACACTGAATAAAATTATTTAATATTTTTACCTATCTTATCGAGTATCTGCCCCGCAATCTCCCTTTTGGAGGTTAAAGGAACCTTCAAAATATTATCATCAATAATTAAAACTTCATTACTATCGGAATCAAAGCCAGCACCCTCTTTAGAGACATCATTAGCTACCATGAAGTTTGCTCCTGATTCTTTCATCCTCTCCCGGGCTGAACTTACAATGTCCTCTTCTGACTTGTCATATTCTGCTTTAAAACCGATCAGGAAGATTTCGGGATTTA
>Ga0334884_1002776_pt1 | contig 21414 bp, 14 predicted proteins | sample GraSluR1_MG_7_FD_207215 | JGI IMG/M metagenome (GOLD analysis project Ga0334884, IMG submission 207215) | Sludge microbial communities from methane-producing bioreactor in Wageningen University, Netherlands - Granular Sludge_12_05 R1 | ecosystem: Engineered > Bioreactor > Anaerobic >...
GTTTCAGCGTCGAGAGGCTCAAAACCCTGACCCTCGATGAAGTCCAGCAACGCTACGCACACATGCAGGCCTTGACCCACTTCCCGCCGCTGGCGCTCTGAGAAGGCTGGCCGCGACCGCTTGCTTCCTGCGCTAAACGTGACGACATAGTGGACCCGAGTCGCGAGGCCCATGCCTCGCCCTCACCACCGTCAAATGGGATGGATGACGCCATGAAAGCTTACCTTCTCCCCTTGTTGTTGTTGTGCCTCGCGCCGCTCACGCTCACTGCCTGTGAGCAAGACCCCGACGAGCCCACGGCGGATGTCACCACCGACCCAAACCCCACGGATCTCGAAGAAATACCCGACATCATCCAGCCGACGCACCAGGACCGAACCTATCGCTTCACCACTCTCGAAGTCTTGGAACCTGACGTCAGCACCCGCGTCTTGCTGAGCGCAGTCATTGACGCCAACATGAAGACCCCCCCCAACGATCCCCTCGCCATTAACATCCTCCTGCAGTTCAAAGATTGGCAGATCGACGGGGAGCAGGTCTCACTCCTCATCGGGGGCGGCTCGGGCTACCCCGACATGGAAGCTGACCCCATCGCCTTTACCTTCGATCCGACGGCAGAACCCGCCTTCGTCCCCGCGGTCCTCGAAAGCGATAGCGATGGAAGCGCGCAACGCTTTCGCAATGAAGTACCCACCAACCTCTTCTTCCCCGTCGCCATCACCGACGCCACCTTCATCGTGCCCTTCCGCGACATCCGCTTCGAAGTCTGCTATGGCGCCACCGCCAAATGCGACGGCACCACTGAAGACAAGATCTTTGGCTTCCTCATGGGGGGAATCATCGAAGAAGAAGCCAACGAAGTGACCGTTGAGTTCCAGCCAGGCGACACCATGAGCTTCGGCGACCTCCTGCGCGACGCAACGCCCCAGAAAACTTGCACCCAAAGCTCGGAGTGTGAAGCACCCAAGCAGTGCAACCCCCAAAATCAGTGCGTCTTCCTGCCAGACCGCGTCATTGACGGCAAGCCTGCATTCTCACTGCGCGCGCGCTTCCGAGGTCAAGAGATCCCCTACTTCGTACCTTGATCTCTCCGCGAAGGCACAACAAGGGAGCGCGCTGCCAGCCAAGCGCCAAGGGCATCGCACCCAACGACGCACCACCTACTCGGCGCGACAGGCATCACCAATGCCGTCGCCCAAAGTGTCGAGCTGATCTGGGTTGAACAGCGACGGGCAATTGTCCAAGCGCGTGTCGATGCCATCCCGGTCGGCATCACTCGCGCACGCATCCCCCACCCCATCGCCAAGCCAGTCGTCCTGCCATGGATTCCAAGTGAAGGGGCAATTGTCGGCCTCGTTCAAGATCCCGTCGCCGTCTTCGTCAGCGCGGCCCATGCAGCGATCCACCCCGTCGGCGTTGGCCACCATCGGGCATGAGTCATCCACATCCAGGATAGTGTCCCCGTCGTAGTCTCCCCCACCAAAACACGGATCGTCACGCCGCTGCAGCGCGTTGGCCACCACTGGGCACAAATCACACAAGTCACCGAGACCGTCCCCGTCCAGATCATACTGAAATGGGTTACTGACGGTCGGGCAATTGTCGAAGCGTGCCATGATCCCGTCGCCATCAGCATCATCCAAACAAGTGGCCGTGCGCAAGGCCTTCCCCAGACCATGGCGATCAGCATCGGCCAGATCAGGGCACCAGTCACAAGCATCGCCCATACCGTCGTTGTCGCGATCCTCCTGCCCGGGATTGGCGATGACCGGACAATTGTCATCCCGGTCCAACCAGCCATCGCCGTCGCTGTCACTCAGACACTGCACGGCACCCGCCATCGACGGGCATGGGTCATCGTCATCTGCCAAACCATCCCCATCCCAGTCTCCCTGACAGGCATCACCACGACCATCCCCATCAGTGTCTTCCTGCCCCGGGTTGGCCACGAGCAGGCAATTGTCTTCGCCATCTCCCACGCCGTCACCATCCCAATCGCCGTCACACAGATCACCAATCCCATCGCCATTGGTGTCGAGCTGATCTGGGTTCGCCACCAAGGGACAAGTGTCGCAGAGATCTCCCACGCCATCCCCATCGAAATCATCTTGCCCCGAAGCACGCCAAGGACACAGGTCGAGGGCATTCTTGATCCCATCGCCATCAGCGTCAGCGCCGACCTGGGCGCAAGCATCGCCCACCCCATCCCCATCGCTATCGGCCTGATCCGGATTGTCTACGAATGGACAGTTGTCCCGTCTGTCCACGATCCCGTCGTCGTCGAAATCCAGACCCCAGAACAGACGAGAGCACACCTCGCCCACCCCATCGCCATCCGTGTCGAGCTGGCCCGGGTTCGGACGCAGGGGGCAGTTGTCGACGCTATCCACATGACCATCACCATCCTGGTCGAGGTCATCAGGGTCGCAGGCGTCACCCAGGCCATCACCGTCGCGATCTCTCTGGGCGTGATTGGCAACCCAAATGCAATTGTCACAAGCGTTGCCACGCCCATCATGGTCCGCATCCTCTTGCACCGGATTGGGTTGGCTCGGACAATTGTCCACCAAATCGGGAACACCATCGCCGTCACCATCCGAACCCTCAGGCTCGCAAGCGTCACCGACCCCGTTGCCATCCCTGTCCCCTTGCAGCGCATTGGCCACGTGAGGGCAATTGTCGCAGAGATCACCCCAGCCGTCGCCATCGACGTCCAGGTGCTCGCCCTCTTCACCCTCTCCCAAGGGATCCACCGGACAAAGGTCCATCAAGTCAGCAACGCCATCGCCATCGCTGTCCAGGGTCTCGTCGGCGCAACTCTCCCACAGCGTCTGTGGGCTCCGTGGACAGGGGTCACAAAAATCGCCCAGTCCATCCCTGTCGCGATCTTGCTGGCTGTTGTTGGGCGTGTGCAGGCAGTTGTCACAAGCATCGCCCACCCCGTCGTCGTCTTCATCGCTTTGACTCGGGTTATAAACCAAGGGGCAATTGTCCAGATGCGACGGGATCCCATCATTGTCAGGATCGGGGCCACTCACCTCCTCGCTGACATCGACTTGCTCAGGCGCCACATCTACGCCGGGCACATCCGCAGGCGAAAAGTCCGGGACATCAGCGCTGACGTCCTCCACGGTGTGGATCCGGCAGAAGCCGCCCTCACAGAAGGACGGAGAGCGACAGTCATCATCGCTGTCGCAGGGCAATCCAGAGAACGCGTCCTTACCCGCATCCTCCTGCGTCGTGCAGCTCATCACTCCCACGAGCAGCGATAGCCCAATCCAGTATGTGAACCATCTCCCCACCATCTAACCTTTCACCCCTTGGCCGCGCCCCATCCATCGCCTCGCGCTCCGCTAAGCAAGAAGTGCACCCCCGTTCCACAAAGCATGCACAATGCCAGCCTCGGTGATCATCTCCTTGGCCCGGCTCCGCTCGCCTGCCGTCAGCTCCGCCCACACCTGCGCAGCGGGCGTCCCCTGGAAAGGCACGAAAGCATCCATGACGTTGACCTGCACTTCGGGCAACTCCGCAGCGAGCCAGCGTAAGATGGGCGCGCTACAACACTCCAAATGACCCGGCAGAACCAAGTGACGCACGATGATCGTCGCCGAGCCTGCTTGCGCCGCGAGGTTCAGCAGGGACTGGCGCACGCTACTCGTGTAGCCGCGCCCGCCATCACCAGCCACCGCTTCAGCACAGCCATCGCTGCCATACTTCAAATCGACCACGAAAGTCGAAAAAACCTGGGCGCACAAGTCCACCGCTTCTGGGCTGAAGGTGCCATTGGTGTTGAACACCAGCGGCGGGTGCCCGGGCCAAACCTGATCCAAATGTCGCCCCAGCTCCATGAGGAAGGGCAAATGAAGGATAGGCTCACCCCCCACGAAGTGCAGATTCTTCGCCTCCGGTTCCGCGCCACCACAGCGGCTGCGAATATCGCTCACCAGCTCCTCAGGCGTCGTCGGCTTCACCCGGAAGGGCGCGTGCAAAAAGGCGTCTTCACTACAAAAAGAGCAACGCAAGTTACAGCCACAGAGGTAAATCAGGTAGCTCGGCGTCAAAGCCACCTCTTCCCCCATCTGCAGCCCATGCCGATAGACGTGGACGCGCTCGTCGACACCACACACGCCGCGCTTGCCTTGCAAACGCAGCGCGCCGCAGCGGCGGTGACACAGCACACAGGGCGAAGCCAAAGCACGCGCCCGAGCAATCCGCTCCTCCCAATCCACACCCTTTTTCATCCGCACCTCCTCGCAAAACACAAGCCTTTTCTCAGCTTAGATGCCCCCTGCGGCCCCGTCAAACACCGACCCTTCTTTCCCTACGCTGGGCCCACCCTGTGCCTGCGCCTGCACCTGCTCCCAGCGAACGCGCTCTTCCTCACCCAGGGCCACACCCGCAATCGTCCACAGCAGCGCTTGTGCTGCCCGTGAACCCCCGCTCGCCGCCAAAGTCTCTGCCTCGGCCAACACGGCCGCCACCCGTCGCCGCTCCCGCACCTGAGCCAGAGCCTCCTCCACCGCACCCTCACTGGACTCCACCAAAGCCACACGCAACAGAAGCAGCGCCTCAGCCCGCGCCCATTCACCGCCGGACAGGGCCTGCTGACACGCTGCGTCGAGCAAAGCGTGCTGCTCCGCCACGGTGCGCCGGGAAAGCTCCCCTTCCCCCTGGCCACAGCCCACCAACCCCAAAAGCACCATGCCAAGAGCCCATCGGCACATCACCTGATCACTCCTGTCATCGCCCCAGCCCCAGCGGCCTGCGGCAACGCCAACCAGCCTCCCCGGCGAGGCGGCACGACCGCATCCGTCGGCTCATAACGCTCCAACTCCCAACGCGCAAGCTGTCGCTCTGCCAGGCGCAAGCGCTCCTCCAACGCGACCCCATGAAGACGCGCCGCAGTGAGCAGCTCCTCCGTCCGCCGCGCGCGGCGCACCTGATTTAACTCCGTGCGCCACAGGCCCCCGATCTGGGCCTCGGGCAGATCCGCCCACAACTCCACGGCCAAGGCATAAGCCGCTTCGACCAGCGCCAAATCCCCCCGCGATCGAGCCTCCTGGGCCACCTCGATGAGCGCCGCTGCCATCTCACGCCGACCGAGGTATTCCTCAGCCTGCGCCGGCGAGGCCGGTCGCGCCTCGCAGCCACCCCACCAGACACTCGCCAGGCTCCACGTCAACAGCACCGCCCAGTGCCCGCCAAGCCCATACCAGCGCCTCCCCCCCTTCATGACACCTTTCCCGCTGGACTCCCCAATAAACCACAGGCCGCCAACGAGTCTTGCCCGCGCGAACAGCGAATGCTCGTCGCCACGCCACGCTCCAACAACCAGGTCTGAAAGTGACTCATTTCATCATCACTGGGACGCGCAAACTCCCGACCGGGAAAAGGATTCCATGCCAACAGGTTCACCTTCACCGCGAGCCCATGGAGCCACCTCACCAAGCGCAACGCATCCTCCTTCGCCGTGTTCAAACCCTGTAACATCACGTACTCAATGGTAATACGCTGCCGCGGCTCCAAGGGATACGCCATGAGCGCATGACGCAGCGCCCCCAGATCCCACTGACGGTTCACCGGCATCAAGGCCGAACGCAGCGCGTCCGTGGTCGCGTTGAGACTCAGGGCCAAGTTGACGCCCAGGCCTGGCTCGGCCCCGAGGCGCGCAATGCCCGGCACCACGCCGACGGTGGACACGGTCACCCGCCGCCGTGAGAAGTCGAAACCCATTGGATCCAAAAGAATATGGAGCGCCCGCATCACCTCGTCCAGGTTGTCCATGGGCTCACCCATGCCCATCCACACCAGGTTCGTGATCCGCTCGGCAGAATGCGTCGCCCAGTAGCGCTTGGCCACCGCCACCTGGGCCACCATCTCGTGGGCACTCAAGTGCCGCGTAAAACCCAGCTCTGCCGTCCGGCAGAAGCGACACCCTCGCCTACACCCCACCTGGCTCGACACACACAGGGTCACGCGCTTCTTTCCGGGAATGATGACCGTCTCCACCACCGCGCCATCGCTCAGCGTCAAGGCCAACTTCGCCGTCCCATCTGAAGAGGTGTGGACCTCCAGGCGCGGCTCTGGCGCGATGCAAAGCGCCTCCTCCAAGCGGTGCCTCACTCCCTTCGAGAGATCGGTCATCTCCGCAAAGGAATGCGCTCCCCGCTGATGCAGCCAAGCAAAGATCTGCCGACCGCGAAAAGCTCGCTCGCCAAGGGTGGTCTCCAGCCAACGCTCCATCTCTTCCCGGCGCCAGCCCTGCAAAGGGGTCGCCTCTATCCCTTCGACCACATGACCTCCCACTCAGCCACACGCCACCAGATCGCGTTCGGCAAAAAAGAAGCGGATCTCCTCCGACGCTGACGCCGGAGAGTCCGAACCGTGAACGGCATTGCGCCGAGTGTTGGTGGCAAAGAGATGCCGCAACGTCCCCTCAGGCGCCAGTGTCGGATCCGTCGGACCCATGAGCGCCCGATAGCGGGCGATGGCGTCCTCTCCCTCCAATACCAGAGCCACGCACGGTCCGCTGCTCATAAAGGCCACCAGATCCGGAAAAAATGGACGCTCACGGTGAACCTCATAGAAGGCGCCAGCTTCAGCGGGGCACAGATAGACCATCCGCAGCGCCACCACGCGAAAATGGCGCTCCAAAACGGCGATGATCTCGCCCACCTTACCTGCACTCACCGCATCGGGCTTGATGATGCTCAGGGTCCTCTCCATATCATCCTCTCATGGTGGAAATAAGGGTAGAAGCGCCTCTTCTTCTTCACCACTGCCCTCGTCGTAATACAAATCCCCCGCGCCAGAGAAACCACAACCAAGAGTCGCTCGCGGGCGCAGAGGCTCACCATCGCTGGTATACATATCGGGTCGATAGGGCGGATCTTCCAGGTCTGGAACGTAGAAAGCCAGCGGCGCCAGGCGCATCGCCTCCATCCGGCTGGCGCTGGGGCAGCAGGGCACGAAGGGCATCTCCTGTTGACGTCGCGCGTACTGCTTGCGCTGGCGCTCCAGCGCGGCCACATCACACTTGCGCCGGTACATCTCGCGCATGGTCCAGTCCATCAGTTTGGCCAGACGCGGGGTCACATCACCGCGCAACCTGTGGGCCTCACCTCCCCGCGGACGCGGGATGATCGCCATCAAAAACGCCGCCTCGCGCAACGTCAAATCGATGGACCGTTTGCCAAAATAGTGGCGCGCCGCCGCTTCGATCCCGTAGATCTCTTGGCCAAACTCGATGACGTTGAAATAGACCTCCATGATCCGCTGCTTCGGCACATGGAGCACAGACTCCATCAGCCACGTCAAGAAAATCTCTTGGAGCTTGCGCGCCAGCGTCTTCTGCCGGTCCAGAAAGACGTTCTTGACGAGCTGCATGCTGATGGTAGAGGCCCCCCGCACGAAATCCCCCCGATCCACATTGCGCTGCAGCGCCGCCTTCATCTGGAGCACGCTGAAACCACGGTGACCAAAGAAAGAACCATCTTCCGTGGTCGTCACCATCTGGACCAACCACGGGTTGAGCTCCGCAAACAGCACCCAGTCGGGATGGCGAGCGCTGATCGCCGCCGCGTCATGACGCGCTTGGAAACCAGAGGGCCCCGCCGACGAATGGGTCGACGGCGGGATGACAATCTGGTGGGCTTGCACCGCCAGCGGGTCCTTCACCCGCAGCACCATCCCTTCATTCAAGGCCTGAACGTCCACCTCGGCGGGCCACTTGTGGACGGCAAAACCGGCGCTGTGCACCGAAGTCTCCAAGCTCATGTCTGCCACCTGCGACATCAGCCCCTGGGCATGCAAGTGATAGCCCAGCTCGCCGCTGACCTCCATCCCAGCCAAAGGCCCACGTATCCCAAAGGGGATGGCGTCCAGGACCTGCTGCGCCGGTTGGGGCTCCATAGCGAAGGAGAGGTCGAACGAAAGATCCTCACCCGCAGCCTGGCCTGCGCGAGCCGCGGGGCGATCCACCACCGCCAAACGAGCCTGCGTCTCGAAGCGCACCCCGTGCATCGCCACCTTGGCCCGTTCGAGCACCAAGAGCCTCTCACGGCCACGCACCTTGAGCGCCAGGTCCACCGCCAAGCTCAGGTCCACTGGCAACGCGCTCAAGCCACCATCGACGATGCTCAGGTCCTTGACCGCCAACTCACCCGTAAAATCATAACGCTCGCGCGGAAAATCCAATGCCACCTCGAGCTCCGCGTCCAGGGCGCAGTGCCCGAGACGCAAAGCCCGCTGCAGCCAGCCGAGCAAGAGCCCACCTCCCCCATCGGGAAGAGGCGCGTCGCCCGCGTCGGTCCCACGCCGCTGATCCATCCAGCGCTGCAGCGGCTCGAGCTGCAACCCACTCAAGCCCAAGGTCCCCTGGATCCGCTGCGTGCGTAGGCCATAGATGGCCGTCAATCGCAGCACCCCACCCTCACCCCTATTGATGGCCAAATCCAGTTCAACGTCCACCGTGCGCCTGATGCCGCGATAGCCAAAGGCCAAACCCAAATCGCTCACCACCAGCTCACCCAGGCCCCCGGGGCGCTCGTCCACAAGCCGCAGCTCACCCCCCGTCAGGTAGAGACGCTGCGCAAAAAAGTAGTCCCGCACATTGAACGGGCGCACCTTGGGCGGAGCCATGCCGACGCCGCTGCGAGCTCCCTTGGCCGCCTCCTGGGACCAGCGCTTCGCCAGAGCCTCTACCTCAGTGGGGCGCAGGCCAAAGGCCCGCAACACCGAATCCGCCGAAGTACTCCCATCGGCGTGCACCGTTAATTCGCCATAGAGCCCTTCGATCTCAGCCTCTTTGACATAGACGCCACCCACCTTGCGCGGCGGAAGCTGCGTCAGGGTCGCCCGCACGCGCTGCGCGCTCAGCATCGGCGCCTGCATGCCATACTCGCCGGCCACGACCACATCGTCGACCCACAGGGTCGTCGGCAGCTCGAAATGAATCCGGCCCGCACGCACCTCCCGACCAACCAAGGCCTCCACCAGAGGCAAACCCTTGCCGCGCTCCAACTCCAGATCCAACGCCCCCTGGTTCTTATTGCGGTACCACCCCGAGACACCAAGCGTCTCCTCGCCCTCATCACCAGCAGCGGTATAAGCGATCCCCAATCTCCCCTCGAAGCGGAAGGCCTTCTCCTCGTCCTCATGCACCACGAAACGCTGTAAACGCACACCCCTCAGCGCAAAGTCCCCCGCCAACCCATCCTCCACCGACAGCGTCCCCCCGATGACCTCAATCGCCGGCAGCGGCTTGAAGTAGGCCGACCACTTCGACGCCTTCTTCTCCTTCGGGTCGCTCTTCTCCTTGGGCTTCAGCCACTTCTCCAGGGATTCCTGCAGGTCGGCGTAGTTGCTTTCCCCTGCAGCATTGCGCCGCAAAAAGCCCCGCGGCTCACGCAAGGTCAATGACGCCACTTTGAAGTCCTGGCCCCACAGAGGACTGGCCGTCAGCGCGACGCGCACCTCGGCGACCTCCAAAAAGGCAGCGCCGCCCTCCTTATCGGAAATCACCACATCGTACACGGACACGCCAGTGAGCCCATGCAACGCGACCTGGCCAAAATCCACCTTGCGCCCCAGAACGCGCTCGATCTCCGGCAATTGCTGGCGCAAAAAATAGCCCGCGATGCGCCCCGAGGTCGCCCACAATACCAACACCAGGCTCAACAGGGTCGCCGTAATCAGCCCCACCACCAGCGGCCAACGCCGTCGCTGACGGCGAAGAGGCTGGGCCCCGCCCGCGCGGATCTCCCCCCGCGGCAGCGTCATGCGCTCTGGCGCCACGCTCTGCGCCTCGGCACCGCGCGCCCCTGCCTGTCCCGTAACCGCCTTCGCCTGCCCTTCATCGCCAGCCATAACCACACAACCGTTCTAGTGGCTCCGCGCCGGAGCACCCAACTCATCCCAATAAGACTCCATTGCCAACGTCACGACAACCGGTGGCGAAAACCGCACCCGCCCGCCACCGTCCCAACCCAACGCACGGGGCGCCACCTCACCGCGCTGCGCCTGCCACCTCATCACTTCTCGTTGCCACGTCCGCGGCCATGACCCGGGCAACTCTGCCTCAACGACCAACGCCGCAGGTAACTGCCACGGGGCCACCATCTCACCCGCCCGAAGGTCCCACCATATCCAACCGTCACGCGCGAGCACCGGCGCCAAGCCCGTCACGTCAGACGCCAGCGGCAAGCGGCGCAGGCCCTCGTAAGACACCCGCGTCCCATCTGCCAACCCCAAGCGCCAAGCCCGCTCCCGCTCGGCACTCGCCAACCACAGGGTCTGCCTTGCCTCGCACCACAGCGCCGTCCCGTCCGCACAGCCGAGCTCCGCTGGGGCCACCTGCAAGGCGCCCCCACCCACCGCGCGCCCACTCGCACCGTCCCACACCAAGACCCAACCGCCAGCGTCCACCGTCGCCACAGCGCCGCACTCACCCAAAGCCAACGCCAACACCCGCTCGCCGTGCAAGGTCCGGGTCTGCCACCCCCCGTCCGCACTCAGAAAACGAACCTCTGTGCACTGCATACCGCCGTGGATGCTGACCACCCCTGCCTGCCAGGGAACACAATCGCCACGCAGGGTCTGCACCGCGTTGACCACCAGCCGGCGCTCCCCACCTCGAAGCCAAAAAAAGTCTGCCGCCTTTGGGGCCGGCCGGGCCACGACCACCGCCAACGCACACCCATCACCCGCCGCCATCAGCCCCGTGATCTCGCCATCGAAGCGCGCCAACAGACCATCTCTCCCTTCACCCAAAAAGCGCACCTCGCTCCCAGAGGCCACCACCACCCCGCCCCCAGCGCCCCACACCACGGCATCTGCCGCCACAGGCCACACCAGCTCCCCGTGCCAGGCACTTGCGGCAAAGCGCTGCCAACCCTGGCGCGTAGGCACCAAGACCCCCCCTTGACACCAACTCGCCCGCCACGGCTGCGCCTCCCCCCCCTGAGCAAAGCTCTGACCGCGCAACGCCAAGGGAGGGCCCGGCAAGAAGCCCAACAGACGCCGCGCAGGTTCCAGACCCAACCACCGAGAAGACTCATCCACCACGCGATAGGCCAGCTCGAGGTGCCCTCCCGCAACGAGGGCCGCCAGGAGACCGCGCCACGCCTCGACCTGCGTCCGGCACGCGAGCACCTTGCCGGCCCAAGCCATGGCCGAAGAGACGGCGTCAGCGCCACTCACGACATCACGGCTCAGGCTCGGCGACCGCAGGGGAAGGAGGGGTCGGTTGCAGCACATAGCATTTCACCGGACTCAAGCGCCCCTTGAGATTCGCCATCACCGAGGCCGACCACATCGTCCCGTCACCCACGAGTAAGGCCGTCGCCTCCGACACCAACACCGACGACGGTGGCGCGAGCGACTCGAGACGCTGCGCGACGTTCACCGCGTCGCCAATGACCGTGAACTCACGTCTGACCCGGGCCGCCCCAATGTCCCCATAAATGAGCTGGCCCGTGTTGATGCCCACCCGCACCTGTAGCGGCGTGTCTTGAAAATCCTGTTCGAAGCGCTCCGTCGTGGCGATCAGCTCGCGCGCGCACGCGACCGCCTGTCGCGCGCCCTCGGCCTCGTCGTTGTAGCCGAAGAGGGCCAGCACGGCATCGCCGATGAACTTGTCGATCACCCCACCGTGCTCCTCGATTTGCCGCGCGATCTCGTCCCAGAAGCGATTCAAAAATGACACCACCTCGGCCGGCGGCCGATGCTCACAGAGCTTGGTGAAACCAACGATGTCCAGAAACATCACCGTCAGCACGCGCTCATCCGCGCGCAACTCGCTCAAATTGCTCGTCCCAGGCGCCAGCCTCTCGGCGAGCTGGCGCACCGTCGCCGAGAGGTAGGTCCGCAGCAACTCGCGCTCCCGTTTGAGCACGCGCTCCGCAACCAGGCGCTCCACCGTTGCCACCAGGCGCTCAAAGTTGAAGGGCTTGACGATATACTCATCGGCCCCCTCGCGCAGCGCCCGAATCGCATCGGCCCGCGTGCTGCGCGAAGACAGCAAAATAATCGCCGTATCACGGGTCTCTTCTTCCTGACGCAGAGACTGGCACAGCTCCGTCCCGGTCATCCGCGGCATCTGCCAGTCCGATATCACCACCGTGGGGCGAAAGCGCAGCGCCTTGCGCAGACCCTCTTCGCCATCTCGCGCGCAGATGACCTGAAAGCCGTGTTGGCCCAAACCATAGCGCAGCATCCCCAGCACCGTGGGGCTGTCGTCGATGACCAGAATCTTGTCGCGGCCGCGCAAACGCATGCCTCGAAAGATGCGCTTGAGGAGCTGGCGCAGGTCCGTCTCGTCGACGGGCTTGGCCAAGAACTCGTTGGCCCCGACGTTGAAGCTCTTCTCCAAATCAGCCGGTGTATCCTGACTGGTAATGAAAACCACTGGCATGTGCCGCGTGACGGCGTTCTCCCGGATCCGCTCACACAGCGCGTAGCCATCCAAGCGAGGCATCTGTACGTCGAGCAAAACCACATCGGGCTGGAAGCGCTTGATGTGACTCCAAGCCTCTTCACCGTCCTTGCTCGTGATCACCCAATAGCCATCTTGTTTGAGCGTATTGGCGAGCTGGAGGCGGATGGTCGGCGAGTCGTCCGCCGCGACGATACAACGCCGGTCGCAAAGAAAGCGCTCGAAAATCTTGGGCGCCCACACCGGATCGAGGGGCAGGGTGAGGAAGAAATCCGTTCCTGCCTCATAGGCCTTCGCGCGCTCACTCTCGTCGGCCGAGACTATCATCACGGGCACACTCGAAGAGCTCCAATGCTCGCGAATGCTCTCGAGCAGCTCCTCGCCACGCATCTCCCCAAAAGAAGACGCCAAAATCGCGAGATTCCACTGGCGAACATGCACCTGCTCAAAGAAAGTCTGCCGATCCCGAACGTGGGTGAGTTCAGCATCGAGGCTCTGGCAAATGCTGGTAAACAACCGCGCTACCGTCGGTGAATCGTGCACCAACAGAACGTGCTTGGCCGTCGTCTGGCTCGAACCCTTCTCCTGCATCAGCTCCGTCCCTCGCAAAAGGCCTCTTCCCAAGCACTCTCACCGGCTGAGCCTAGCCTAAGCGTGTGATTTGTCAATGCTCGCCTGGCGCCCTCTCGACGGCTGAACACAGCAAAACTACCGCCCACCAATGGGAATCAACCACGCCTTCTGATAGGTCTCCTCGCGCCCTGACCCGGGAAACGACCAGGTCTCCACCCGCGCCCGCACACAGTCCCCCATCCCAAAGGCAGCGAGCTCGTCTTGCACCACCCGGAGAGACTTCACCTGGCCCTGGGCGTCCACTTCAGCAAGCAACTCCAGCGACATGACCCCCTCGCCCAAGGTCGCCAGCGCGGGGTTCTTCTCAGTGAGCGCTTGGCGCAAACACTGGGATAGGCACTCACTGACCACCTCATTTCCGCTCGCAAAGAGCTGATCCACCTCGGCCCGGACGTCTAGCACGGCGACCGGAGGAGGTGACACCACCTCCTCAGCAACCTCACCCCCATCTGCCTCGACCCTAGTGGCCACCCCTGCCACCTCGGGTACCCTTGGCATGACGGCCTGTGGCCTCTCACCCTGCCACCAGGACCAACCGAAATAGGCCCCAGCAGCCAAGCCCACGACGAGCAGCAAAAGCACTGACCATCGCCAAGCCGGCCGCTGCCCTCCCTGCGCCTCGTCTCTGTGCTGCGGGACCTCCCCTTCCAGCGCCTCAGCCACGGCGCGCGCCAACTCCGACAAAGGTGGACGCAAAAGAGGATCGTCCGCCAACGCCGCCACCAAGGTCACGCGCAGCGACTCTGGCAGACCCAATCCATCCAGCGAATTGCCCGCTGCGCCCCCATCCCAGGCGACCGCATCGTCACTCAGATTGAGAACGGCCAGGGAAAACAAGCGCGCCAACGCAAAGACATCGCTGGCGGGAAGCGCGTCCAGCCCTTGGCGCTGCTCCGGAGCCAGAAAAGCGGACCCCGATGCGCGGCCCGCTGGGTCCACCTCGCCCATGCAGAAATCAGAGACCTTGGCCCGGGCAAAAGCACCGTGACTTGCCGGAATGATCAGAATATTCGTAGGCTTGAGATTGCCGTGCACCACCCCGAGGCTGTGGGCACTGTGCAGCGCATCACAAACCTCCAAGAACAAGCGGTACAGATCTATGCGACTGAGAGCCTCGGCGACGACATAGCGATCTAACGGCATCCCATCGACATAGTCCAGAACACAACCGCACTCATCGCCTTCAGCCAAGACGTGGCGCAGCGCCACGAGCGAAGGGTGGACCCGCCCTTGATGCATCTGAGATTGCCGCTGAAGCGCCGCGACGAAGCGCTGGCGAACGCCATCATCTCGGGACGCCAGCAACTTCACCGCCACTGGCACTTCCAGACTCCGATCCCGACACGCGTACACGGCCCCCAGGGGGCCGCGCCCGATGCGGCGCAAAACCGTGTAGTCCTGGCCCAGCGTGGAGGGCAACGCCGGAGCCACCGCCAATCCCTCACCCCAAAGGGCGTCGCGAAAGGCCGAAGCCGATGGAAAGCGCTGCCGCGCCTCTTTCGCCAGCGCGCGCGAAACGGCCCACACCACATCGCCCGAGATCTCCTGCCGATGGCTCGAGAGCAGCGGCGCTGCCTGGGTCGCCACGCGCAGCACATGGCTCGGCACACTGTCGACGACGAAAGGAACCGTCCCCGTCAACATCTCGAAGAGGAGGACCCCGGCCGCGTACACATCGCTCGCTGGGCTCGCCGCTGCCGCCGAATCAAAGAGCTCCGGCGCCATATAGGCCGGCGAACCAAAGGTAGACTGTGTCTGCGTCAAGGTGTGAGCCAAGGCGACGTCCACGCTGTCATGCCGCTTGGCGATGCCAAAATCACTCAACTTGGGCAAGAGCACGCCCGTCGAGGTGGTCGCCAGCAGAATGTTCCCCGGCTTCAAATCACGGTGGACCACGCCCCGAGCGTGAATATGGGACAGACCCGCCAAGACCCCATGGATGATCTCCAGCGCCTGCTCCTCCCCGAGAGGCCCGTGCCTGAGAAGGAAAGCATCCAGTGAGCCCTCCCCTTGAATCTCCTCCATGACAAACGCCAGAAGCGTGCCCTCTTCCACCAGGGCAAACGCCGCGGCCACATTGCCATGCGGCTGCGGGTGGCTCAAGGACAGCATGATCTCCGCTTCCTGGCGAAAACGGCGCACCGTATCCGGGCTGTCGACCACCAGATGGGGATGCAAGCACTTGAGCGCTACGTGCCCACCGCTCTCCAGGTCCAGACAACGATAGACCGTCGCCATCCCTCCTGAGCCCAGCCGAGACACCACCTCGTAGCGTCCCAACACCCGCGCCCCTTCAACCAGTGCCATCGCCTACCCACCCACCGCCAAGCTGCTCACAACGCAAAAGGATCGTTCTCATTCTCGTCATCATAGGTCATCTCACCACCGCCCATGATGCTGTCCAGCGCCCGCTTGGCCATGTCGACGATCTCGATCGACTGGGCCTGACCCGTGTCGCGGTCGATGGCCGTCACATTCAAAATGCCGTTGGCGTCAATGCGAAAAGAAACATCGATCTGGGGCGTCATCCGCGGCGCCTTGCGTATCCCCGTCAGCTCGAACTCGCCCAGCAGCGTGTTCTCCTTGCAGTGCTTGTTCTCGCCCTGATAAACGGCGATCCGCACCCGCTCCTGGTTGTCCCGGCTCGTCGTGAAGCGCTTGGTGATCCGATGGGGCACCTTGGTGTTGCGCTGAATGATCGGGGCAAAGATGTCGTTCATGGAGGCAATCCCAAGGGTCAACGGCGTCACGTCCAACAACAGGATCTCCTCGTGGGGATCCACCAAGGTCGCCGCCTGGATGGCGGCACCAATGGCCACCACCTCATCGGGATTCACCGTGTCATTCGGCTCTCGCCCATAGAACTCCCGCACCATCTCGCGAATGAGCGGCATCCGCGTCATACCCCCTACCATGATGAAGTCGTCCACATCATCGATGCCAATCCGCGCCTGCTCAAAAGTGACGGCACAAATCTCAAGGGAGCGCTCCACCAAATCGATGCACAAGTCTTCCATTTGTTGCTGCGATATCTCGCAGGCCAACTGCAAAGACTCATTGAGGTTGGGGACGATGCGCGGCAGCCGCACCTCCGTCACCGGCTCTTTGGAAAGGCGAACCTTGGCCAACTCAGCCGCATCCAATAACCGCTGCATCGCCATGCGGTCGAAGCTCAAATCAAAGCCCGTTTCGGTCTTGAATTGATCCGCCATCATCTTGGCCAAGCGATGATTGAAGTCATCGCCACCGAGATAGGAGTCGCCACCCGTCGACAAGACCTCATAGACGTCATCCCCGATCTCCAAAATGGAGATATCGAAGGTACCACCACCAAAGTCGTATACCGCCACCCGGCGCCGCATGTCTGAACCATAACCATAAGCCAGGGCCGCTGCCGTCGGCTCGTTGATCAGGCGCAAGACCTCGAGACCAGCGCGCTCGGCCGCGTCTTTGGTCTCGCGGCGCTGGGCGTTGTCGAAGTTCGCCGGAACGGTGATCACCGCCTGGCTCACCTCCTCGTCCAAGGCCTTCTCCGCCAAACGCTTCACCTTCTTGAGCACCGCCGTCGACACGTCCGTCGGTGTCAACCGCCGACCACCAATCTCACACAGCGGCGTCCCGTCAGGCCCCTGGACGACGTTGAAAGGCAAGTACTGCAGTGCTCGCTGCACGTTACTCGACGAAAACTTCTGCCCAATCAATCGCTTCGCCGAGTGAATCGTCCCAAAAGGGTTCGTCACCATCTGCGCACGGGCCACATGACCCACGAAGAACTTGCCATCCCGGTTGAGGGACATGACCGAAGGCGTCGTCGAGCGCCCCCGCTCATCCATGACCACGCGCGGCTCGCCGTCCAACATGACGGCGACACAAGTGTTCGATGTACCTAGGTCAATTCCGATGACTGTCGATTGCATGGTCCCCTCTCCAAACGCCGCGTGGAGCCTCACGCTTCGCGCACGCCGCGCACGTCATGAGACTCCCCTTTTACTCCATCCCCCACGATGGACGCAAACCACGTTCCCATGCCAACGCCTCAGTTGCGCAAGTCCAGCGTCAACTCACCACCTTCGACCACCTCGACCTCACGGGTCACGCGCCGGCGTGTGCCATCCCTGCTGCGCCACTCGGCACTCACCGTATAAGGACCGCGCCGAAGCTGCGCCTCATGCCTATAGGACCACGGCACCGGACGATCGCGAAAGTAGGCCACCACGACCACCAGGCGCTCACCTTCCCGTTCCCACACGATGTCGAGCTGCTCCACCGCTGAGGAAGGGCCCCCAATCACATAGACCAACGTCAGATCCACCGCGGCATAGCGGCCATGAAGAAACAGCGCCCCTGCCAGAATCGACACCAACAACAGAGGCGCCACACCGCGCCGCACCCACGACCGCCCCCTCACAGGGAGCGCTCAGTCATGGCACCGTCAACGGAAAAGGTCACCTGCTTCCAGGCGACAAAACGTTGCGCCCGCGGCTGCCAAAGATAAGTCAACACCTCGTCCAAACCATGCGGGGAAAAGCCATACACATTGAACTTGCCAAGCAAAGCCGTGTCCCGCGCCCTCGCAACGGTCGTCGAACCAGCCTCACACACCACCAGCGGTGTACCAGAACCAACGTCGATTCGCTGCACCTGGCGCCGGTGATTGTGCCCATGCAGAACCACCTCGACCCCACCTTGGCCCAACACCGCCAGGACGCGCCGCCTATCCAACAGACCACGTGGAAACTCGCGCTTCTTGTGTGGCGGACGCTGCAGATGGTGGTGCATCAGCACCACCTTGCGCCGACTCTCTACGTCTGGATGCCGCAGCAGCGTCGCCAACGCCTGCCGCTGCGACGGCCCAACCCAGCCACCCGAGACCAGCCACGGCTGGGGGGGCGCAGAGTCCACGGCGATCAGCGCCACGGGACCCAGCAATCGCACCTTGGGCCATGCCCGCCCACCCGACATCACCGGCAGATCATTGACCAACCACTCCGCCATGCCCCGCTCGAAGCGACCCGCAAGCGCCGCCCCCAGGGTGTACCGATCGTGGTTGCCTGGCACCAAGGTCACCTGCTCGGGCCGACAGTGACGCCGCAGAATGGCAGCCACCCGCGCAAACTCACTCTCCAAACCCAGATTCGTCAGATCGCCACTGACCACGACATGTTCACAACCCAAACGCTGAATCTCCTCCAGCGCCGCCTCCAACAAGTGTGGCTGATGGGCCTTGGCGCGTCCCAGCAGAAGATTTGCCCCCCCCAAGAGCCGCTTGTTAAAAAAGCGCCACGGAGAAATCCCTTGCATATCCAACACGTGCAAATCACTCAGATGAGCCAAACGCATTCGAGTGCCCCTTCGACCACCACCGCCGCTATGCTTCCGTCGACGCCCCAGCACCTCGGCCAGGGTCCAGCACACCACTGACTCAGTTCACCGTCACCGTCAAGGTGTAACTATTGCTCACGTCGAACACAAAGGGACGCACCAGGATGTAGACCGGACCGCTGGTATCCAATTGCACCTGCAACGCTTCGTTGTCACTCGACGAGCGCGCCTCGGCCAGCAAATCCAGCGCGCCGTCATAGACAAAGAGGTCCAGATCGCCATCGGCATGGCTAAAGAGAAGGTCGAACCACAAGACCTGGCCCGCCTCACCCTCCATCACATACCAGTCGACATCGCCCGGACAAATCGTCCCATAGACGGGACCTGCCGGCAGCGGCGTCGCCCGCCCCGGGACATCGTTGTCGACGGGTACCTCATAGACGTCGGCCGCGCACGCGGCCAAGACCTCCATAGGCACCACCGCCTGATTGTTGCCCAAGTTCAGATCCGCCAGGACCCCCTGCGGATCCACCCGCACGACCGCTTCGTATAGCCCTGCCTCCCACTGCACTGGGAGATCCACCTTCCCCGTCCAGCGCGCCGCGCCACCTGGCGGCATCGCGGCCATCTGACCCTCGGCGACCACCACCGTCCCACCACCGGGCAACGGACCGCGCACCCCAAGCGCGATCGCAAATGACCCAGACGCCTCCGTCCCTTGTTGGCGCAGATCCACCGTGAACTGCACCGCCTCACCTGCGTAAACCACGCTCGGCACCACCCCAAAACTCGCCACGGCCACATCCACCCCAGCCAAGCCCTCGACCCACAACCCATAGCGCTGCGATCGGCCGCCACCAGGCGCACCGAAAACATGCACATAGACATCATCACCAAAGGGCGCCGTGTATTCGAAAAACTCGACCCGCGGATCGAAGAGCGTCCCCAAAAACGCCCCCCCACCTGAGTACAGAGAAGCCCGTAAATACGCCGCATCCGTCTCCAAACCCATGCGCACCTGGCTCCCCGCTGCCAGCCACACACTGTAGACGTCCACGTCTTGCTCGGGACACACCGCCGCCTCCACCCCCAAAGCCCCCACCAATGGAGTCGCCACCAGCGGCGAATCATTGGGCTCAAAGGCATCGTTGCACTGCAGGCTCGACGCCGCTGGTACCATGGTCACGGTCAAGCTGTACTGCGTCTCACTCGGCGCAAAAGGCAACGGAAAGTGACGCACCTCAACCACGAGGTCCTGCGCCCCCACCACCACCGGCCACAACACTTCCTCGCTGTCACCATGATCCCGCGATGTCGCCAATACCTGCCCCCATGCGTTCAGCAACACCAGGTCCAATGCGCCACCTCCAGCCTCACGCGTCACCACCACCCGCACCTGCGTCCCCGATTCCGCCCGAAAACGGTAAAAATCGGGCTGGTCCACACACACCACCAGCCCCGCGGCATTCGGTTCCGGCGCCGGGTCCAACGCCTGCGCCGCAATCCACCGCGCCTCGGCAAAGCTATCGTTCGGCTCCAGCCTATCCCAGCAAGCCAAAACGACATGGAACGGCAACCCCGCGACGCTGTTGTTGCTCCGGTCCACATCGTCGCTCCGCCCTTCTGGATCCACCTCCGCCAACAGGCGCCACGCGCCGCTCTCGAGAAAGTCTGGCAACACCGCCGACAGCTCCAACGTCCGCCTCTCGAGCCCTCCCAATCCATCTATCTCGACCTGCGTCAACACCTGCTCCCAGGAGGCCTCCTCGCCGTGCACCAGACGCAAGGTCACCGAAAAGGGCGCCGTCACCGCCACCTCACCCAGATTCGCCAGAAGCACCCCCACCTGCAGCGCTTCACCGGGCAACCCCTGCACTTCTGCCTCCAAAGCCGCCAGCGCGAGATCCACCACCCCCGGCCGAGGTGCCACCACCTCGACATCCAGCGTGTAGCGGTTGATCGCCCCCGCAGCACCAGGCTGCACAGCCAAACGCAAAACCCCAGCCTGGGGCACCACCAAGGTCGAGACTTGCAACCCATCAACCCCGGCCGCCCTGTCCAGCAGGTGCATACTCTCATCGTAGAGCAGCAACTCCAGAGGCCCAAGGCCGTGCAAGTGGTGCAAATGCACCCACAGCGAGTGCTGCTCTCCTACGTCCACGGCGTACCAGTCGACGTCCCCCGCACACAGCGTCCACGCACTCTGACCGCTAGACACGGGATGCGCCGCAAAGGGGCTGTCGTTGGGCTCACCCGCGTCGGCCTCACAGCCGCAGTAGGGGCCCTCCAGGCGCACCCCCCCCGGCGCGACGCCGACATTGTTGCCTTTGTCCTCCTCCTGCACCTGCCCGCGCGCATCGAGCAGTACCAGGAGCTGATAGTCGCCGCGCCAGTCCGCACAGCGCACCACCACCTCTTGAACCACCTCCTCACAGTGGCCCGCATCCAGCGCCGGACTGATACCCTCATAGAGCACCCGGTCACCGGGCGTCACTTGCGCGTCCTCCGACAACAGGATGCGCCAGCTCACCGGGCCGCTCCCGGTCAAACCATCATTGCACAACAGCGCCGTCACCTCGACCCGCGCACCATCCTGGTAGGGCCCTGAAGGGCTGATGGTGATCGCCCCCACCCGCAGGTCAACGGCAGCATTGGTCACGACCTCGATGGGGCGCCGATGTCGCTGCACGTTGTTCTCTTCGTCAAACTCGACCACCACCCCGCTCGAATCACAAAGCACGAAGGCCCAATAAGACCCCGTCGCCAAAAAATCGGGGACACCGATGATCGTCTCGACCTGCGTCGTCGCGTCGCCGCCCAAGTCAAAGACGTTCAAACTCGCCATGGGAATGTCTTGGTGCTCCTGCAGCACCTGATCCCGAGAAAAATACACCGTACATATGAACGAACCCGTGCGCTGGCTGCCTTGGTTGTAGACCATGACCCGACCAAGCAGACTCCCACCGAGGTGAATGCGTTCGGGCGACACGACGAAATCAGTCACCACGATATCTGCATCGACGATG
>Ga0334884_1002788_pt1 | contig 21362 bp, 22 predicted proteins | sample GraSluR1_MG_7_FD_207215 | JGI IMG/M metagenome (GOLD analysis project Ga0334884, IMG submission 207215) | Sludge microbial communities from methane-producing bioreactor in Wageningen University, Netherlands - Granular Sludge_12_05 R1 | ecosystem: Engineered > Bioreactor > Anaerobic >...
TCTACGAGATGCCTCTCGTCTCTGGGAACTAGAACCTTAGACAAGCTCTATTTTCCCTGATCCGAGGGGCATTTCCCCGTTACGGCACCCACTCAACCCCAGGCTCATCGGTGGATCGAGGCTTAGTCGATCGATTCTCGAGAGCTTCCAAGATGCCTAGCCAAGCTAACATCCGCCCTGGACTGCGCGGCAGACGCCTCGACTTGACGCCCAGGCTTGAGGTTCATCGCGCGATAGACAAAATTGCGAGAAACCAGAATATTCTGTCAGACTCTCAGCATGCACTCAGCTTCGTGATCCTGCGAAAGGAGTCTGAGATGTCTGCGCCGCCCCCAACCGACGGCCGGCGGGATGCCTGGCCTGAGCAGGCGCCGCCTGCGTTTCCGACTCGGGCCCTGCCAGTCGTGACCCGAGTGAGGCTCCACCATCGAGAGGACGTGTTCCTGACCGCGATCTCTCGATCATCATCCACAAGATCAGCATCTCCGCGTAGACGGGCGGCGCTGGCTTGTGTGCGCATTCTCAACACCGGCCTGCATGGCAGCTGGAAGATGTTGTGAGCGCTCACCCCCGGAGGGTCACCCTGGTGACCCTCAACTACGAACCGGACAATACGGGCATCGCGGTATACACGACCGGTCTTGCCAAAGGACTTGCGACCCGCGGATTGATGGTGACTGTCGTCAGCGCGGCGCCTCACTATCCGGCATGGCGCACGGCTCCACGCTCGGAGTGGGCTTCCGATGAGGTCTCCGACGGTGTACACGTCCTGCGCTTCCAGTCATATGTTCCATGTAGGCCCACCTTGACGAGGAGAGCACTCTTCGAATTGCTCTACGGTGTTCGATTCGTGAGTTCGCTTGCTGTGCGGCGTGAGCTTCGCGCGAGTGACTCGCTGGTCCTGGTCACACCAGCACTGCTCACCAGTGCCATCGTGCGACTGTGGCTGTCGACGTGTAGGGCGAGGCCCCGCATCCTCTTGTGGGTTCAGGACCGCTATGGCCCCGGCTTACGCGAAGTGGGAGGACGAGCAGGCGTAGCCTCCCGAGTGATCGGCGCAGTCGAGGGTGCCTTGGCGCGCGCGTGTGACCAGATCGTCGTAATCCATGACCGCTGGCGCCGGGTCGTCAGCAAGGACCTTGGTGTCGATCAAGCGCGGGTTGCCACGGTCCGCAACTGGACTCACATCGTCCCGCATCCTAAGGTCGATTTCCTCGCAGTCCGACGGAGCTTCGGATGGGGCAACCCCGATGAAGAAGCGGTAGTCCTTCACGCGGGCAACATGGGGGCTAAGCAGGGTCTAGAAAACGTGGTGGCTGCTGCACGCTATGCTCAAGAGAACCGGCTGCCCCTGCGGTTCGTCCTACTTGGCGACGGAAGTCGGCGCAAGCAACTTGAGGTCGAGGCCCGGGGATGCGCCAACCTCCAATTCGTACGTCCCCTGCCCGACGACGAATACTTGGCGGTCCTAGGTGCTGCGGATGTCCTCCTGGTCAACGAAATCCCGGGCCTTGCTGAGACGGCGGTGCCGAGCAAGCTCACATCGTACTTCGCGACCGGGCGGCCCATACTCGCGGCGACGGAGGAAACCAGTGTGACAGCCGAGGAGATCCGCGCAAGCGGGGCGGGATGCATCGTGAATCCGGGTGAGCCGGAGGCTCTGGCAAATGGGGCCATGAAGCTGTTCCACAAGCGAGTCGACTCCCATGCAGGCCCGCGCTATGTCGAATGCTGCCTGTCGGAGGATACCGCGCTGAGCCGCTTCCTCGATCTCGTCTCCCCTCAAGGCGCTTGCCTCAATTGTCTTGAAGATCAACCCCGGAGAGCAGCCTCGGCATGACGCCCCAACTCCCGGTGATCACCAAGATCAGAGACCAGAACCGCGTGCTAGCCCCGAGGTCTTTCCACCCCAACGAGATGCCAGACGCCTGGTGCACCTGTCTGAGCACTGCGACCGCCCGGTACAGACAGCCGCTGGCATCGCCGTCCACATACCCCTCCGCAAAATCGGCGAGGCGATTTCATAAGGTGCCGACCACACAAGGGTGCCCGAAGTGATACTTCTAGTCGGGTGGAATTCCTTGGGGACAACTGGGGCCGTAAGCTTCAAAACAGACTACCTGGATGCCGAAGACCCTCACGCGAGCAACCGGGCGGGACGCTTGCGTGGTGCCGCACGACAGGGTATTAACCCGTGAGTGAGGAAGCCATGCCCGATGTGCCTGTGATCGACCTCTCATCTGCACCCGGCGAGCACATCAGCTGGGATCGTCCCGTATGGGTCATCTACCTCTGGGGGCTGACGGAATTGCTGTTTGTCACCAACCCGCTGCAAATCAGTTCACGCTTGCGGGTGCAAGTTCTCAGGCTGTTTGGCGCGGAAATCGGGCATGGGGTCGTCTTCCGACCGCGGACCCGAGTGCGCTTTCCGTGGAAGCTCCACGTGGGTTCCCGAAGCTGGATCGGTGAGGGCGTTTGGTTCCACAATCAGGATCATGTCACCCTCGGCGAGGACGTAGTTATCTCACAGGAAACGCTCCTTACAACGGGAAGCCATGCTCATCGACGTGACATGCGCCTCATTACAAGGCCTATAACAATCGATGACGGCGCGTGGATCACTTCACGCTGCGTCTTGCTGGGAGGCACCACAATTGGGAAATCGGCCTTGGTGTCCCCGTTGTCAGTCGTGTCGGGACACGTCCCCGCCGGGACGATCTTTGGCGGAAACCCAGCTACCCAGAAAGGACCTCGTTTTGAATGACACCCTGAGGGGTATCGATTCCCTTCCGATTACAGTGCTAATTCAAACAAAGAACGAAGAGGTCGGAATCACGGCATGCATCCGCGCCTTGGGCGACTTCTCACGGGTGATTGTCGTCGATTCAGACTCCACCGACTCAACCAAGGATCTCGCTGCTGCAGCGGGGGCGGAAGTGATCAACTTTTCCTGGAATGGACGATACCCAAAGAAAAAACAATGGCAGCTAGATAATCTGCGGACCGAGAATGAATGGGTATTATTCATGGATGCGGACGAAACACCTTCACTCCATCTGCTCGATGAGCTGCGCAGCTTGTGGAGGACCCCCTTCCCAACAGAGGCGTCGGCAGCTGATATAGACCTAGATTACGTTTTCGCTGGCAGGCGACTTAGACACGGGCACCGCGTCACGAAGCGCGCTCTCGTGCGAGTGGGCCATGTGCAATTCCCGGTCTTCGATGATCTTGACGCCCCCGGAATGGGAGAATTGGAAGGACACTATCAGCCGGCGACCACTGGGAAGGTGGTGCGCTTGAAGGGGAGAATCTTACACAACGATCTGGATCCAGTATCCACCTGGTTTGCCCGCCACAATCGGTATTCTGACTGGGAGGCTTTTCTCCGCTCTGATCCGGATCTGCGGCATGAGATTGCCAGGCGCCGCACTCTCAAAGGGCGCGCTTTCGACCTGGTTCCCGCCAAACCCCTGGCTTTCTTCCTCTACGCCTACATCGCACGGGCGGGATTCTTGGACGGTCGGGCCGGATTCGACTACGCCTTGGCGCTCTCCACTTATTATTGGCAAATCGGACTAAAGACCCGTGAGATGGAAAGAAAGGGGTAGGCGTGACTATCCCAAGTGACCACTTCCTCAAAGGGCCCAGGAGGGCGCAGCAGAGACACGACGCAGCCGTTAGGATAGTGGTTCAACACCCACAGGGTCAGGAGTTAGGCGGTGTCAGTGTATATGCCGACAACCTGGTTGAGGCGCTCAATGCAGCAGGGTTTAACGCGATTGCCATCTCGAGCAAGCTTTCCACACCGCTCGCGCGCATACGGGCGGTTTATTGGTCCGACATTGTGCACCTGAGTAGCCACGACCTGCTGATGGCGACTTCTGCCCGTCTATTGGGCAAGCAGATCTCGCTGAAATATCATTGGCCCTTCTGGCTCTCAGCAAAAAGACATTACGTACCCATGAGCCCTCACAATCGACTAGTCCGCGAGGTCCGGTACTTATGGGGCAGTTGCAACAATGGGAGAAATGTATACGGGCTCATCAGGGCGTACTCTCGCCTTACGCTCCGATTTGTCGTGCGCGGTCTGGTCCCAACACTGCTAGCGTGCAGCGAATTCACTGCACGCTCTCTAGATACGCGCCGAAGCGTGATTGCGGTCCCCAACCCATTCCGGTTCGCAGCACACGCAGCGCTGGCAGCGGACGTCCGAATGCATGGGGGCTTCTACTTCGTGGGCAGACTGGCAGACGACAAGGGAGTCGACCTCATCGTGAAGGCAGCGGCTAGGCTGATCGCGTCGGGCGCAGTTCCTTTTCGCGTGACTATCATTGGCGAGGGGCCGGAACGGGAGAAGCTGGAGGCACTTGCCGCCGACTTAGGCGTGTCAGACATTTTTGACTTCAAAGGTAGGCTGCCACATCCCGCCATGCTTGATGAATTACGCAGGGGCCTCGCCTTGATCTACCCCGCGCGCTGGGAGGATCCAGCGCCCTATCCGCCTCTCGAAGCGGCGTCCTTGAACCTGCTCACCATTGCGGCCCGAGTTGGCGGTCTTCCTGAGACGTCCGGCCCACACGCCCTGTTCTTTGACCCAGAGGATGTCGACGGCCTAGCCGAATGTATGAAGTGGGTGATGGAACACCCAATCGAAACAATCGAGCGCGGCACGGAAGCTGGCGAGTGGGCCCGCAACAGATTCGACGAGCGGCATGCGGTCAGTGCACTTCTCGCGGCGATACTTCCAACCTAGCCACTTGTAACCTCACGGGCCAGGCGGCGACGCCAAAGAGAAGGAGGAGATTATGTTGGGTGACGAGACTCGGTTCTACCAAGTCGTGACCACCTTTTCTGTCAAAGATGGGGGGCCCTCCCGTCACGCTATGGAAGTGAACTTTGCGCTAAACCAGCTCGGTCTTCATGTTCAGCTGATCGCCGTGAGATCGGCTACTCAAAGTGTCATTGACGAGGCCTCGGAACGGCTAGATTTTCCGACATCCGCCCCAATGACGGTTAGGGAGATCTCGAGGCTTCGTCGCCCACTGCCCCTGAGGATGCGTCCCTTCTTTGCGGCGGACGCATGGATCCTTCACGGGTACTACTTAATGTGGCTTCCACCTGTCGTGCTTCTAGCCAAGCTGCTCAGCATACCGATATTTGTCATGCCGCATGGGTCACTCACTGCTTTCGATCGCAAGAAGTCAAGATTTAAGAAGCTCGCATTCAGATACTTGTGGTTCGGATGGCTAATCGATCGCTCCGCGGTCTTCATTGTTGCGTCTGCTCTCGAGGCGGAGGAACTGCCGAGCAGTATTGATTGTCGCCATGTCCACATCGTTGGCGCGGGAGCACAGCTTCCGGCCGACGCAATAGGAGATCGGCCGGCACATCGGCCGCTGGAACTCGTTTCGCTTTCTCGGATTGCACCAAAGAAGCGAATCGATCTTTGCATTCGTGCGGTATCTATCCTTGCGAGGGCTGGATTCATGGTCAGGCTCTCCGTTGCCGGAGACGGTGACCCTGCCGAGGTTAGCCGCCTTGAAAAAATCGCCCGGGACCTCGGCGTCATTCCACACGTTCGCTTTGTGGGCCATGTGAGCGGCGTCGAAAAGGAGCGTTTGCTCTCTGAGTCAGATATCTTCCTTCTGCCCAGCGATGATGAAAACTTCGGTATCGCGGTTGCGGAGGCAATGGCCCATGGGCTACCTGTTGTCGTGAGCGCCCGAGTTGGCGCGGCGGAGGGGGTGCCTGATGATGCCGGGGCAGTCCTTCGCGACCCCTCGGCGGCAGACATCGCCGAAGCTATTATGCGATTAACGGATGAATACGGTTTTCATCGTGAACGTGCGTTACGCTTCGCACAACGCACGTTCTCTTGGAGGGCAGTGGGGGAACGATGGCTCTCTGCAATTGAGGCCACCGTTGATTGCGTAGACACGCCGGGGCGTTGAATGTCGCCAATCCAAGCTTCATGCATAGTGCTATCCATTCTCATTCCAGGCGAGCTGGGAAGATATATTTGTCACGTGCAGCGGCGCTGGAACGCATCTTCAATCCTTGTCGTGGTGATGGCGCTCACAGTAGCATTCCCTCTCGCTATCGGGCACCTAGTGGGCGGCGTTTACCGTGTTATGACGCAGATGGGTCCAGTTCTTGTGCTTTCACGTCCGATCGAGATTCTGAACTCCGCGTGCGTTGCTGCGCTAGTGCTCTTATCCCTAATCATTGTACTTGGTGGGATTAGAAATGGACGAATGATCACGGCGAGTTCCGCCGGACTTATCGCAATCGTCGGCCTAAATGTCATTAACGACATCTTTGCAGGCGCACCGGGGCTTCCTCCTAGGCGGGTCGCTCTAATTGCGGTGCTTCTCGCGGCCGGAACAGGTCCGCGAAACGCCGGAGTCGCAAGGCCTGGTGTCCTGAAAGGAGGTGCATTGGCGGGCTTGACCCTCGCCTGGCTGAATTTCTTGGTCGGCGCGATGACTCCGCTGACGGCAAGTGTTTCATGTCGTGATGAAAAGTGCGGACTATTTGATCAGCTATTCACCGGCGCCTACGGAAATGAGAATGCCGTAGGCCTGTCCGCGGCCTTGACAGTTCCCTTTGTCTTGCTCGCAATTGATGGTCGCCAAAAGTTGCGCCTAGTGGCCTACTTGATATTCCTTCAACTATTGAGCGGTAACAGAACGGGGCTGCTGGCATCGACGATCGCCGTGTTGGGCTGGTTCGGGTTACGGTCTGTTAGGGTCCCGATCCGGCGCATGCGGCTGGGGCTCGCGACATTGAGTCTCGTGACTCTGGCTGCGCTGCTGGCCCCTTTCCTGGGTCTGACGGGGCTAACGGGACGCCCAGAGCTCTGGCAGCAAGCCATGCGGATGTTGCGCTCCTCACCGCTCTTTGGCCTCTCGCACTCGGAATGGTCGAATCTCGCGGACATCTCCGGCGGTTTCGGAAGGGCTGCGTCCTATTCGGTGCACAACCTGTTCCTTGACGTCGCATTTGGAGGGGGTCTTGTCGCACTGAGCATCTTCCTTGCGGTATTCTGCCTGATATCCGTTCGTTGTGCGCGGCAAGATGGCTTGGCTTCCGTACTGCTCATTACAGTGGCGGTCATCGGAATCGCCGAACGGCCCTGGTCGCTTGACACGATCGATTGGCTCACATGGACGCTGATCGCCGTGATCGCACTAGCCGGCCAGGCGCCTCACGGAGACACCTCGAAAGTTGCCGAGGGGGCCCAATCGAAAAGATGTTGATGGTTGCTAGTTGGAGGGATCAAAGGTGGCGAAAGTAGCAGTTGTCGTGCCGACGCTGGGTACTCGGCCTGACTGGTTGGCTGTCAGTCTGAAGGCAATAGCGAGCCAGGAACGTGCCGATATCGAACTAGTCGTGGTCCATCCCCCGGGAGTCGACGTGAAGTGGATTGCCAATGCCTATGGTGCTCGATTGGAGGTTGAACGAAAGCGAGGGCTCGCGAGCGCAATCAATCAAGGTGCGGAGTCTGCGGGCCGGGACGTCGAATACGTGACCTGGATCGCAGACGATGACGTACTGGCGCCGAAGAGCATAATGAGAAGTGCCTTCGCACTCGAGGAACACGCTGCGGCACCATTTTCCTTCGGCAGGGTGCGATACCTCGACGAATATGGCTGTTCGAAATGGCTCTTGCGGACGGGTGTATGGGTAGTGAACTACGCCAAGTACGGCGTGAACTTCATCCCTCAGCCTGGATCACTTGTGAGGCGTTCAGCGTGGACTGAGGTTGGGGGTCTGGATGAGAGCTTCTCAAATGCGATGGACCACGACCTCTTTCTCCGATTGGCAATCCTCGGACGCCCCGTCTACTTACCCCATGAGGTGGCGGGCTTCCGAGTCCATCCAGGGAGTATCTCGGTCCTGAAGGATGGACAGGATGAGTCCGATCAGATACGCACCCGCTTCGGCAGATCAAGAGTGCCCGCGAAGCTAGCCCGGATCTCGGATAAGCTTCTGCTTTCGGCACTGAGACGTGTTCCCGGACCGTCCATGCCAACCATTGACGGTATCCCTTACACCCTCTATGGCGCGGACGAGGGTTTTTGACATGCTGCTTCGCCTTCTGCACGGCATTGTGTGCCGTGTCCGCCGACTTCGACTGAGTCTCATCTGCCCGCCGCTGCGGGGTGGGGGGCGTGTGATTGTTGCGGCAGGAGTCGCGGTTCATTCAAGCGGTTCGTTCGAGCGGGGAGCGGCTCTTCAGCTCGCGCGAGGCGTATATGTGCATATCGCCAAGTCGGGGCGCCTTGTGATCGGGGACAACGTCTACATCGGCAGAGGGGCGAATGTTTCGTGCTATGAGCACGTCCTAATTGGGAATGATGTGCGGTTAGGCGAGAGAGTTTCGATACATGACGAAAACCACGTTTTCGAACCGATCCCTGTTGACCCGGCCCGCCGACATCTGTACCAGACCACTCCAGTTCGGCTCGGGGACCGAGTGTGGGTTGGGGCAAACTCAGTGATTCTTCCGGGAGCTGAGGTGGGTGATGATTGTGTGATCGGCGCTGGCTCGGTTGTGCGAGGCGTCATCCCCCCAGGCTGCCTGGCGGCTGGTGCTCCCGCACGCGTCATTCGGAGGTTGACCTCGAGTGAGTGAAGGTAGAAACGTCCTGGCGGGCGTTCTCCGTGCGATGGGAGCCAAGGTCGTGACGCTGCCCATATCGGCTCTGGCCACCTTTGGCGCAACCTCGCTAACGATTACTTCAATCGGCGCCGAGCGGTACGGTGTGCTTTCTATCGTCACTGGTCTCTATCTGATGGTTCCATTTGCGGACTTGGGGCTAGGCGCTGGTGTGATTAACGCGGTCGCGTCAGGCCAGCAGGAGTATGCCCGCGCCGTGGCGCGAAGGACATTTCGCATCCTATGGGTGCCAGCCCTCATCGTAGCGATAGTCGGGATGGCCGGGGCGAGCATGTTCTCATGGAGTTCTGTCCTGGGGGTATCTGGCGCACCAGACAGGTGCCTGGATCTCGTCACCGGAGTGTCTCTCACCTTATTCGCTTTATCGATTCCCCTCGGAATCGGCCCCCGCATTCTCGTGGGGCTAAAACGTAACGCCGTAGCCGTCTATCTGTCTCTGCTTTCCAGTCTGACGGCATTGACTGGGGTCTTGGCGCTTGGGTTTATAGGAGCACCGAGCGACACCTACGCCCTTCCGATGCCGCTGGGCATGCTAATCACGAATCTGGTGTCTTTGGTCGTGGCTCAGCGATTCACCGGATTCTCTATTTTCGGTTCGGCGCAGGGCGATGCCGTTGTTACTGTGCGGTCTCTCTTCTCGGTCGGCCTTCCGATGATGGTACTGATGATTTCACTCCCCTTGCTGTTCAACTCACACCGAGTGATTCTTTCACTTAGAAGCGACGCAATGGAGATTGCGCGCTACAGTCTAATGATGCAGCTTTACAATCCGTTTTGGTCGGTTGTGTCGATTGGAGGGACCGCTCTCTGGCCCTATTTCGCAAGTGGCCGCGCACGCTCTGCCAATGCCACTCCCAGTCTCGCGGTACTCGGCTACCCGCTCGCGCTTTTCGGTTCTTTCGGGGTCGCTGTAGCTATCGCCCTTGTCGTTGCGGGGGGGCCTGTGGCAGACTTGGTATCTTCTGGGCAGATCTCCCTGAGCATTAGTCTGCTGTTGGCTGCGTCCGCTCTGATCCTCGTGCAGTCTGTCCAGCAGGTGCCGGGAATGTTCCTGACAGACGGCAGCGGACTGTGGTTCCAAGCGGCATGTGTCATAGCAGCGCTGCCGGCTGCGCTCTTTTCGATGTGGGTGTTGAGTCCACTCTTCGGCGCGGCAGCTCCAATTCTTTGTACGGCCGGGTCTGTGTTGCTCTTCCAATTTGTCCCGGCTCTTAGTCTTTCAATTCGACGCATCGCAAGGAGTTAACATGCGCCCGATCGTGTACGTACTCAACGAGTATCCAGTCCTAAGTCAGACCTTTGTTACAAACGAGGTTATGACGTTGCGCGCGTCGGGGCGTGAGGTGGTCGTTGTAGCGGCCCGGCGGGGGGACACTGACGCGAGTGGTCACGTGATTCCAGATATCGTGATGTCGAGCCTTCGCCCGTTGGCGGTGGCTAGATCACACTTGCGGGCCATACACGCTACACGAGCACGCTATTTGTCATATCTGAGGTGGGTTGGTCGCTCCGGACTACTAGGCTTTCCGTGGGTGCTTGCCGCGCCTTATGTCGCGGAGCGACTAAGGTTCGATCCAACAGTTCATGTGCATACGCACTTCGCCTCTCGCGGATCAGTCGTAGCCGAAGGAGTGCGGAGGTTGTTGGGAGGAACTCGGAGCGTCACCACGCATGCAGCCGACATATACGGGAACCCTCGACTCGACCTTCAGTTGGAAAATGCGATCCTAGTGACGGTAACTAAGTTCAATGCACAGTACCTCGCAAGACGCGGCTTTGAGGGAGCTCAAGTCGTGCACTGCGGTGTGGTGGTGAAACGGGAACCGACTCCGGCGCAGGAGATCATCCGGCAGGGCCCAGTGCGTATGCTATCGGTCGGACGCTTGGTACCAAAGAAGGGCCATGATGTTCTTCTTCGCGCACTAGCGACCCTGGCACGTGAAGGCCTTGATTTCGAATGTGAGATCATCGGCGATGGTCCTGAGCGGCATGTCTTGGAGGAGATGGTCGCCGAGCTGGATCTTCGTGAGATGGTTTGCATGCGCGGATCATTACCTCACGACGAAGTATTGAGACGTATCGACCGTGCCCAGATCTTCCTACTCGCGTGCCGAGTCAGTCCTGACGGAGACGCTGACGGATTGCCTGTCGTGCTACTGGAGGCAGGCGCGCGAGCAGTTCCCATCATCGCCTCGAGCGTTACGGGGGTGGGCGAGTTCATTGACGACGAGACTGGATGGTTGGTGCCCAGCGGCAACCCCGAGGCGATCGCGAATGCAGTGAGGGAGGTGATTCGCGCGCCGGAGATCGCTCGGGAGCGCGCTCGTATGGCCCAGAAGCGCGTCGTCGACGAGTTCAGTCTTTGCGCCCAGGCGCAAGGCCTTGCTTCCGTGATCGATAGAATTCCTGTGGCGTGACTTCCACAGCTGCGTGCCTGTTGCGGGCGTTTGCTTGTCAGCGTCTCGCAATGAGACCTGACTTGGCTCACGGTGGCTGGTTTTCGTGTTGAGTGGAGTTTGTCGTGGCCGGCCCGCATCAACGCCGCGAGCTCGGCGTCGGTATGGGCCGACCCCAGATGCTCCACGATCACTCGCTGGCCGTGCTTGGTCTCCACGATCTGCACCGCGGTCGCACCCGACCGGGTCTTCACTTTCCGCAGATACGGGCTCACAAGCCCGATTCTAACCGCCCGTTAGTGCCCGAAAAGCACCAACCGCGAGCCCCTGACAAGCACAAACAATCACGAAACACGCCCACCTGTGGAAGTCAGGTGCAATCCATAGATGGTATTCAATCGCATCCGTACCTGGCGCAGAGAGCAAAACTCGGAGGCTGAGTTGTCTGACTCTGACAAGGGCGCCCTCCTTTGACCGACCTACTGATAGGAATTCACAGCTCTGTGGACAGCCTTCAGACGCCCCGACCGATCTCTCTGCGCGGGACGACGCAGTTTTGGCAGTGATCACCCGAGGTGGGCGGCAAACTGACCAGTCGCGGATTGATCTTTCCCAGGCAATCGAGCATAGGCAGGGGTGAACTGACAAGACAATCTATCCATCGTGCTGCGAGCCCGATTAGCCATCTCTTAGTACGCACCTCGCGGCATAAGCATTGCCTTCGCAGTCTTCATGATGATGACAACGTCCCCCAGCAACGACCAGTTCTGGACATACCGCAAATCAAGCTTGACAGCGTCCTCCAGACTCAGGTCAGACCGTCCACTCACCTGCCACAAACCTGTGATACCCGGCTTGATAAGCAGTCGCCTCAGACCCTCGTCTGGGAACTCGTTTAGCTCCTTCTCTAAGTGCGGCCGCGGACCGACGACGCTCATGTTCCCCCGGAGGACGGTCCAGAACTGCGGCAGTTCATCAAGAGAATACTTGCGCAGTACACGCCCCACGCGAGTCATGCGGGGGTCATCGTCCATCTTGAACAGCGGCCCACTAGTCATTGACTGCGATCGCAGCATCGCCAGCTTCGACTCGGCATCGACGCCCATACTGCGGAACTTGTGAATCGTAAACGGCTTTCCGTTCAGACCGATGCGCTGCTGCCGAAAGATGATCGGCCCAGGATCGTCCCGGTGGATGGCGATCGCGATCGCGAGGAGGATCGGCGAAAGCAGTATGAGGGCCAATGCCGAGAAGACGATGTCGAAGGTGCGCTTGGCGCGCAGCGGCCAGCCGATGAAGTTTGGCGGCTTCACGTGAACCAGGTCAAGTCCTGCGACGTCTTGGAACGTCAGCCGAGGTCCGGCAGCATCCGCGATCTCTGAAAAGACCACCATGCTTGCGTCCGAGCGCTCCAGACTCCATGCGAGGTCGCGTAGCTGACCGGCGGTAAGCCCTCCGGCTACAACGACCGAACTGTAATCCCCATTCACTGCGAGCGGCGCAATCTGCCTCATCGCCACCTGAGGTAGCGAGGTGCGCTCGTCAAGAGCCTGCGTCCGACCAGAACCGACAATGCATGCGGCCGACGGCACCAGGCCGTACTCTCGCCTGCGATTCAGTTCACGCACAGCGCGATCAACACGATCCGGTGATCCGACGATGATTGCCGGGGCCATGTTCCTGCCCTGCTGACGAGAAGCACTCAAACGCCCCCGCGCGATCCAGCGAAACGCCAGTAACAAGAAAGTGCCCAGCGGAAGCGCCATCAAAAAGCAGAAGCGCGAGATCTCTGCTTGCAGCAAGAAAGAACCAATCGCAATCGCCCCGAAGGCATAGAGGCTGGCGGCCATCACGCGGCGGTACTCCTCAGGACCCGCCGCGAGCACCGACGACTCCCGCGAGCCAACCAGACTCAACGCGAACAACCACACGATCGCCACCACGACCGCCTCCACAAACGACCCACCGTTTGATGTCGGGTCGGTGGCGCCGAAGCGAACAAGGTAGGTCAGTGCGACCGCGAAGGCAACCACCAGGATGTCACCGCCGACGAGCAGCGCCCGGAAATGCGGGTACCAATGGGAGTCTTCGGCACCACGAAGTGCCCGCGGACGCACGATCGGCTGCGAGTCATCGACCCAGGTTTGCATTCGGCTATCGAGTGATCTCTGGACTGTCACCATGGACCTCTTTGGGGTTCGCATTCGCTGGCGGGCGCTTTGTTGGGGGTGACGGTCTGGCGTGATCCTGCGATCGTCTCGCCGTTCCCCCGATAAGCGATCCGCTGGCAGCTTAACTTGTCCATCCCAGGTCGTGCGAGTTGATCATGAAGCGCTCCTTGAGGGTTGCCAAACCCCTGCCCAACCCTGAGACGTGCTGTTGCCGTCGTCATCAACCAACGACCGCCCAGGAATCGCTGCGCCTCGCGGCGCGTGCCGGAGGCTCATGAGCATCCGAAATCTGCTCGATGACCGGGCCCTGCTCGCGGGTGGTGGGCTGGTACGAGTAGTCGTAGCGGTAGTGACCGGCATCGTGCCCACGGGCCCGTGTCAGCAACAGCCCGAGGATGCGCGTGTCCACCCTCTCGAGGGCTTCCAGAGCCTTCGCGAGTTCCGGACGCCGGGCGATCGAACTCCCGACCACAACAAGCGTGCCGTCGGTGATCCGCGACAACACGGCCGCGTCCGTCACCGGCAGCAGCGGGGGCGCGTCGATGATCACCGTGTCATAGCGACGCGACGCCTCCGCAAGCAGCTGCTGCATCTGCGGCAGCCCGAGCAGTTCTGCCGGATTCGGGGGCAGCGCGCCGGCCGCGACGACATGCAGGTCGTTCACTCCGCAGGGCTGCACCACATCACCCAGCTGGGCTTCGCCGATCAGCACAGTTGTCAGGCCGACCCCGCCCTCGACGCTCAGATAGCGGGCGACCTTGGGACGACGCAGGTCGGCGTCGATGAGCAGCACGCGCTCCCCTGCCGCTGCCAGCGTGGAGGCTGTGTTGATTGCCGTCGTGGTCTTGCCCTCGCCGGGCACCGACGATGTCACGACGATCGAACGCTTGCCGCGGTCTAGACCGAGGAACTGCAGATTGGTGCGCAGACTCCGGTAAGCCTCGGCACGCTGCGAATGGGGGTCAGCGTGCAGCACCAGCGGGTTGCGCACCGCATCGTCGTCCTCGGGCACCACACCGATCACCGGGATCTCGGTGACCCGCTCAATGTCGCGTTCCGAACGGATGCTCAGGTTGAGCATGTCACGCACAATCGCGAGCCCTGCGCCCATCAGTAGACCGAGCATCGCACCCAGCGTGAGGTTCTGCATCGTGTTGGGGGTGGTCGGTGAAACTGGCAGCTGAGCAGGCGTGATGATCGTCGCCGTGACCGACTTGGCGCCATCGGGGCTCGGCGGAGACAGCTGGTCGATGGTGGTGACCAACCGCTCACTGATGGCCTGAGCGACTTGGGCGGCGCTTTCTGGGCTGTTGGCGACCACCGCGAGATCGAGGGCCGCCGTTTTCGTCGGCACCGTTACGGTGACCTGCTCGGCGAGTTGCCCCGGTGTGGTGGCCAGCCCGAGCTTGTCGATCACCGGTTGTAGCACGATGTCGGTGCGCGCCACCTTCGCGAACGACTGCACCTGGCTTTCGGCGTAGCTGGAGCCAGCCTTCAGATCGCTGGCTGAGTTGGCGCTGTTCACCGAGAAGAACAGTGAGGCCTTCGACGTATATGTCGGTTGCACCAGCACACAATAGGTAGCCGCGAGCGAGATGGCGACCAACGTGATCGCGACGATGCTGCGCCAGTACTTGCGGAGCAGACTTAGGTAGTCGGGCAGGGTCAACTCCATCTCAGGACCCGCGTTCTGAGACGGCCTCGGGTACCGGCCAGCGCTTGCTTGGGTACTTGAGCCGCGCAAGGACCGATAGTCCACGTCTGCATCCGGCTTGTGAGCGATTCTGGGGTAGACACGCTCTCTCTCCTCCTGGGGCCGTGCTCATTGGTGTTGAAAATAGGCGGCTCAGCGGAACGTTTCGGGCAGCCAACGGAGACGTTACACCAGATTTCACCCGCCGGTTCACCCGGCACTCACCCGTGACACGACTGAAATTCGCTCGTTACTCGCGAGCTGGGGGTGGCTCGTGTCACGGGCTGGATTGAATCGGCTACTCGGAAGTCGATTCGAGGCCTCGGGGAGTCGTGATTGCCCGGGTGTTCTGTTGTTGCTCCGCTCCACCGGGGAAAGGCCGACAATGGAACCGTGATCAGCCAAAGCGGGCTCGACAAGCAGAGCACACCCCCGTGGGCGATACCAGCCGACGAACTCGCCCGACAGCTGGACTCCGGACCTCAGGGGCTGACGGCGGCCGCGGCTGCTGCAGCCTTGCCCGCGGCTCAGGCGCGCGCGGTCGATCCCCGGGGCCGCACCTCGGTGTGGCGGCTGCTGCTGCGGCAGTTCTCCAGCCCCATCGTCCTCATTCTCATTGCGGCCACCTTGATCTCGGGCGTGCTGGGTGACTGGCTCGACGCGTCCATCATTCTGACGATCGTGCTGCTGTCTGGACTGCTGGACTTCGCGCAAGAGCGCGGCGCCCAGATCTCGATGGACAAGCTGCGCGGCACCATCCGCCTGATGGCCAACGTGCTGCGCGATGGCCGGGTGGTCGAGGTTCCGTTCGGTGAAGTCGTGCCCGGGGATGTCATCCAGGTGGGCGTCGGCGACATCATCCCCGCCGATGCGGTGGTGCTCACCACCTCCGATCTGCAGCTCGACCAGTCGACGCTGACCGGTGAGGCGTTCCCGGTCGTCAAGTCCGCGGGCGTCTGCGCTTCGGGTACGGCGCTGGCGGCGCGCTCGAACATGGTCTTCTCCGGCACGCATGTGGCGTCCGGCTCGGGCACCGCGCTGGTGGTGGGCACCGGACGCGACACCGAGTTCGGACGCGTCCAGCAATCGCTGAAGCAGGCGCCGAAGCCGACCGGATTCGAGCGCGGCATGACGGGCTTCGGACTCATGCTGAGCCGCATCATGATGGTGCTGGTCGTCATCATCCTCATCGTCAACCTGCTGCTGAAAAGGCCGATCGCCGACTCCGCGCTGTTCTCGCTGTCGCTGGCGGTGGGGTTGACCCCGCAGCTGCTGCCCGCGATCGTCGGGATCAGCCTGGCCCAGGGCGCGCAGGTGATCGCGAAGCACAAGGTCATCGTCCAGCGGCTCAACGCGATCGAGGACTTCGGCGCCATGACCGCCCTGTGCACCGACAAGACCGGCACCATGACCGTCGGCTCGATCGAGCTGACGAGCTGTCTCGGGCTGGACGGCACCGCTGCCCCGCCGGAGTTGCTGCGCACCGCGGCGCTCAACGCCACCTTGCAGCGGGGGTTCGTGAACCCCATGGACGAAGCCATCGCGCGGGCGGCCAAGTCGGCATCTGTCGGGGTGACGACGCTTGGTGGGGTGGCGGCGCTCGGTGAGGTGCCGTACGACTTCGACCGCAAGAGGCTGTCGGTGCTGGTGGGTTGGAGCGGGGGCGACGCCGCGGGGAGTGGTGCGGGCTCGGGCTTGGACGGTGGGGATCCGGCCGCGGGCAACGCAGACTCGTCCGGGGGTGGCGCGAACCTAGGCGAGGGCAACGCAGACTCGTCCGGGGGTGGCCGGGACCGAGCCGCACTCAACGCAAACGCGACCGGGGGTGACGCAAACGCGGCGCAGACTCCCCTGTTGGTGACCAAGGGCGCATTCGACCCGGTGGTCTCGGTGTGCACCCAGGCGCGGATGCCCGGCGGCGACGTGGTGCCGCTGGCCAAGGTGATCGACGACGTCCGGGGCGTGGTGGACGATCTGGGCGCCCGCGGCCTGCGGGTACTGGCGGTCGCGACCAAACCGATGCCGGGCGCCACCGACTGCGCCGCCGCCGACGAATCGGGGCTGACGCTGGTCGGACTGTTGAGCTTCTCCGACCCGGTGAAACCCGATGCCGCGCAGGCCATCGCGGACTTCGCCGCGGCCGGGGTGACGGTGCGCATGATCACCGGCGACGCGAGACCGGTGGCCGCCCATGTGGCCGCCCAGCTGGACCTGGACCCCGGGGATCTGCTGACCGGCGGCGAACTCGATGGGCTGGACGATGCCGCGCTGGCTAGGCGTGTCACCGACGTGCGGGTCTTCTGCGAGACGACGCCGGGACACAAGGAGCGGATCATCCGGGCGCTGAGCGCCGCCGGCGAGACCGTCGGATATATGGGCGACGGCATCAACGACACACTCGCCCTGCATGCCGCGGACGTCGGGATCACCGTCAAGGGCGCAGCGCACGTGGCGGCGGAGTCCGCGTCCATCGTCATGCTCGAGAACGATCTGCACAGCCTGCTCGACGGCATGCGGGCCGGACGACGGACTTTCGCGAACACCATGAAGTACATCCAGATGACCACCAGCGCGAACTTCGGCAACATGATCTCGATGGCCGTCGCGTCGCTGGTGCTGCCGTTCTTGCCGCTGCTCGCCCCGCAGATCTTGGTGATCAACCTGCTCACCGATCTTCCGGCCATGACGATCGGCACCGACCGGGTGGACGATCGGCAGCTCGCCCACCCGCAACGCTGGGATATGGCCCTGATCCGCAACTACATGATCGTGTTCGGGCTTGTCAGCTCTCTGTTCGACATCATCATCTTCGTGATCTTGCGGTTGGGGTTTCATGCGGCTGAGGTGGAGTTTCAGAGCACCTGGTTCTTGGCGAGCATCCTGACCGAGGTCTTCGTGCTGTTCTCGCTGCGCACCCGGGGACCGATCTGGCGCAGTAAACCCAGCCGGATGCTGGTGCTGCTGAGCGTCTTGGTGGTGGCGATCACCTTCATCATCGTGGGCAGCCCCCTCGGCGGATTGTTGTCGCTGGCCATCCCGCCGGTTGCCCTGATGTGGCTGGTGCTGGGGATCACCGTGGCGTACGTGGGGCTGTGTGAGGTGGTCAAGGTGCCCTTCTGGAGCGCGGTCCGGCGCTCTGCTGGCGGGGCGTCGTAGGGGTATCTGCCATGGTGCGGTCCGGCGGCCCGCGTCCCCGTCGCCTCGTCCCCCGGGTCCCCTTCCCGCCGCCTCGTCCCCACGGGTCTCGTCCCCGTCGCCTCGTCCCCGGGTCTCGTCCCCCGGGTCCCGTCCCCCGGGTCTTCTTGCGCCCCGGGTCTTCCCGTCCCCCAGGTCTTCCCGTCCCCCAGGTCTTCCCGTCCCCCAGGTCTTCCCTGCGCCCCAAATCTGAGGATGCGCCCGATATATCAGGCGCATCCTCAGATTTCGGGCGCGGGAATGTACGGGCGCGGGAATGCGCGGGCGCGAATGACGCGGGCGACGCCGACAGGCAGTTCGGGCGCGGGAACAGTGCGGGCGACCCACGCAAGCGCGCCAGCGGCACAAGCAGCTCCCTGCAGACGGCTCACCCACGGGCCTCCCGCGGGGAGTTCCAGCCGTATCGGGAACTTCCTGCGCCCCAAATCCGAACACGCGCCTGATATATCGGGCGCAACCTCAGATTCGGGGCGCGGGAATAGTGCGTGGTGCGGCGAAGCTATGGCGATTGGCCTATGGCGGCGGCAAGCACATGTTTCGGTCAGCGCTGCTCCAGCAGCCAGCGTGCTATCTGGCGGCGATACTGCGTGTAGCTGTCGATCGCTTGCGGGACCGACTCAGCCACCTTGTTCAAGTCGATGTTCACGTACTCGTGAACCAGCACATTGCGCAGTCCGACGCTGAGCTTCAACTCGGTTGCCAACGCGCGCGGGATGATGCCCAGCTGCGCCATCTTGTCGAAAGTGGATCTTGCCTCGCCCCCGGCCGTCTCGCCCAGACTGGACGTGATGTGCGCATTGATGTCAACCGCCAGATCGGCGAGCTGAGTGAGAATACGTTCAACAATCAACCGAGTATCGAAGTCCCGATCCAACTCCTCGCCGGTGATCCCTCGCCTGCTCTCGGCGGCGCCTACAAGCCGGTCAATCATTGTCAACCGCCGCTGGACCACGCTTTCAACAAGCCCCGAAGGCGTCATCGAGCCAGCACCTCCAAGTCGACGTCGCGCAGATGCTGGTTGTCTCGATAAAGCCCGTACGCCTTGACCTGGTACTCGGCGAACTTGGCCGGCGTCCGCTCAACGAGCACCTCACCCCGATAGAGGGCGGCGAGCAGAGCCACACTGTCCGCCCGCTCCAGCGGCATGCAATCGAGTTTGTCGAAACCGTACCGGTCACCGAGCGCGACGACGACCGCCAGGTCGTCACCCGGTCTGCCACTCTCGAAGGAGTAAGCAAGATCGATATCACCGGCCGTCACCGGGTCGTCCAGCGCGCTGCCGAAAAGCACGAGCAGGTCGATGCCGAGTTCTGCGCACAGCGCACTCAGGGCGCCCGACGCAGCATCTCGCCGCAACGCGACGACCGCTTGACCCACATCCATGCGTTCCCCCTGTATGCGGCTGTTTCCATACGGCTTCCGAGGGTCTTGAGTTTGACCCGTTACATCGACTGCGACCACGATCGCCAAGTGGTCTCACCTCGACACCATCGTAGGCGCGGGAGTTGTGCGGGCGACACGGACAAGCAGTTCGGGGCGGGCAACACGGACAGAGGGGGCTCGGGCGGATCGTCCGGGTCGGTGCAGGCGTGCAGCTTCTGCGCGACTTGGTAGCCCATTGCGATACCCGCGAGGTGACCGGGGGCTGCAATACCGAAGAACCCGGCCCTCGGTGCGGGGACAGGCTCGGCGCTATCCGCGATGTGCGCCTCGGGGAACGACACCTCGATCCGATGGGCGTCGCGCAGCCGGTTATTGAGCACCTTCGCCGAGGCGGGAGTACGGGGCCTTTGCTTCAACCCATCAGCTGAGACACGCGGCCACGCGAGATGCCCATGACGGCCGCCACGTCGGTCACTGATAGTCCCTCGCTGCGAAGCTTTCGCGCGGCGCTGCGAGACATTCGCGCAGCCTCCTCCTGAAGTTCCGCAGCTTCGCGCGTCGCACGGCGAGCGGCCTCAACCTCGTCCAGTCCGCTGATGTTGGGGATAACCGTGATCGTCCAGTCCGAGTGGTCGATCTCATCCCAGACCGTGTCGAGATAGTCGACTACCTGCTGACGCGCATTGGCGAGAGTTGTCGACTGCGTGTGGTGATTGTCGTCTATCTCAAGCTCCCAGCCACCCGACCAGCGGGTGGCCTTAACGGTGAGTTCAGTCATCCTGCGTGCTCCTCTCGATCGCTCGCAGCGCATCGCGAACCACCTTCGGCGACACCGTGCGAGCCTGCACGATCGTCACTGTGACAGAACCGTTGCGCCACACCTCGTGGTCGCCCTTGCCTTGCCGGGCCGTGAACCCTGCGTCGCGCAACAGTTTGGCGAGTTCGCGGTAGCTCATCGGCTTCGTCATAAGACTAATTTAGTCCCCCTATACAATCAATATCAAGCCCCTCTAAACATCTTCCGTAAGCCAGTTCTTCGGTTGGTGCGTCAACGCTGCCCCGGCACGCATAGACCAAGCAACGAAGGCGAGCAGACGGGCCCACGAATCGTCGACACCAGCACGCGGCTGAGTCGTGCCTCATCTTCTTCACTCGAGGCCGATTCGACCGAAGAACGGCGCAGTCCTCGCGTAAACCCCGCCGAACACGCCAGCCAAACGCCCCAAGTAAGAACACCCGGCACGCCAGGCTGATCTACCGGGCCTGGCAGCGCAGCATCGTCCTACCCGCCTGGGGTTCCCGCGCCCTGAATCTGAGGATGCGCTCGATATATCGGGCGCAACCTCAGATTCCGGGCGCGGGAGAGGGGGCTGCGGGGGGCGATCACCCGACAGGGGCGACCGGTGCGGCTGACCAGGGCGGGCGACCACCCGACAGGGGCGGCGTCCGAACTACCACCCACCTCCAGTGCCATACCGGCGCCATCGACACCGTGCCAGGAGCTTTCCTGCGCCCCAAATCCGAAGACGCGACCGATATATCGGGCGCGTCTTCAGATTTCAGGCGCGGGAGGGGAGGTGCGGGGCGGTGCGGGCGCGGGAATGGGTGCTGCGCGGCGCGAGCGACCCAGTGCGGGCGTCCCAGCCCGGCCACGCGCCCGGGACGACTCACCCCAGCCAGCTGGCCCGCAGGTCGTCCTCGAAACGATCCCCGCGGCGGATGCGCTGGCGCAGCGAGGCCAGGAACTCGTCCATCTGGGACAGGAACGCCAGGTTGGCTCTCTCGGCCGGCGAGGTGTCGATCACATCGGCGATGCCGCCGTTGCGGATCACCACCCGGCG